>Ga0137365_10001463_pt1 | contig 18350 bp, 17 predicted proteins | sample SagtaG_9_FD_104799 | JGI IMG/M metagenome (GOLD analysis project Ga0137365, IMG submission 104799) | Vadose zone soil microbial communities from Sagehorn Ranch, Mendocino, California, USA - Sage1_L_40_16 metaG | ecosystem: Environmental > Terrestrial > Soil > Vadose zone | place: USA...
CTCTCCCTTTATGCTCCACCTGATATGCACCGATATGCTGTGTAATTCCGCCTGCCTCCCCTCCCGCCACATTCGTCTGGCGGATCGCATCCAGTAGACTGGTCTTTCCATGATCTACGTGCCCTAAAATTGTCACCACGGGCGGACGGTTAATTAGTTTTGTTTGATCTTCTCCCGCGATCATGCGGCGCCAGAGAGGCACTTCACCAGTTTCAACAACAGCTTCTTCTACGACCTCAGGGACCGCTTCAAAACCATATTCTCCCACCACGATCGCGGCAGTGTCAAAGTCCACAGCTTGATTAATGGTTGCCATCACGCCATTGGACATCAATTTTTTAATGAGGTCTATGGGACTTTTTTCGATCTTCTGCGCCAGATCGCGAATCACGATACTGGTAGGCAATTCAATCTTGTTTCCATTGTTACTCATAGGACTACCTCCATAAATACAAACTTCAAATGAGCAATTCACAAAAACTTATTGCTCATGTACTGGTGAGTCCTGTGAGCGATTCAGTCAATCACATTTGGTTACTCACCAGCCCCTATCACCTCTGCCTCCACGTCAGCGTGCAGAGTATTCATAAATTCTTCAAGTCGAGCGCGGTCATCTAGTGTCAGAGTTGTTTTCAGCGCGTGGCCAAGCGCGCCTTTCAAGCCGCGCTCCCAGCATTCACGCCGATCATGCAGGTAGGCTCCTCTCCCGGGCAATTTGCCAGTTGGGTCTATCTGCACTCCATCGGCAGTCCTCACAAGACGGACCATCTTCCGTTTGGGCAATACTTCACGACAGCCCACGCATGTCCGTTGAGGCACATGTTTTACACGCTGAACAGGTTTCTTAGGCACCTTCATCTCAAGTCATTGCAAAAAGCAACGACACTCTACCGCTTGTTTCATAAATTACTAAACTTTCCTCATCCATTTAAATAACTAAATCAGTCTTGCTATCTAATAATTTATGCGGCACTCTGTAACTATACTACCAATCTTCACCGAGCTCATCGTCGCCGCGTTTGTGCTTCTTGCGTCCGACAACCTCACCGCGTTCCTCATCGAATTCCAACGCGACGCTCTTCTTCTTGCCCTTCTTACCTTTCTTCTTATCAGACTCTTCATCCTCGGTGCTAGCAGTCTGGAAGATCTCCGGCTTCATGGAGAAGAGTTCATCCAATGAGACGCCATCCTTGTGTTCATCATCTTCCTGCTCTTCAACAGCTTTTCTCGGTTCTTTCTTCGCCGGAGCCTGCTGCTCTGCAACTGGCGCTTCAGCCACTGGAACGGATTCGGCAACCTCTGCAACCACCGCTGGCACCTCAAGCAGAGATTGAGGTTCAGCCACGGCAACAGGTTCAGATTCGGCCACGAGCTCCGCTGTGGGCTCCGCGGGAGTCTGTTCTGGGAACTGGATCGCAGCAAGTCTCTCTTCGATATTCGATATTGCCTTGGGTCCAATCCCAGGCAATCCCAGCACCTTGTTGGCATCCATTTTCATGGACATCATCAACGCGCCGACAGTATCGATCCCTGCTTCAACCAGAATGTTGAAGACATGTTCCTTGAGCTCAAGCTGTTCGAGTGGCATGCCAAATGCCGCGGTTGGCACCTCGGAACGAGCAGTGGTAACTTTCTCTTCCTCAGCACGAGCGGCCTCTTGCTTGATTTGGATCGTGCGGCGTTCCACACGGTCCACGAACTGCGATAACAACGTGAATTCTTCTGGCGTGATCGGACGATTCTCCGCCTTCTTTGCCAGCACTTCTTCGACTGCCGGAATGGATTCAACAGCGGTAGGCAGAAGGGCAGCCAATCCAGGATCACTCTGTAATTTGCGGATTGCATCGCTTGCAGCCTCAGCCAGCGACTTGATGTCGATGCGCCAGCCGGTCAACTTCGCGGCGAGACGTGCGTTCTGTCCATCGCGACCAATCGCTAAGCTGAGCTGGTCTTCATTCACGACCACCGTGGCAGTGCGATTGCCTTCCACTTCAGAGAGATAGACACCACTCACGCGGGCTGGACTGATCGCTTTGGAAATGTAAATAACGGGGTCTTGATCCCATTGAATAATATCGATTTTTTCGTCGTGCAATTCCTTGACGATGGCTTGAATGCGCACACCTTTGATGCCTACGCATGCGCCAACCGGGTCAACACCTGCTTGAGTCGCCATCACAGCGACTTTGGCACGCGCGCCTGGCTCACGGGCAATCGCACGGATCTCCACCACACCATGATAGATTTCAGGGACTTCATTCTCAAGCAAACGTCGCAAGAAATTGCGATGCGCGCGCGAAAGCACGATTTGAGGACCGCGCGAGCCGTCTTTCACTTCCAATACAACCGCACGGACGCGGTCATGCACCTTAAAACGCTCGCCAGGGATTCTTTGATTGGCAGGCAATACACCTTCGGCTTTCATATCCAGGCCAACGGTGGTTGCCTGAGCATTTGTCGCTTGAATAATACCGCTTACGATCTCGCCTACCTGGCGCTCGAAGTATTGCATTTGATTCGAACGTTCAGCTTCACGAATACGCTGTTGAATGACCTGGCGCGCGGTCTGCGCGGCAACACGGCCGAAATCCGCGGGCGTGGTTTCGACAATGACCATATCTCCAAGCTGCGCCTCGGGGTTTACTTGGCGCGCTTCTTCCAGCAAGACTTCGGTCTTTGGCTCCTGTACGTCTTCCACCACTTCCTTCTCAGCAAAGACCATCACCTTGCCAGTATCAGGGTCAATTTTAGCTTCTACATGTTGTGCTGTGGACGCGTTGACAGCCCGCCGATAAGCCGAAACCATGGCGGACTCAATGGCTCCGAGGATGATATCCTTCGAGAGTTGTTTTTCTTCCAACACTTCGTTGAAAGCCAGGGCGAACTCGTTCTTTGGCATGCTAACTGCTCCGTTACTCCTATTACAAGCAGAAAAGTGGGGGTTGCCCACTTCTCAGTGCGTGCGGTAATCAATTCGTAGAGTAGTATTCTAGCATAGGCGATAAAAACATGCAAGATATAATACACATCATGTTGCAAAGAAATCTTGAAAAAGCTGCACTACGCGGTGAACCATCCTATGTTTGGCGAGCGGGACAACAACGCAGGCTGGAGATGATTGTCAATGCCGCGGGGGAACGCATCAAAGGGTGCATTCTGGAAAATGGTTGCGGGGTTGGGATGTATGTTGAGCACCTCTCCTCTTTTGGAGGGAAAGTCATTGGATTGGAATATGACTTCGAGCGCGCAGCAGAAGCGCGGACTCGCTCTCTATACATTATCAACGCTGCAAGCGAATCTCTCCCGCTTCCATCCTCGACTTTTGATCTGATCCTCAGCCATGAGGTGCTGGAACACGTACGAGATGACCGCGCCGCGCTCTGCGAAATAATCCGCGTCCTCCGAAGTCCCGACCCCGCGTCGGGGAAGCCCGGCGGACGAGCCGTTATTTTTGTTCCAAATCGCGGTTATCCTTTTGAGACACATGGGATTTATTGGAAGGGGAAATATTATTTTGGAAATAAGTTATTCGTGAATTATCTGCCGCGCGCTTTGCGCGACAAACTTGCTCCACATGTCCGTGTATATTCAAAGCGCGATCTACAGAAACTATTTGAAGGTTTGCCAGTTAAATTTATTGAGCGCAAGATTATCTTTGGCGCGTACGATAATATCATTGCAAGATTTGGATCATTGGGAAAAGTCTTACGTAGCATATTACAGTTTTTAGAAAAAACACCTTTGAAGATATTTGGTTTATCTCATTTTTGGGTTGTGGAGAAACTTTAGGAGCGAACATGATAGTGATCACGACAAAGGCCGAATTGATCAACGCTCTCACAGACGCAAATCAACGCGTTATCAACTGGTTCACAGAAATTCCTGTCAGCGATTTTTTCACACGACAAGGCGAAGCCTGGTCACCTTCAGACAATATAGATCACCTGATCAAATCACATAAACCTCTTGCAAAAGCGTTGAGGCTGCCAAGAATCACTCTGCAAGCCATGTTTGGTAAACCTCAAAAATCATCCATGTCTTATGAAGAGCTTTGCCAAATCTACCGTGATGAAATCACCAAAGGCGCACAGGCATCCGGGCGCTACCTTCCTAACCAAGAAAATCCTGGTGAACATGTTGAAGAGAAAAAGAAGGATTTATTGGATCAATTTTCAAAAGCCAGTGCCGAGCTTGTCTCGGTTCTTGAAAAGTGGGATGAAAGCGAATTGGATCAATACCTGTTACCTCATCCAATACTTGGAAAACTAACAATTCGAGAAATGCTTTACTTTACGATCTATCATAATCTGCGCCATGCCAGTCAAGAAGGGGATTAATCAATGCACTTGATACGGAACTTCAGTGATGATAACACCTTTTTTATTCAATAACATAAAGCGCAGCCAGAAAGCCGTCTGAGTATGCAATAAATTGTGCCACCAGTGCTTTGGAATGAATTGGGGCACAATAATTGTCAACCGTTCATTGGGTTGTAAGATCGCGCATAGTTCATTCACGTATTCCAAAAAAGGCTCAAGAAAGGTGCGGTAAGGAGAATCAATGACGACTAGCCGCGCCCCTTTGCCCCACCAACTCCACTTGTGCTGCAGTTTTTCGGTTTGTTCCGGATCAATCGAAACATGCACAACAGTCACATCATCTGAGAGGGATAAGGCATAGTCCAGAGCTTCGAGCGTGCCCTGATGGATTGCGGAAACAGGCATAATCACCCGGTGCCGCTTGGCGGGAGGAGGCTGCCCATAATGTTCCAAAGAAAGATCGTGAGCCAAAGACGCGTAATGGCGGTGAACGGCATAGAAACTGATCACAATTGTAGGAAGAAGTAACACAATGATCCATGCGCCGTCAGCAAACTTCGTGATGGCGAAAATCAATGTGACGATACCAGTCGTGACAGAGCCAAGGCCATTAATCGCCAGCTTCCAGCGCCAGCCTGGATCATAGGGATGCAGCCTCTCTTTCTCGGAAAGCTGCTTGTCTGGGGGGCGCCGGTTATGCCACCAATGACGCGCCATCCCTGCCTGTGAAAGGGTAAAAGAAAGAAAGACACCCACCGCCCAGAGCGGAATGAGGGCAGTCACACTGGCATTGAAGATAATGATAAGAAATGCAGCAATCGCCGCAAGGGTGGCAATTCCGCGTGAGAAAACCAGACGGCTGCCGCGATAGGTCAATTGGCGGGGTAGATATCCATCTTGGGCAATAATGGCACTAAGGGCTGGGAAACCTGCAAAGGCGGTGTTCGTTGCTAAAATCAGAATGATGGTTGTGGCTGTTATCGTGCCCAAATAAAGCAATCCACGATTCCCAAATGTTGTGCGAGCGAGTTGCGAGATCACTGTTTCAAACTCGGAAGGAACTGCCCCGATTATTCCAAGCAGATAGACAATGCCCAGGAAGAGCACACCTAAGATAGTAGACATCCAGATCATTGTCACCACAGCATTGCGTGTGCGAGGTTCTCTAAAGGATTTCACGCCGTTCGCAATCACCTCAACCCCAGTAAGGGCTGTCGTGCCATTAGAGAAGGAGCGCAGCAGCAAAAAGAGAGTCACTGGTTCGATATGAAGAGTCTCTATTTGTGGTGGATTAGTAACAACGCCAAGCGTTCCACTTAGATATCGAATGAAACCGACAGCTACTGTCAGCGTCGTCATACTTAGAAAGAAATAAGTAGGTAGGGCAAATATATTCCCTGATTCCTTTACGCCGCGCAAGTTGGCGACGGCAATCAGTCCTAGCAAACCCACGGAAATCCATACTCGAAAAGGGAAAAGGTTAGGGAAGGCCGAAACGATCTGGGCCACGCCCGACGCTACGGTGACAGCAGCCAGTAGGATATAGTCCATCATGAGGGCCGCGCCAGCCACCAGAGCGGATGCGATTCCTAAGTTTTCCTTCACGACCGTGTAGGCGCCACCCCCACTTGGGTAGGCTTGAATAGTTTGTAGATAAGAGATGGTGACAATGGCAAGCAAAGCAGTGATGATCAGAGAAATGGGGAAGGCATAGCCAAACGCTTGTGTCCCTGCAGCAGCCAGGATGACAAGCGTCTCTTGTGGGGCGTATGCAATAGAGGATAAGGCATCTGCACCAAAGACCGCCAACCCCACTGCCTTGCTGACCGTCTGATGAGGTGCATCAGCGGTAGGAAGTGGATGGCCAATAAGCCAGGAGCGCCAGGAGCGTTTTAGGTTTTGTTTCGCGATCCGATTCAGGTTAAGAAATCCCCCGTTAGATTTGTCTTCCTCAGTTTCAGGTGGTTTTTCCATCAACACAATTGTAGTCTATCTATCAAAAGATTCAAGAACAGAATATTGACATAATCATCTGCGAGAGCTTTCATCACGCTGCCCATTTTGCGGCCAGACTTCTACTGGTGCACTATAGACTGCATAGAACATCGCGCCATAGCTTATGCCGTGACGGAGCTCATTTGGCGTTACTTGTTGGATTTCCAGTATCGATTGTCGCCTTCGGAAGCGCGACCAACCCAACTGTTTTAGGCATTTCACAAGGCTTTGATCCAACTTTTTACCCAATGCCTTTATCGCATTTGATAAGCGAGGAACTTTTACAAGGAGGTGAATGGAACCATCCCAAGATTTACGGTTTTCCATCCATGATTCATCGAACTTGAAGACCGCCTGGACACCTGGTTGCCAGGCTACCAGTGTTTGTGCAATTCTTTGTTCAAGTGCGAGCTTGAAAGCCTGGATAAACTCATGACGTTGATCCAGACGGTCCAGCTCAACACTCCTCAACAATGGGTGTAATTGGGCTTGAGCATCGTTCAATGCTTTTTCACAAAGATTATTTGCCACTTGTCCAAAATCTTTTGGGGCGGGAATCATTTGTTCTATCGATTCTTCCCGGCGCCAATTATTGACATTACTCACTTCAGACCGTCCAAAACTAAATTATAGAGTGCCGCATAAAGCAGAAATCACTTTTTACCTGCAATTTCCGTCAAAATTGGGCGAGCCCATAGCAATTTATGAAACGAATAGTAAGCTCGAGGACATTTACCCTCAGCTCACTAGGAAGTTAGTCTAACGACCCTCTGTATATTTGTTAACGAGTGTTTTCACCGCGTCGTCACGCAGACCTTGAGCTTGTGTCACACAAGAGACCTGACACAACTGTTGAACATACGTTACTAAACCAGAAATCACGTTTTACCTGCAATTTCTACCAAAAATAGGGTGAGCCCATAGCATTTTATGGACAAGCGGTAGAAAGGTATAATGAACTCTGCGATGAGCAACGCACCACATATTCTCGTTATTGACGATGAGCCGCAAATCCTGCGCGCTATGCGGACTATTCTCACCGAGAAACAATTTAAAGTCACAACAGCGGGCCGCGGTGAAGAAGGCTTGGCTCTTGCGGCGACGAATGAACCTGATCTTGTGATCCTTGATCTTGGCTTGCCCGATATGGATGGCGTGGAAGTTTGCACACGCCTGCGTGAGTGGACTCAGATCCCGATCATTATCCTCTCTGTCCGCGATAGTGAACGCGATAAAGTAGCAGCCCTTGATCAGGGTGCGGACGATTACCTCACCAAACCCTTTGGCATCGAAGAACTATTGGCGCGCGTACGAGTGGCACTACGTCATTCTGCGAGTAGAAAAGGCGCGCAGGGCGCGCAAAGCAAACTGGTCAAGGCAGGACCGGTCACGATTGACCTTGCCTGGCACATTGTCAAGAACGGAGATGAAGAAGTCAAACTCACTGGCACTGAATATAAGCTACTTGCCTACCTCGCCGCCAATCATGGACGCGTGCTCACCCATCAAAGTATCCTGACTCACGTTTGGGGTGAAGCTGATGCCGATCATACAGAGTACCTACGTGTGTATATGCGGCAGTTACGCAAGAAACTCGAAGCCGATCCTGAACGCCCACAATATATTCTGACTGAACCTGGAATTGGGTATCGTTTTGTTACGGATGAGTAAGCGGTGTCCTTGCGGGAAAATTAAGATGTGAAGCATCGAAATCCCAACGACTGGCATTCCAATATGGAATGCCAGTTTTTATTTTGGTTCTCTAAAATCGTATATTCCATCTTTCACTTCCCATTTCTTTTTACAATTTGAACACTCAAGATAATCCTTCTTTTCAATCAGCGGCGAGTGATCACAATCCGGACATTTGAAGTAGGACAAGATAACATCTTGTCCATCGCGCAAGATGGCATCTTGCGCTACGCGCGCCTTCACAAACACACTTGGTGATAGTTGCCAGAATGCGCCTGTCCACTGGAAGAGTGAATCAACGAAAACAAGAATACTTGTAGGAACGAGCCTCTTTAAAAATCCCACACGGAAATGCGAAAGTGTCAGCGTTTTTTCAATTGTGAAGCCTAAATCTTTCAACCAGTTGCGTACAGCCTTCGGATGGAAATCAAAATTGAGTTTTGCAAATTCCACTGGTTCTAATGTAAATGGACTCCACTTTTGCCTGCGGAGTAAATAGCGGAAAATTGCCTTGAGATTCAGTTTGTTCGCAAACTCAAGAATAAACACTCCATCTGCTTCCAACACATTTTTTACCTGTCCAAGTGCTCTGGGCGCGTCTGCCATGTGATGGAGAGTGCGGATCATCGTCGCTGCATCGAACAAGCCATCAATAAATGGTAGGCGATACGCGTCTGCCGCGACATAGATATACTTATCTGACTTCCCGAGTCGCTGCTGAGCTTGTTCTAATTGGGTATGTGAGTAATCAAGCAGGACAATCCGGTCAAAGCCTAGGTAGCGTGGCGTATTTCGTCCGGCGCCTGCGCCAAGTTCCAGCAAAAGGTGTCCACTTTTCGGGAGGAGTCGCTTGAGAGCGATAGCTTCCGTTCGGTCTTCATACTGACGTCCACCTTGATCCCAAAAGGAAGTTTGATAGTCGGAGCCTTCGTAGTCACAAACAGGAGGAATGGTCATATAGTTGGCTAGTCTACGCTCTTTCATCCCCTCATTTTGTGCTGAAGTCCGCGCAAAATGGTGGGAAGTGGGGCAAATGAAAAGTCGGATAGCGGCACAATTGTACTCAACTATCCGACTAGAGGATGAATGACTAGGAGACTATTTCCCGTTCAATCCGCGCCCGATCGCACGATAGGCAAATCCCATGTCCTTCATCGACGCGGGGTCATAGATGTTGCGGCCATCATAAATAACAGGGCACTTGAGCAAACTCTTGGCTTTTTCAAGGTCAAGTTGTTTAAATTCATTCCATTCTGTAACGACTACTAATGCATCACATCCTTCAGCCATTTTATAGACATCATCATAAATTTCAACAGCAGGCATCAACGGAGCCGCAGTCTGACGCGCGACTGGGTCATAGCCACGTACCTGCGCGCCCGCAGTGAGGAGCGCATTGGAAATATCTATGGAGGGTGCATCGCGCATGTCATCCGTGTTAGGTTTGAAAGCTAATCCCAGTAAACCAATTGTTTTCCCATTCACACTACCATCCAGCAATTTTTCAAGGTGCTTGACCACTGCCTTACGGCGATCATAGTTAACCTCCATTACCTGGTTCAAAATGCGTGGATTTAGTCCTCTCTCTTTTGCCATATAAGCCAACGCTTCCACATCCTTCGGGAAACATGATCCGCCCCAGCCCAAGCCTGCATCTAGAAAATGACGACCAATACGTCCATCATAGCCCATGCCCGCAGCCACTTCCTTCACATCTGCGCCAACCAGTTCGCACAGGTCAGCCAGTTCATTGATGAAGGAGATCTTTGTCGCAAGAAAGGCATTACTGGCATATTTGATCATTTCCGCAGTACGCAGATCAGTGATCATAATCGGTGCACGCAAAGCCAAATGCAATTGCGCAACCTTGTTTGCCGCATCTCTATCCAATGATCCGATCACATTACGATATGGGTTCATGAAATCCGAGATAGCAGAACCTTCCCGCAGGAATTCAGGGCAAGATACCACGGCGAATTCAACTGGCTGGGGCTGGGCGCTTTTCACAATATCAGCAACCCAATCTCCCGTCCCGATTGGAACGGTAGATTTGTTGATGATGATGAGCGGGGCTGTCATATTCTGGGCAATGGATTTCGCGGCAGATTCCACATATTTCAAATCTGCATTGCCATCTCCACCTGAAGGAGTCCCGACTGCGATAAAGGCAAACTCTGCGCCCTTGAGCGCCTCTGCATAGGAGGTGGTAAAAGTTAACCTTCCACTTTTTGTGTTGCGTTTTACTAACTCTTCAAGACCAGGCTCATAGATTGGCATGATCCCTTTCTTGAGATTTTCGACGCGTTGTTCATCGACATCGAGCGCGAGGACCCGATTTCCTAGATCGGCAAAACAGGCTGCGGTCACAAGACCCACATACCCAACGCCGATCACACAGATTTGTTTCATGGTGTTATACCTCTTTGTTTCAATGATTTTCCCGCAGAAGCAGGATTAAGTTCTTAATCAATAAAGTGATGGTACCTTCACTGGTGTGAATGACCATCACTCTATCAACTTATTTCATGAGTCTTTCGTATTTTCTTGTTTTCTTTATTCTTACCAAATGCCCCTTCGATCATGTTCAGAAACCCGTTCATATGAATGGGCTTTGAGACATATCCATCACAGCCCGCCTCGATGGCACGCTTGCGCTCACTTGGTAAGGTATGAGCAGTGAGGGCATATAAAGGGATTGATTTTGTGGCGTCATCTGCCTTCAATTTTTGGGCAGCGTTCCATCCATCCATTTCAGGCATTCCCAAATCCATCAGAATCAAGTCGGGCCGTTGCAAACGAGCAGCCGATACCCCGTCACGACCATTGATCGCTAGAAAAACATCATAACCTGCACGCTCCAATATAAAACGTACAAGTTCATAGTTATCCATGTTATCTTCAACGACCAAAATGCGTCCCTTGCTCATGGCGAGCTAAATATACCGCGTCTCAGTCTATCGGGCAATGACGTATAATCCCATCGCTATGCGACTCCTCTTTGTGGCTGACGGGCGCTCTCCCATTGCGCAAAACTGGATCCGTTATTTCGTCACGCGCGGCGACAAGCGAAGCAGTCCTGTGGATGAAGTGTATCTTGCTTCCACGTTTGCTTGTCCGAAGGATGCGGACTTCCCGCTTAGCGGACTTGAAATCATCCCCGTTGCTTTTAGCGCGTTGAAAAAAGTGACTCAACGTCCCGGCACCGCCTCCGCGCGGACCTTGGGCCTGCGTACCGCTATCAGGCAGTGGTTTGGACCTTTAACCATTCGCCGCGCGGCCGACAGATTGCGCGGTTTCATCCAAGAGGTCAAGCCTGATCTTGTCCACGCCATGCGAATTCCCTATGAGGGCATGCTCGCCGCGGACGCATATACAGGCATTCCATTGATTGTCTCCACCTGGGGCAATGACTTCACTTTGCATGCGCCATCCACACGGCTGATGAGTCACTACACACATTGGACCATGCAAGTCGCTGACGCGCTCCACGCGGATTGTCACCGCGATGTTCGATTAGCAAGAGAATGGGGATTCAGTGAGGACAAACCGAATCTAGTCACACCAGGCAACGGCGGAATCCGAACCGATATTTTTTTTCCACCTGCAAAACCAATAGAAGAACCTATCATTATCAACCCGCGCGGCTTTCGTCCTTATGTCTGCAATGATGCTTTTTTCAAAGCCATTCCCTTTGTTTTAGAGAAACGACCCGATGCAAGATTTATCTTTGCGTTGATGGCTGGTGAGCCACAAGCAGTGCAGTGGATTAGAGAATTAGAGACACCTGCACTTGCGTCCGGTGCAAGTGTTGGTCACGCTGTTGAATTACTGCCTCCATTGTCACATCCCCAAATGGCAGACGTTTTTCGCCGCGCACAGATCGTTGCGTCCCCCAGCATTCATGATGGCACACCAAATAGTCTGCTAGAAGGCATTGCCTGCGGTTGTTTCCCTGTGGCAGGAGATCTGGAATCTATCCGTGAATGGATTACGCCCAACGAAAATGGTTTGCTATTTGATGCCACTGAGCCGAGTCGTATTGCAAATGCCATCCTAACCGCGCTAGAAAACAAAAGCCTGCGACAAAAAGCCGCAGGTTTAAACCAAAACATCATCGCCGCGCGCGCGGAATACGGACAAAATATGCAGAGGGTCGAAGAGTTTTATGGAAAGGTTTTAGCTATGCAAGTAAACAACAGATAAAGGTATTTACTTGTTAGATTTCAATGGATTTATTCTTCGACCCGCGACTCTCGCATCATATCAAGCCTCTGTCGTAATTCAATCCTGCGCTCATCCGCGGCATGGCGAACTTCGTTGAAGAAATTCTCTCCACGAGCGCGGAGCTCTATTCGCATGCGTTCACCCGATTCAGGTGCCATCAATAGGGCAATCGTCGAGCCAACTAATCCACCAACTGTTACACCTATCAAAAAGCCAAGCATTCGTCTCATATGATTCTCCTCTTATTCGTCACACTTGCACTCCCTAGCACCGCCAGCCATTGCGAAGCATCCCCGAAGCGTAGCGGAGTGGGAGGACAGGTGTGCATGAAGGTGATTTATTAAAAATATTATACGCCTCTTGCCTAATTGATTCAATTATTGAGAACGAATCACTCTGGAAAATATTATTCTTACAAAAATTATATTGATTTTGATATATCCGAAAAACGAGTTTTGTGGAATAATCAGGTTGCCGCGCGTATCCGCCTTGCGTGAACGCGACGGCAATATTTTCAAAGCTGTAAAAGTCGCGGCCAAAAGGGGACGACCGCACCAAACGGCTCCTACCATTTCGGAGGATACCATGTCTACACCTGCTCCTATTTCCACCAGCGCGCCCACGCGCAAAAAAGTAACGACGCTTACCTATCGCCAGAAGAAAGAACGCGGCGAGCCAATCACCATGCTGACTGCGTATGACTATCCCACTGCAATGGCAGTGGATAGAGCTGGAATTGATTCCATCCTGGTCGGCGATTCACTCGCGATGGTTGTGCTGGGTTACGAGAATACACTTCCTGTCACGATGGAAGAGATGCTTCATCACTGCCGAGCTGTTGCACGCGGCGCGAAGACCGCGCTTCTGATTGGCGATATGCCTTTTATGTCATATCAAGTCTCGGTGGAGGAAGCAGCCCGCAACGCGGGCCGTTTCCTGCAACAAGGCGGCATGGACGCGGTTAAACTCGAAGGCGGACGCGAGCGCGCGGGTGCAATTCGCTTGATCACGAGCGCGGGAATTCCAGTCATGGGACATATCGGACTCACACCGCAATCGGTCAATCAATTGGGCGGATTCCGGGCTCAAGGTAAGACTGCCATCGCTGCAAAAAGATTGGTCGAAGATGCGCTCATCCTTGAAGAAGCGGGATGCTTCAGCATTGTGCTGGAATCTGTCCCAGCACGATTAGCTGAGCTGATTTCGAAGAAACTATCCATCCCAACAATTGGCATCGGCGCTGGCGTGGGTTGTGATGGACAAGTCTTGGTCACGCATGACTTGCTTGGTCTATTTGACCGATTCACGCCAAAGTTTGTCAAGAAATATGCAGACTTCCATCACGAGATGCAGAAGGCCTTTGCCGATTATATTGAGGATGTGGAAACAAAACGTTTCCCGGCTCAAGAACATACCGTTGAGATGGATGATCGAGAGTGGGAATTGTTATTGAAAGAGGTCGGATAATACAGCAGGTGACAGTCGACTCATAGTTGACTGTCACCTAAATTTTCAAAATGAATAATAACATCCTCATCGTTGGCACAGGCGCGCTTGCGACCCTCTTTGCCGCGCGGCTTGCGCAGGCAGGAAGTCAAATCACTATGCTTGGCACATGGAAGGCAGGACTAGATGCACTGCGTAAAGATGGCGTGCGGCTGGTTGATGCAAATGGGAATGAACATCATTTTGATGTTCAAGCGATAGATGACCCAGGTGAATGTCGCGGGATTAATCATGCACTTGTCCTAGTCAAGGCATGGCAGACAGCACGCGCTGCAGAACAACTCAAAGAATGTCTCGCAGAGGATGGGCTGGCTGTAACGCTGCAAAATGGACTCGGCAACCGCGAGACGCTCATTCAAAACCTGGGCTTGAGTCGCGTTGCCCTGGGCAGTACTACCACTGGCGCGACGTTGCTCGGACCGGGGTTGGTGCGAGAAGGTGGCGAGGGTATTATCTCCATTGAACAGAATCAGGCACTCGGTCCGCTCGAAGAAGCGTTGAGATCCGCAAAATTCAATGTGAATCTTGTGGAAGATGCACAATCGCTTATATGGGGAAAGCTGGTTATCAACGCGGCGATTAATCCATTAACAGCATTGTTGCGAGTCCCAAATGGAAAATTACTGGAACGTCCCTCTGCACGCGAAATGATGGGAGCACTAGCAAGCGAAACCGCGCAGGTGGCGGAGGCAGAAAAAATCCATCTGCCATTTTCAGATCCTATTGCCGCAGCAGAAGAGGTTGCGCTTAAGACGGCTGCGAACCATTCATCTATGTTGCAAGATGTGTTGCGCGGCGCACCTACGGAAATCGACGCAATTTGTGGTGAAGTGGTTAAAGCCGCTCAAAAGCATAATATTGATACGCCTGCCAATTGGTCATGCTGGAAGTTGGTAAAGGCAATAGTGGAGTGACTGATTAGCTGCGAAAGGTGATAAGGAGTCAAACGACTCCAGCCGTTGCCTTGGTGGTGTCAAAGTCAGGTCCCACAGGCGTCGCGTGGCGCCATGGCGACAGGTGCTCCGCACACCTTCCCTGGCGGGCGATACCAGGGAAGACTTTGGATTCTATATGCCGTCTCAATGGGATGACATTCTTCCACAAAGTTGGTGTATTTTGTTGTATTATCTCAATTTCATTGCATGGTAAGATACATGTAGATTATATAGAGTCGGAGGTCACTTATGCGCAAGTGGCTTATATTTATTTTGCTTTTAGGATTGATGATGTCACCCTCCACAGCGGGCGCACAAGGTGGAATAAAAATAGATGCCATTAGAGTCGAGCTGTGGTCTGAATATGATCAACCAAGCATGCTCGTTATTAATCAATTCATCCTATCAAAGGCTACACCGCTTCCAGCCAGTGTAACAATGCGCTTTCCCAAAGATGCAAATTTGGTCGCCGTGGCACTTGAAAACAATGGCGAGCTATTTAACAAAGATTTCACTCCCCCAGTAGAACAGGGAAACTGGCAAACGATCACAATAAACGTGGACTCCTATGACCCGCATCGCGTTGAATATTATCAGCCACTTACACGTGATGGGAACAAACGCCAGTTCAAATACCAATGGTTTGGTGACTATTATGTAAAGGAATTTACTATAAAGATCATGGTTCCAGCAGATAGCACAGAACTAATCACCTCTCCTATTTTACAAAATACCGAGACGTCCACCGATGGATCGATGATTTCGGGTACGGTTACGAAGAATGAACTAAAGATGGGAAATTCTTTTCAATTCCAAGTCGAATATCAACGAACGTCAGATGCACTTATTAATCCGAGTCAAGCTAATCAAGTTCAGCCATCAGAACCGGTGGGGGCTGATACCCCTGGTCGCATCTCCATCGCGAATTTGCCGTGGATCATCGGTGGCTTCGGACTGGCATTAATTGGAATCGCATTATTTTCTTACTGGCGCTCTACACAATCAAGTGAAGCCAAACCGCGCAAGCACCGCCGCAAAATCGAAGAAACAAGTGCTGAACAGGCATATTGTCATGAATGTGGTGCACGCGCCCATGCGGGTGACCACTTTTGCCGCACATGCGGAAGCAGATTACGTGTCGAATAAATAACTGGAGCAGTTGAAGACAAGACGAGGCGGACCGTGATCCTAGGCGTACCATACATCGTTCCGGTTTATTTCATATATGGTCTGGCATTTTTCAGTATGGGTCTGCTGGTTGCTATCGAAGGAGGGTGTGCATCTGATGTCCGTCTGCGCAGAGCATTGCCCCCGCTCGCAGGATTCGGTTTGGTACACGCCGCGCATGAATGGATGGAAATGTATGTACTCATGAGGCATCCTACTATTCCCCTTGAAGTATCTATCATGTGGGGCATCCAACTTGCAACCCTGGCTTTCTCATTTATTTCGCTGGCTGCCTTTGGGAGTTTTCTTCTCGCTGAAACTGAAGTCACCCGGCGTCTTATCCTATTGATTCCTATTGGACTGCAAACTGTTTGGGTTTTTGGACTTTATCATTTTCGTGGAGAGTATACAGGTCAGACTCTCTGGGATGTTGCGGATACATGGACTCGCTACACGCTCGCCATCCCTGCCTCGCTTCTAACCGCCATCGGACTGGTCGTGCAACAACGAGCGTTTCGCCGCTCAGGGTTGATCCGCTTCGGGCGGGATGCTTTGTGGGCGGCCATCACGTTTGGTTGGTACGGCCTATTTGGTCAGTTTTTCGCAAAAAATACGCCTCTTTTTCCGTCAGATATCATCAACCAGCAAACTTTCCTCAATTTATTCGGATTTCCTATCCAGTTATTCCGCGCTGTGACAGCAATCGCCGCGGCACTTTTTGTCATCCGTTTCCTGCGCGCTTTTCAAGTGGAAACAGAGCGCAAGATCGCTGACCTGCAAAAAGCAAGGTTGGAAGAATCCCAACAACGGGAAATCTTGCGCGGTGAATTGTTCCGACGTGTGGTCGCGGCGCAGGAAGCGGAACGTCAACGGATCGCCCGTGATTTGCATGATGAAACCGGTCAATCCCTCACTGCCATTGGTCTGGGGTTGCGCGGACTCTCCGGCAAATTGAGTTCACGCAACAAGGCAGCCTTTGGGACGCTGCTCAAACTGGAATCCCTTACTGCTGATTCCCTCAAAGAACTGCAACGTCTCATTTCAGATTTGCGCCCATCCCATTTGGATGATCTTGGTCTTTCTGCAGCTTTGCGCTGGTATGCAGGCAAAATTCAGGAACATTCGACCATAAATGTCAGAGTGGATATTGTTGGTGACGAACCGAATTTAGATGACGCAATAAAGATCACGATCTTCCGCGTGATCCAGGAATCTCTGAACAACATTATCAAACATGCGCATGCAAGCCATGCAAATATTTATTTGCGGTTCGAGGAAGAAAATGTTCGTATTAACGTGCGGGATAACGGTATTGGTTTTGATTTAGATCATGTGAAGCAGACGCATACTAATCGTCCATCATTAGGGTTGGCAGGTATGGAGGAACGCGCCGCGCTGCTAGGTGGAACTGTTTCTGTTCAATCAAGTCCAGGCTACGGTACCGAAGTAGAAGCTTTGATCCCATATCATGCCGAAGCGAGTTTTCACACACTGGAAGAGGTAAAACATGACCATACGTCTGTTATTAGTGGATGACCATGCCGTTGTCCGCTCAGGAGTGAAAATGCTGTTAGAAAATGAACGGGATGTCCAGATTGTTGGCGAAGCCTCTTCTGCATCAGAAGCCCTGGAAGCAGCTGTAAGACTTAAACCAAATGTGATTTTGATGGATATCGGATTGCCCGATCTTTCTGGCATTGACGCGACACGCGAAATTAAGAAACGAGTTGCTGAAGTTGCTATTGTCGCATTGACCATTCATGAAGATGAGGAATATTTCTTTAAGATGTTGGAAGCGGGCGCCTCTGGTTATGTACCAAAGCGTGCTGCACCCGAAGAGCTGATTACTGCCATCCGTGCCGCGGCGACGGGCCAAGTCTATCTTTATCCATCGCTTGCAAAATTACTCGTGCGCGATTTTCTCGATGGGGGCCGCGCACTTGGCGCACAAACTTCATCAGACTTAACAGACCGCGAACAAGAAGTTTTGACGTACCTAGCAGAAGGTGCAAGTAATGAGGAAATTGCCAGATCGCTGGTCATCAGCCCAAAAACTGTAGCACGCCATCGTGAAAACATCATGCGGAAATTGAATCTACATTCCCGCGCAGAGTTGGTACGTTACGCGATACGTAAGGGAATTATTAAGGCATAAAACTTTACCGCTTTTATCACTACGGCAAGCAAAAATAATAAGATGACGGACGCTAAGCGTCCGTCATCTTATTTCTTCCTCAAGTTCACTTCGAGTTATTGAGCAGCAGGTACCTCAGGACGAGTGTACTTGCTTACATCGCCGCCCAGATCTGCAATCGAGTCGATCAAGAACTGGATAACGTATTTCGGGTTGTGAACGAACGCACCTGGATCCTTCTGGGTGTATTGATAGTTGAAAGCTGCTTTGAGCAAGCGAGGAGTCCAGTTGCCACCGAAGTTCACGGCAGCACCCTTGTCATTGGTGTCTGCCTTGCCGTCGCCATCCTTATCCACGAAGAAGTAGGGATAGGCAGCA
>Ga0137365_10001466_pt1 | contig 18338 bp, 18 predicted proteins | sample SagtaG_9_FD_104799 | JGI IMG/M metagenome (GOLD analysis project Ga0137365, IMG submission 104799) | Vadose zone soil microbial communities from Sagehorn Ranch, Mendocino, California, USA - Sage1_L_40_16 metaG | ecosystem: Environmental > Terrestrial > Soil > Vadose zone | place: USA...
ACCCGCAGCGGGTCGACGATACCCATCTCGATCATGTTTCCGTACCGGCCCTGCAGCGCGTCGAACCCCTCGTCGACGCCGAGCTGCGTCAGCCGGGCCACCACCTCCTGGCCGGAGTATCCCGCGTTCGCGGCGATCAGATACGCCGGCTCGGTGAGCGCTCGGCGCACGATCTCGACGCCGACCGCGTGGTCCGCGGCGACCTGCAGGTCGTCCAGCGCGCCCTCGGCGTGCAGCAGCGCGACTCCGCCGCCGGCGACGATGCCCTCGGCCATGGCGGCCCTGGTGGCCGACAGGGCGTCCTCCACCCGATGCTGTAGCTCCTTCAGCTCGGCGTTGGTGGGCGCTCCGACCCTGATCACCGCGACCTTGCCGGACAGCGCCCCGATCCGCTCGGTCAGCACGTCCTCGTCCACCCCGAAGGTGGCCCTGGCCAGCTCCGCGCGCAGCTGGGTCAGCCGGAACTCGACCGCGTCGGCCGACCCGCCGCCCCCGATGATGGCGGTCCGGTCCGCGTTGACCCGGACCTGGGCGGCCCGGCCGAGTTGCTCGACCGTCATCGTCTCCAGCGTGAAGCCGGAGTGCTTGCTGTACACGGCTCCGCCGGTGATGGCCGCAATGTCCTCCAGCTTGTGCAGCCGGCGGTCGCCGAAGCCGGGGGCCTTCACCGCGACGCACTGGAAGACCCGGTTGACGTGGTTGTGCACCAGCATGCTCAGCGCCGTGCCCTCGACCGTCTCGGCGATGATGACGAGCGGCCGCGGTGCGCGCATGACCTTGTCCAACAACGGCATCAGCTGCTGCACCTTGGTGATCTTCTCGCTGCACAGCAGGATGTACGGGTCGTCGAGCACCGCCTCCAGGCTGGCCGGGTTGGTCACCAGGTACGGCGAGACGTACCCGTTGTCGAACTCGAAGCCCTCGACGAAGTCGACGCTCATGCCGTGCTCGGCCGACTCCTCGACCGTGACGATGCCGCCGTCGCCGACCGTGTGCAGCGCCTTCCCGATCACGGCGCCGACCGAGTCGTCGTCGTTCGCGGAGATCGCGGCCACCCGCGCGTAGTCCTGCTCGGTGGCCACCGGGTGGGCGACGCTCTGCAGGTGCGCGACCAGCCGGCGGACGGCAAGGTCGATGCCCCGCTTGACGAGCACCGGGTTCCCGCCGGCGCCGATCGCCTTCATGCCCTCCCGGATGATCGCCTGGGCCAGCACGGTCGCGGTGGTGGTGCCGTCGCCGACGATGTCGTTGGTCTTGATCGCCGCTTCCTTGACCAGCTGGGCGCCCATGTTCTCGAACTGGTTCTTCAGGTGGATCTCGCGTGCGATCGTCACGCCGTCGTTGGTCACCACCGGCGAGCCGGTGATCTTCTCCAGGATGACGTTGCGGCCCTTCGGGCCGAGCGTCGACTTCACCGCCTCGGCCAGTTGGTCGACGCCGGCCAGCAGCAGGCCCCGCGCTTCTTCGTCGAAACGTAGTTCCTTGGCCATCGCGCTCCTCCTGAGAAGGTCAGAGTGTCTACAAGGGTGCCTACGGAACGAGGATGGCGCGGCCGCGGACCCGGCCGGCGTCGAGATCTGCGATGGCTTCGACCGCGGCGTCCAGCGGGTACGTCCTGGTGTGCAGCGTGACCTTCCCGGCCTGGGCCAGCACCATCAGCTCGGCCAGCTCGTTGTAGGTCCCGACGATGTTCCCGACGATGTTGCGCTCGGTCGAGATGATGTCCAGGGTCGGGATGCTGAGGGTCCCGCCGTAGCCGATGACGAAGTACGAGCCGGCGCGCCCGGTCATCGCGAACCCGTCCTGCTCGGCGCCCTGCTCGGCGACGAAGTCGAGGACGACCTCGGCGCCGGCTCCGTCGGTGAGGTCCCGGACCGCGTCGACCTGGCCGCCGTCGGCGACCACGGTGTGCTGCGCGCCCAGCTGCTCGGCCAGCTTCAGCGCGTCCGGGTTGCGGTCCACGACGATGATCGCGGCCGCGGTCAGCGCCGCCAGGCACTGGATGCCGATGTGGCCGAGCCCGCCCGCGCCGATCAGCACGCACGTGGTGCCCGGGTAGAGCAGCGGGATGGCCTTCCGCACGGCGTGGTACGCGGTGATCCCGGCGTCGGCGAGCGCGGCGACGTCCTGCGGCTGGGTCTGCGGGTCGAGCCTGACGCAGGCCCTGGCCGAGGTGAGCAGGAGCTCGGCCATCCCGCCGTCGCCGGACAGGCCGGGGAACGAGCTGGTGGTGCAGTGCATGTCCTGGCCGGCTCGGCAGGCCCGGCACAGGCCGCAGGTGGGCGTCGGATGCAGGATCACCGTGTCGCCGACCTGCACGTTGCTGACCGCGGAGCCGACCTCGGCGACCCAGCCGGCGTTCTCGTGACCGATCGTGTACGGCAGCGCGGGGTCCATCGCCTCCGCCCACTGGCCCTCGATGATGTGCAGGTCGGTGCGGCACACCCCGGCCCCGCCGATCCGCACCACGACGTCGAGCGGACCCTTGACAGTCGGCTCCGGTATCTCGTCGACCACGGGTTGCTGGTGGTACCCGTGCAGCCGGACGGCCCTCATTTCTCCTCCTCGCCTGGTCCTGCGGTCTGGTACCGGTGCTGCAACATGCCGCGGCAGATTCCGGTGTTCGCCTCGATGCCGACCCGGGTGGTGCGGGCCCGGCGCAGGTGCAGCGGCACCGCGTCGGCGCGGACCGCGGCGCCGGTCGCCGGGTCGACCAGCAGCGGGGCGTCGTCGCCGGCCGGCAGGCCGAGCTCGGCCCGCCGCTGCCGCAGCCGGTCGAGCTCCCGGGACGGCGGCAGGTCCCCCAGCGTCAGCATGACGAGCGCCGCCGGATCGGCGCCGGCCAGCAGCGGCCGGCAGACCAGGTCGGTGCCGGCCAGCACCGCCTTGCGCAGGAAGTCGGCGCGCAGCTCGTGCAGCTCGCCGACCGCCTCGCCCTCGAACGACCGGGCGAACCCGGCCCGCGCGGCCACCCCGCGGTTGATCGCGGTAGCGGCGAAATGGTCCTCCAGCACCACCTCCGTGCTGCGCACGCCGTCCATCGCCGACACCGCGTCGTAGGCGTCGGCGACCATGAGGAAGGCGAAGTTGGGCGCGCAGAAGTAGGTCGGCAGCCGCAGCCGCACCCGGGCGTCCCCGGCCGCGGACACGGCGCACGACGCGACGAAGCCGAGCGTGGTGATCGGCTCGTCCAGCTCCGGGTCGCGCACCGTCCCCAGCGCGGCGAGGAGCCCTCTGCCGTCTGGCAACGACACCTCCTAGGAAGACTCGACGAGCTGGGCGTCGTCCTGCGCGGCCGGCGTGCCGACCGACGCCGGGAGCTGGGCCTCGGCGGGCACCTCGATCCCGTACAGCTTGGCCGCGTTCAGGCCGAGGATCTTCTTCTTCGTCGCGGTGGTGACCCTCGGGTAGTCGGAGAACTCGTCACTGGGGTAGTCCCAGTCGACGAAGCCCTCGATCTGCCACTTGGGCTCCCAGATCGCGTAGTCGCTGCCGAAGGTCATCTTGTCCTCGCCGACCCAGAACAGCAGCTCGCCCATGACCTTGGCGAAGAACTTCGGCCGGGCGTGCATGAGCGCGCCGATGGCGACGGCCAGACCCGCGTACACGTTCGGCTCCTGGGTGGCCAGGAAGCAGAAGTCCTCGATCCGGGGCAGGCCGACGTGCTCGACGATGAAGTTCAGCGCCGGGAAGTCGGTGGCCGCGTGGTCGACGTCGGAGACGTCGAACGCGTCCTTGTCCAGCGGCCAGATCGTGGGCCCCTTGTGCACGTGGATGTTCGTGATCCCCAGCTCCTGGCAGACCTCCAGGTACCGGTACGACTCGGTGTCCTTGAGCGTCCAGCCGCGGGAGCCCTGCCGCCATTCGGCGGTGTAGAGCTTGACGCCCCGGCAGCCGTAGCGCTCCACGTTCTCCCGGAGCTTCTTCAGCCCGTCGTCGCCCTCGCGCGGATCCCACCGGGTGTTGAGGATGAACTTGCCGGGGTACTTCGCCGCCAGCAGGCCGTCGCGCTCGGTGGTGTTGAATCCCTCCTTGTACCACTCCGTCAGGTATGTCGGCTGGAAGATGGCGACGTCGACGTAGCCGTCGTCGAAGACATCCCGCATGAGGTCGTCCTCGGAGTACTTCTGGAACTTCGCCAGCGGCCAGTGGGTGGCCGGCGGGCCAAGGCCCTGGTAGGCGTGGAAGCACTCGATCCAGCCCTTGGCGTACTGCTCGGCGCCGGGCACCCAGTTGTCTGGAGCGGCGTTCCAGTAGTGCATGTGACTGTCGACGACGAAGTACCTTTCGCCATCCTTCTCGTACACGGTGTGCTCCTCCTCCGGACGCCGGCGGCTATTAGTGTCCCGTATCAGAGGTCACTAGGTCCTGGCTTGCAGATCGAAGCCGAGCAGGTCGGCCGCGTCCTCGGGGTTGGCGAACATGATCGTCCGGTCGTCCTCGTGGATCATGCGGCCGTAGTGGGTGGACATGTTCTCCTCGAACTCCGCCGCGTCGAAGTAGCCCGGCTCCTCGCCGAGGGCTTCGGAGACCTCGTCGTAGACGACGTCCATCCGGTTCAGGGCGTCGACCCGGATCATCGACGGCAGCGGGGTCACCCGTACGTTCGGCTTGGTGCTCATGACCGCGGCCACGACCGCGCCGACCTGGTTGTTCATGAGCGTGAAGCCACACATGTTGGACGCCGTGTTGTCCGACTTGAACGGACTCTCCGCCGTCTTGAACGTGGTCACTGCGCGACCTCCTTCGGGGTGTCGAGGCTCAGTTCGGCGAGGATTCCGGTGAGCCGGGTCTTCGCCCTGTCCAGGCCGTCCTCGAAGCGCGGCGGCTTCGCGTCCGGCTGCGACCATAGCGGCTGCAGCGTGCGGGCGGCGGTGATAGCGCGCGGTACCCAGTCCGACAGCCACTGGTCCATGATCGCCTTGTTGTGCACGGCGAACTCGCGGTCGTTGCTGAGCAGGTGGAACATCGCCCTCGTGTAGCGGAGGTCCCGCTCGGAGAAGTCGTACTCCTCGGCACCGACGATCGTCGGGGTGACGAAGTCGCCGTTGCCCGGCGAGGCCTGCTGCACCAGGTGGCTCCGGAACAGCTCGCCGACCAGCGGCTCGAAGACCACGTTCGCGGCGAAGATCGCCTCGCACCAGTCGTCGATCGCGGTGAGCTGCTCGGCGACCCGGCGGACGCCCTGCCAGCTCGGGTCGTTGTTCCAGGCGTCCAGGTGCGCGGCGCCGTCGAACCCGTCGATCTCCTCGCTCAGCGTCAGGTTGTACAGCGCGAGGTCCTGGGCGGACCGGATCCGGTGCATGCTGTTCACCGAGATCGCGTTGTTGTGCATGTTCGTCGGCGCCCGCCGGTTCGCGTTGGCGAACAGGTAGAGACCGAGGCCGTGGTCGACGTGCATCCACGCGCCGACGTGCCGCTCCACGAAGGTCACCCAGTTCCGGTTCCACTGCTCGAACGCCTTCGACTGCCGGGCCGCCTCGATGTTCTGGTTGAGCTGCCGGACGACGTTGGAGTTGTACCGGTAGAGCGAGAGCTCCCACTCCTCGTTCGGGTCGCGGAACTCGTGCCAGCCGTGCGCCGGCCAGTCGTAGCCCTTGCCGCCGGAGCCGGGACCGCGCTTCGGCTCGGGCCGGTCCTGCCCCCAGGCCTTCAGGACGGTCCACTCCAGCGGGTAGCCGCCGCGGCCGTCGGAGAACCCGTACAGCCAGCCCTGGCTGAGGTAGTGCCGGGTGTCCGGCTGGACCTCCACGGTCACGTCCTCGTAGTGCGTCTGCTTGCGCTTCTGCGGGGTGTAGTAGTTGAAGCGGCGGGCGGTCGAGTCCGGGAACACCTTGGCGCCGGCCTCGGCGTCGGTGAAGACCGGTTTCGGCACGCTGCGTTCGGGCGCGGCTGTCATCAGCTCGCTCCTCCTCACTTGTCGGGGTTGCCGGTCGTGGTGAACTTGTCGTAGTAGATGCGCTTCTCCGGTAGGCCGAGCCTGGTCAGCAGCGGTATCGCCGCCTCGACCATCGGTGGTGGGCCGCAGACGTAGCCGTGCGCGCGGCGCAGATCCTGCTCGTGCCGCTGCACCACGTCGGTGATCAGGCCGGTCTCTCCCTCCCAACCGTCGCCGTCGACCGGCTCGGACAGCGCCGGCATGTACCGGAAGCCGGGCAGCGCCTCCTCCAGCGCGCGCAGCTCCGGCTCGAAGCACAGGTCCCGCACCCGCCGCGCGCCGTAGTAGTAGGTCGCCTTCCGCCGGATGCCTCGCTCGGCCATGGACCGCAGCAGCGACAGGATCGGCGCCATGCCCGCCCCGCCGCCGACGAAGACCACGTCCGTGTCCGGCGCGTCCCGGAGCGTGAACACCCCGAACGGGCCGGTCAGGTCCAGCCGGTCGCCGATGGCCAGCCGGGTGTCCAGGAAGTGCGAGAACAGCCCGTCCGGGTAGACCTTTATGACGAACTCCAGCTGGCCGCTCTCCCGGCTGGACGTGTTCGCCATCGAGAACGACCGAGTGGCCTCCGTGCCGGGAATGGCGATGTCAACATATTGACCCGGGAAGAACTTCAGCTCGCGCGGCGTCACGAGCCCCAGCACGAGGTGCCGCATGTCGTGGGTGACCGGGTTGTTCGCGACCACCTCGGCGACCGCCTGCTGGATCGGCAGCCCCGAGCGGATCATGTCCTCGTCGAAGTTGAGCAGCTCGATCGTCATGTCCTCGAAGACATGCGTCCGGCACAGCAGCGTGTAGCCCTCCTCCCTTTCGAAGTCGGGCAGCGCGAACGTGGAATACCGGTCGAGCTCGAAGTCGTCGCCGTCCAGCACGAATGACTTGCACGACGCGCACTGACCCTCCTTGCAGCCGTGCATGAGCATGATGCCCTGCTCCGCCGCTGCCCGAAGGACGGTCTGCTTCTCGTCGACCTCGATCTCGATGCCGACTGGCTCGAACCGCACGACATGCTTGTCAGCCATGACTCCCTCGCCGACCAACGCCATTCGATAGGAAAAGGAGGGCCCGAGACTGGACTTCGGGCCCTCCCTCCGGCTCCTTGCTCGACGAGCTGCTCAGGCGTCCGTGGGCGCCGGGCGGCCGGCCGGGCCGCCGCGGATGTAGTTCGCGTGGAACGCTTCACGCTCCTCGGCCGACATCTCGTTGAGCAGCACGTTCGGGCTGGCCAGCGGCGGGCAGCGGCGCAGGTGGTCCAGCGTCCACATCTTCTTGGGATCGCCGAGGTTCAGGTGCGGCTGCGCGACCATCGTCTTGCCGTCGTCACGCACGTAGCCCATGTCGGACACCACGTCCGCCCAGTTCCAGCCGTGGTAGAGGGTCTCCCACTCGCGCTTCCCGATGAGCTGGCCCATGTTCGGGGTGGACCGGCCCTGGTAGGTCGGCCGGAACGCGGTGACGTCGGTCCACCGGCAGGCCTCGTGGCAGTACGTCCGCCACTGCCCCTCGACCTCGGCCATGACCATGTCCTCGCGGACCAGGCAGGGCACCATGCAGACCCAGCACCGGTGCGGGTACTGGTAGTCGACGTCCTCGAACACGATCGGGTTGTGCCCGTTCGGCGTCGAGAGCCGGTTGTAGTTCTCCCACCACTTGCCGTACCGGTCATACCAGCCCGGGTACTTGAACTCGAACCACTCGAAGTCCTTGTCGGTCATCGGGTCGATGCGCCAGTAGTTCGCCAGCCACCCGGTGGCGAAGAACTGGGCGACCTCGTGCACGTACCCCTTGTTCCAGATCTGGTTCCAGGCCTCCTCGATGAGGTCGTGCGGGATGACCAGGCCATACTTCTCCAGCGGCACGAGGTAGCTGCGGTAGTAGTCGTCGTAGATCCACCGCCGCCACATCTCGGCGTAGCTCTCCCGGTCCTTGCGCCGGTCCTTCGTGCCGTACTCGATGAACGTGCCGATCGCCGCGTCCACCACCCGGTGGTTGTTCCACCAGGCGTAGCGCAGGTCGCGCTCCAGCAGCTGGTGGTTGCTCTCGTCGGAGAGCGCCATCAGGAGGGTCGCGTAGCCGTTGCTGATGTGCCGGGACTCGTCGGACTGCACCGAGTGGAAGACCGTCGGCAGCAGGTAGTCGCCGTTCGCCGCCGCCTCGGCCGGCATGGCCACGAACAGCGTGTTGGTGAACGCGGTCTCGGCCACGATCGTCAGGTAGATGCTGGCCGCGGTGATCGCGTCGCCGGTGATGAAGCCCTCGGCGAACTGCCGACCGATCGTGCCGCAGTAGTCGTTCTGGAAGTTGCGGAGGCTGGAGTTGAAGCCGGCCGGGTCGATGTAGTTGTTCATGTAGAGGCGCTTGAGGTTCTGCTGGATCGTCGAGTGCCGGACCTCGTCGATCATCTGGATCGCCTGCCCGTTGTGCAGCTCCGGGTTGGGCACGGTGCGGAACAACAGCGGCATGGCCCGGGCCGCCGAGATCTCGGGCAGCGGGATGATGCTGAGGAACAGCTTCTGCCACTCCAGCCAGCGCTCCTGCACCTGCCGGAACATGTTGCCCCGGATCGCGCCGTCGGACGCGCCGTACACCCGGTGGTCCTTCTCCTCCTGCATCGGGAAGTACGAGCGCAGGACCTGCTTGAGCGGGTCCTTCTTCTGCGCCTTCTGGAACGTGTAGTCGGTGCCGTACTGCGAGACCGGCTCGTGGTAGAGCGGCTCCCAGGCCAGCTCCTGGATCTTCTGGTGCGCCTTTGCCACGCTCTGGCGACTCATGTCCACTCCTCACCCGTCGCTCGGGTCGGCGCAGACAACCTGCCTGCGGCCTCGATCGTCTTGTGCGGCGCCGACGCCCGCCTCGCCGGCGAACGCGCGGGCCCCGCGGGGCCCGGAAGCTCCTCGTGTGCTCGATCACACCGCCTGGTGGGCCGTGCGGGGGTCTCAACATGAGACAAGGCGCGGGCGCTATGGCGGCTCGCCCAAGACGGCGGCCCGGATCTCGGCGAGGTGCCTGCGGGTGTCCTGGGTGAGCTGCTGATTCCCCTCCGGCGCCGGCCTGATTCCGAGGCACCGCAGCAGGTCCGCCGCCGGCGCGCCCGGGTCGCCCGCGTCGCCCAGGATCGGATGCAGACCCTCCGCGGCCAGGTGCTGGAACACCAGGTTGACGATGCTCCACGGGTTGTAGGTCTCGTCCGGAGGCTCACCCGACCGGTCCAACGGGCACCTCCTCGGCGAGCGATCCGCAGCCGACGAGATGCATCAGATTGCGTCCAGCCCCACCCGGCGGTCTCAATATGAGACAGGCATCGGGGGTGCGGTGCTTATTGTGGAGCTACGACGCGGCAGAGATGGCCGCCCCCGCTGGCTCCGCCCGGCCCGCGAGAGCGGTCCCGGGAGGCAGGAGGCGCCGCCATGTCGCCTGCATCGGGGTCCCAGTCCGACCGGTTTGGCGGCAGTGCCCGGCTGGCCAAGTCCCGAGAGCGGTTCCTGACGGCGGAGTCGATCGAGCCGGACGTGGTCCGGGACGCCATCCTGGCGTCGTGGTGGCGCTCCCGGCGGTGGAACGTCGCCGCCGACCACATCGACCTCGACTACATCCGCGACCCCGACCTGGACAGCCCGCTCACCCGCAGCGCCCTGCCGGTGCTGCGGCACCTCCGCGAGCAACTGGACGGCCAGCCGATCAGCCTCATCCTCACCGATCCTGCGGGGGTGGTGCTGACCCGGCTGGCGGCGGACCACGACCTCGACCGGCACCTGGACACCGTCCAGCTCGCACCGGGCTTCAGCTACGCGGAGCAGTCCGTCGGCACCAACGGGATCGGCACGGCGCTGGAGGGCGGCCGGCCGATGCACGTGTTCGGTCACGAGCACTATGCGGAGAACCTGGAGGACCTCGCCTGCGCCGGGGTGCCGATCCACCACCCGATCTCCGGCAAGACGGTCGGTGCGGTCGACCTGACCTGCTGGCGGAAGGACGCCGGCCCACTGCTGATCACGCTCGCCAAGACCACCGCGGACCAGATCAGGCAGGCGCTGTTCACCGACACCGGGGTGCGGGAGCTCGAGCTGTTCCAGGAGTACCTGCGGGCCTGCCGGCGCACGTCCGGCGTGGTGTTCGCGTTCAACAACGACGTGGTGATGATGAACGACCACGCCCGGCAGGTGCTCGACCCCGGCGACCAGTCGGTGCTGCTCGGGCAGGCCGCGGTGGCGCTGGCCAGCCGGCACCGCGGTGCGGTGCTGGTCGACCTCCCCAGCGGCGGCACGGCGCGGATGTACTGCCAGCCGGTGCAGGGGGATGGCCGGATCGCCGGCGGTGTCGTGCACGCGAAGCTGATCGAGCTGGAGACCCGGCCGGCCGCCGACGCCGGCCCGCCGACCCGGCTGTTCCTGCCCGGAGTGGTCGGCGACGGGCCACTGTGGCTGCGGGCGTGCCACGAGGTGGACGCGGCGTACGTCTCGGGTGAGTGGCTTGCTGTGGAGGGCGAGGCCGGGGTGGGCAAGCTGGCCCTGGTCCGTGCCGTGCACCAGCGCCGGAACCCGGCCGGCCACTTCCACGTGATCGACGCCGCGGGCGTCGTCGAACGGGACTGGCCGGCCGGGGCGCGCAGCGATCTGCTGGCGGGCGACGGCGGCCTGGTGATCAGGCACGTCGACCGGCTGACCCCCAGGCGGCTGCGTGGGTTGTCGGCCGCGCTGCAGGCGGCTCGGGCCGCCGGCCGGCAGGACTCCCAGTGGGTCGCGGTGACCCTGGGCAAGGGGGCCAGGAGCCCCGAGCTGGCCGGACTGCTGCGGTTCTTCCCGACCACGGTGGAGGTCCCCCCGCTCCGGCACCACGTCGAGGACCTGCACGAACTGGTGCCGCTCTTCCTCGCCCGGTTGACCCAGCACGGCCGGCTGGTCTGCTCGCCCGAGGCGATGCAGCTGCTGCTGCGGTCGAGCTGGCCCGGCAACACCGAGCAGGTCTGGCGGGTGCTCAAGCGGGTGGTCCAGCACCGCCGCACCGGGACCATCCAGCCGAACGACCTGCCGCCGGAGTGCCGAACGGTCAGCCGCCGGCTGCTCAGCCCGCTGGAGTCGATGGAGCGGGACGCCATCGTGCAGAGCCTGCTGGACGCCGAGGGCAACAAGGCCAAGGCGGCCAAGTCGCTGGGCATGTCCCGGGCGACGATCTACCGCAAGATCCACGAGTACGGCATCGTCGCCTGACGCCCCGGGGGCGGGGCTGTGACTCAGATTGAGAACGGCGGCCGGCCGCCGAGGCGGTAGAAGTGGTCACTGTTTACGGCCGTGCTGGCCGTCCGGCACGCACGGGGCCGGCAGAGGAGCAGCGATGACCGCACTCGACGCAACCGCGGATCACACCCCCGATCTCGACCTCCCGGTGCCCGTGGCCCCCCCGGCGCCCCCGGTCGGACTGCTGGCCGGCGACCCCGCTGCGCTCGGGCTGCCGAGCTTCATCGTCGGCTCGGTGGCGCTCGGCCTGGTGCTGGTGGGCCAGGTGCCGGCCACCGCAGCCGGCGCATCCCTGCCGATCATCCTGGCCGCCACGTCGATCGGCTTGCTGGTGGCGACGATCTGGAGCGCGGCCGTCGGGCAGAGCGCGGTGGCGAGCATCTTCGGGATCTTCGCCGGCTTCTGGCTGAGCTACGCCGTGCTCCTGCTCGGGCTCACCCACAACTGGCTCGGCATCGACGCGAGCGCGGTGAAATCCACCCAGGAGCTGTTCCTGACCGCCTGGCTGGTCGTCATCGTGATGCTCACCCTGGCGACGCTCCGGCTGCCGGCGGCGTTCACGGCCCTGTTCGCGCTCATCGACCTCGCCCTCGTGCTGGTGCTCATCGGCACCGCGCAGACCTCGACCGGCACGCTGAAGGCGGGCGGCTACGTCGTGCTGCTGTTCGCCGCGCTCGGCATCTACATCTACTTCGGCACCGCCGCGCAGGCCACCGGCGGCAAGGCGGTTCGGCTGGGCCAGCCCGTCTTGCGCGGGTGACCTCAGCCATCAGCGCTAGCCGCGGCGACCGCTGGGCGTGACCGCCGGGTACGGAGCACGGCGACCCGCTCGCCCGTGCGTGGCCGAGCGCCGGGCGGCAGTGGCGGACATCGGCTCGGCTACGTCTCCCCGCCGAGGTCGACATGGTAGGCCTCGTAGATCAGATCCGCTCCGCGCTGCCGATGCCGCGCCAGCCGGCCGAGCAGCGTTGTACCGAGGACGCGGATCGCGTCCACGCTGTCATCTGACACCGGACGGCTCACCCGGCCAAGCAGGTCGGCGACGACATCGGCGATCACAACGTGGTCACGAACCAGTCGCTCGACCCACTTGGACAGCCGAGGCACCATCGCGAGGACGTCGCCGTGCAGCCCGTCCGGCCCCTCGGTGATGGCCACGTGCTCGCGCAGGTCGGCGGAGAGCTCCACGAGCGCGACCTCGACCCGCTCAGCCCACCCGGGGACCCGACCCGGCGCGGGCGCCGCCAGCGCCTGCTCGAGGGCGGCCATCGACTCGCGCAGCTCGGCGCGGAGCCGGCGCAGCGCATCCAGTCCCGCGTCACGATTGAACAAGACAGGTTCCATCGGCGGCTCCTGGCGGACCTGCTCGATGCTCTCGCCGGCCGCGCTCCGCGTCCAGCGCCGGAGCACCGCTGCTGCGCTCGTGGACCCGACGTGCCGCACACGAACCGCTTCGTGCTGGGCGAAGGCCGACTGGCTGGGGCGCCACTCGTGGGCAACGGCTCGACCCAACTCAGCGTGATGCTCTGATCACATTGGGCTTGCCACTCGAATGATCCTGCTCAGGTTGCTAGCATGCCGGCCGCCCAGGATCGACGCTGCGAACGCCTGCGCTGAGGACAGCAGCGCCGATGCGTCCCGTCGCGTCGAGACCGGGAGTCGGGCTGCGCACGTGCCGGCGTCTGAACGTCCACCGGGGGAGGTCGTCCCTTGACTGACAGTTGGATGAAAGGCCGAGCCAAAGGGGTACACAGGGCGATGTTCCCGGACGAGGAGCGGGCGGCAGACCCTCCCGGCGCTGCACGAGCCGAGCCGCCGGAGCAGACGGATGCCCATCCCGTCCCCGACGTCCAGCGGCAAGCCCTACAGATGCTGACACTGGCCCAGCGAACAGCCGAGGAGCATGTCGCCAGTGCTCATCACCAAGCGGACAAGATTCAGGCGGATGCGCGCGCAGCTGCAGAGCGGATAGCCCGCGACGCCCAGGCGCGGGCCGAAGCTGTCCGGCGCGAGGCCGACAAGGCGCTGTCCGACGCGAGCGCGCGGGCAGCGCAGATAGCCAAAGATGCCCAGGCGCACGCCGACAATGCTCGGCGGGACGGCGACAAGATTGTCTCCGACGGGCGAGCACGGGCGGCGGAGATGGTCAAAGATGCGCAGGCAAGTGCCGATGGACTCAAGCGTCAAGCCCAGCTGCGCTACGAAGAGATGGTTGGAAGCCTAGCCGCCAAGCGTCACGCGCTGCAGCAGCAGATCGAAGCGTTGCAGGAATTCGAGCGGGAATACCGGGCCCGGCTCTTGACCTTCATGCAAGCCCAGGTACGCGCCCTGTGGGTCGATGAGCCGCATGTAGATGCGGACGTCGAGCAGCCGGGCGCCGTGGCAACGACCCCCCTCACACCGGCACAGCAGCCCGAACCGGTCGCAGCGACCGGGTCCCCACCAGCACAGACGCGCCCTTCTGATCGTTCCTGACAGCATGCCCCAGCGATCCGAGCCGGGTCGGTCGGCGTGTGTCGGTGTTCGTCGCCCAGTCGTACCGGGCGTTGGGCGCTCACCGGGCGGTGTTGACCGGCGGGTCGCCCGGCTGACCGTGCTGGTGCAGGGGTGCTGGGTGGGCTCGGACGCTGGCGGCGCAGCGATTCTGCTGGTCTAGGGCGGCAGCAGGACTGACGAGCCAGCACCTCGGCCGTGGATGGTCCCCTGTGCGTGCTCGGCTCGTCGCGCCCCCGAACCCGCGGATCGGTGTCCGCCGCTCCACCCGTCGCATAGGGCGCACCAGCGGTGAAGCTGATGACGAGGGCTGCGCATAGGCTGGACGGCATGATCTCGCTGGCATTGGCTCGCAGACTGCGCGACGGCGGTCTGCGATGGGATCCCGCGCCGAGTGATCAGTTCATCGTGGCGCGAGCGACTGGGCGGCACCTTCCGCCGGTTGGAGCGCAACGGGCACGGCTGGCGCGTGGTACTGGAGGTCGCCGGACGCGAGGTGGTAAGGCAAGACACCAACGCCGCCGATGCATATGGCCTCGCCCTGCTGCACCTGCTCACCGGCGACTAGGGCCGGCGGCGTGGTCGACCGACCGGCCACCGCCGGCGGAGCGGACCGGGACGAGTCGACCGCCGGCAACCGGCTACTGACGGTGCCCAACCCCACTGTCTCGACCACCGACGGGTCCGACCCCGCGGCATGGTCGCGCAAACGCGGGTTTCGGTGCTCAAGAGACTGCCTGCCGGCGCGGTTTGGAGGTACTCCCTGAGAGATCAGCCGGGTGAGTCTGTCCACCCGAGGTTGACCGCTATGCGTCGAAGCACCTCGATCGTGGCCTGGTACTCGTCCGAGCCTATGCCCGCGGTGGTCCGCCGGCGGTAGTCCGCGACCTTGAGGCCCAGGTCCGCGTGCGTGCCGGCGCCCCGCAAGGTCAGGGAGGCGCGTTCGCCGTCGACCCATTCGACCAGGCCTCGCCGGTGGAGATCGTCCAGGATCGGGCGCGTGGTCGCCTCGCCCGCGGTGAGGAACGGCGTCAACTTGGCATCGATCTGCGCGACGGTAGCCGCCTTCTGGGATAGCAGGTTGAGGACCTGCCAGTGGCGGCGGGTGAACTGCTGCTCGCCCAGCAGCGCGTCAAAGCCGGCGTCGATCAGTCCGTCGACGAGCTTGAGCCAGAACCCGATCGGCCGCCGGTCCCCCGGCGCGTCCTGCCCGTCCATACGGCGCCCCTCCAGGTCTCGACCAGCGATCATCGCATGGCCATCGGCGCCGGCCCACGACTTGACGGGCTTTCGCGGAAGGAGGCCGGAGCTAGCCGCCGGGCGGTCCGGCAGCATCATCGGCGGCGGCGAGGAGCCGGCGGGCCGAGGCTTCATCGGAGGGGGCAACCAGCACGCGAACACCCTGCAGTTGCAGCTGCGGCTCCTGTCCGCCGGCATCGTCTGCCGCCACGGCTGCTCTCAGGCCGTGACTGCGCAGCAAGCCGACGATCAGTTCCGCCTCTGTGCGGCTGGTAACGACCGCCACCGACACCGTCGCGCCGTCCACGATCTCAACTCCTCTGCTCCTGGTACAGCCCCCGTGGCCGCTGCTGGCATCAGGGTCCCACCCTGGGCGGCTCGTGGCACCCGTGAGAGCCCGGTCGAGAACCGCCGCGCTCGCGGCCATCCCGGCGGTCGCCACGCTGACCGGCGGCGCCCCTCGCCGACCCGGCATTCGCCGACACGCTGCCTGACTACGCGCCGATCCCCCGTCAGCGCTGGGCCCGGCCGTCACGAGTTCGGCTACTACGTCGGGCGGGTGGAGAAGAACCGGTACTGGGTCACCGACGGCACCTACCAGGCGGCGTTCCTGACCACCCGTGAGGGCGTCGTGTTGTTCGACGCGCCCCCGACCATCGGGCACAACCTGCAGCGCGCCATCGACCAGATCGCGTCCGCCAACGGCGTGTCCAACAAGGTGACCCACATCGTCTACTCGCACCACCACGCCGACCACCTCGGCGCCTCGTCGCTGTTCGGCCGTGACGTGGTCCGGATCGGCCACATCGAGACCAAGCGGCTGCTGGCCCGGGACAACGACCCGTACGGGAACAACAGCTGGGCCGCGGTCAAGACCTACCAGGCCGCGCAGGTCGACTACGCCGCCGCGCCGGTCATCAAGAAGTACACCGGCGTCCTCGCCGCCGCCGACGTCTACACCGCCAGCACCGCGTTCATCATCCTCGAATCGACCCGCCTCGACCTCGGCCTCGGCTCGCAGGTCCACCCGTGACGGGAACCGAAGCGGGCACACTCCGGGGCACCAGCCCGTACACCGACAGCGCCAGCCCTGGGAGGATCAGCGCTGCGGCGCCGGTGCGGTGAGGTCGCGGAGTTGGTGGCGCCCGGCGATGCCGAGTTTCGGGTAGGAGCGGTACAGGTGAGAGGCGACGGTCCGGGGGGACAGGAAGAGACGGTCGGCGATCTCTGCATTGGTCAGGCCACGGCTGGCGAGGAGGACGATCTCGCGCTGCTGTGCGGTGAGTTCGGCGAGGGCGTCGCGTGCGGCCGGCGGGGCCGACTCGGCTACCCCGCACGCGCGCAGTTCCGCCTCGGCGCGTCGGATCCACGGCGCGGCGCCGAGGTGGCGGAAGGTCTCCAGGGCCGCCGCGAGGACCGGTTTGGCGTCGTTGATGATCCTGCTGGCTAATTCGGGTTCATGCGGCGAGGGCAAGTTCCAGGCGGGCGAGGTGGCTGGTTCGTCCGCGGTCGAGGGGGTGGCCGTTCCAGAAGGCGTCCAGGCGGATCAGGTTGAGCGCGACGGCGGAGAACACGTGGTCGAGGTGAGTCTTGGCCAGACCGCGGTAGCGGGCGTGGTGCAGGCCAGTGACGGCGACGGCTTGCCGGATTGTGCCCTCGACTCCCGCGCGCAGCGTGTACTTGCTTTGCCAGTCCTTGGTGTCTTGCCGGGCGCGGGCCTCACGCTGGGCGTCGTGGGCTTCGCGGGGCTGCACCGTCAGTTGACGGTAGCCTCGCTTGGAGGTGGTGCACTGGTCCCGGACGGGGCACGGCCCGCAGGTGCCGGCGGCGAACTTGATCACGATGGTGTCGGTGCCGCGCTGGCTGGCGGGAGTCCAGGAGCTGCTCGTGCGGTTTTGCGGGCAGGTGGCCTGCTGTTGGTCGAAGTCGATGGTGAACGCGGATCTGTCGAACCCGGCGCCGGCCCGGGCCTGCGGTGAGACATCGGCCAGCACGGGGGTTACCAGTGCGATGCCGAAGGTCTTCCAGGATCCGGCGATCAGTTCGGCCGAGGGGTAGCCGGAGTCCAGGTAGTGCTCGGCGGGCAGCAGGCCGCGGGCGGCCAACTGCCGGTGGATCGGCTCGGTCATGGCCGAGTCCGGCACGGTGGCATCCGTGGTCGCCACGTGCGTGATCAGGTTGGGCGGCGTGACGTTGGTGGTGTCGCCGATCGCGTCGGCGCCGGGGATGTCGCAGGTTTCGCTGACGTGGACCTTGTAGCCATTCCAGAACTTGTCGCGTTTCACGCCCCACCGGGCGTCCAGGTCGTAAGGAGAGCTCAGCCGCTGCCTGCCGGGCGGGAGACCGTCCGTGTCCGCCTCCCGCCGCTTGACCACCTCCTGCCCGTCCTCGGTGACGGTTCGGGTGTAGTTCTGCAGCAGCACCGTGCGCAGCACCTCGACCGCGGGTAACTGCACCAGCCACGCCGGGGCGTCGGGGGCGTACACCGCCGCCAGCAGCGTGAAGCCGTCCCGGCCGTAAGCGACCGCCAACTCTTCCCGCTTGGCCGGCGAGCTGGGCAGCTTCCAGGAGTTGACCCGCACGCCGTAGCGCCGGTTCCAGTCCGGCACCGCGACCGTCCCGGAAAGCCAGTCCGGCGCCGCGACGGCCAGCGCCTCCGCGCACGCGCGCACGCTTTCCCCGGCCAACTCCAGCCGGTTGAGGTCACGCACTGCGGACACCACGTGGGTGGAGTCGGTGCGCTGTTTCCCCCCGGCCTTGACCAGCCCCTTGTCCCTCAGCGCGGCCAGCAGCAGGTCCAGCACCCGCTCTTCCAGACCGTGCTCGACCACCCGGGTGCGGAACTCGCTCAGGACCGAGGCGTCGAACCCCGCATCGTCCAGCGCCATGCCCAGCGCGTACTTCCAGGAGATCTTGTCCCGTACCGCGTCGGCTGCCTGCCGATCTGTCAGGTCCTCGGCCTTCTGCAGCACCGTGACCAGCGCCAGCCGTCCCGGCGACCAGCCCGGCTTGCCCCGAACCCCGAACGCGGCCGCGAACTGCTCATCGGCGAACAGCTCACCCAGCTGATCCCGCACCGCCACCGCCAGCGGCAGCTCACGCTTCCGCCCGCGGTACATCGCCCGCACCGCCGCCGTGACTTCCGGCGCCGGCTCCGGCCACGGCCGCGCCTGCATCGACATCACCCGCTCCATCCTGCGGCCGCAGACGGGGGAAGTCGACCGCCGGAAGATCATGAACGTTGACGCGATCAAGAACCGGGAGCCACGCCGAACGCGTACCAGCCCACCGACGAATTAGCCAGCAGGATCGGCGTTGTTGCGGGTGACGCCGCGGTAGCGCAGCTTGAGCCGGCGGCCCCGGCTGGTGGCTACCTGGGCGATGGCGCGTTCCACGTTGGGCCGGTGGGTCATGTAGTCCTCGCGTAGCTGCCT
>Ga0137365_10001474_pt1 | contig 18286 bp, 26 predicted proteins | sample SagtaG_9_FD_104799 | JGI IMG/M metagenome (GOLD analysis project Ga0137365, IMG submission 104799) | Vadose zone soil microbial communities from Sagehorn Ranch, Mendocino, California, USA - Sage1_L_40_16 metaG | ecosystem: Environmental > Terrestrial > Soil > Vadose zone | place: USA...
AGCCAGGCTACCGGCCGGCGCGGGCGATTGGCTCAGCGGGAGAGCGCCTCGTTCACACCGAGGAAGTCAGTGGTTCGATCCCACTATCGCCCACCAGGTCAGAACGGGCATCAGGCCAGGTCAGACGCTCCCTGGACAGATGCCATCGTAGCCGGGTGATTCGCTCCTGTCTCCGGGCTGGGAGGAATCTGGGAGATCAACTTCTCGGACAGCCTCCGCTGTGGATTCGCGGCCTGCCAGCGGGGCGGGCTTGCGTGTCCACAGATTGCCTGAGCGGCCAGGGCCCTCAGGCTGTGCGCTCCAGCACTCACACCGATTCCACCTATGTGACCGCCGCCGGTACGGGACCTGAGTCGGCCGGAGCCGCGGGCCGCGAGTCGGCGTGGGCCTGGATGGTGGCATCGCGGGTAGTCACCCCTAGCGGTTTTCAAGACCCGCATTGAAACCCTTCTGACCTGCAGTGACTCCTTGGCGGCGAGGGCTCTAGGCACGTATTCGGCACAGCCTGGTGAATGTCATCGGTTCGGTTGCGCACGGGCTGTCGTGGCCTCGCCGCGAGCAGCGGCGCTTCCGTTAGGCGGTCCAGCTTGGACAGCAGGAGTCCGGGGTTGCTCAGGGAGGTGGCGAGGTCGGTGCGGTAGCGGTCCGGGCTGGCGGCGGCCAACTCTCGCCACATGGCGACGGCTTGCTCGGTGACTGGCAGGGCCTCGGCCAGGCGGCGCAGCTCCGAGAACCGGACGACGAGGTTGCTCAGGGAGGTGGCGAGGTCGGTGCGGTAGCGGTCCGGGCTGGCGGCAGCCAACTCTCGCCACATGGCGAGAGCTTCCTCGGTGACCGGCAGGGCCTGGGCCGAGCGGCCCAGCTCCGAGAATAAGACGCCGAGGTCGTCCAGCGAGTTGCGAGGTCCCGGGGGAGGGTCTGGGCTGGCGGCGGCCAGCTCCCGGCGGATCACGACGGCTTCCTGATCGGCTGCCAGAGCCCTCGGCCAGGCGGCCCAGCCCAATGAGCCGGACGCCGAGGTTATTCAGCCAGTACGGCCGGACAACTGGCTCGGTGCTGGCATGCCGGAGGCCGATGATGCGCTGGCACAGGGGCAAGGGCTGCGCGGGCGAGGATGACGGTCGTATTTCCAACAATGGCACCCCTGTTCGTCGGCAGCCTCCACCGTCTGGCCATGGCGGTGAAGACTGCCTCCACTTGTTGGTGAGGGCCACCATGGAGCCGGACGTCTCATAGTGACTAGATGGTCGCCTGGAATCCGAAGGGAACAGCCGCGGTCGTGGCGGCAGCCACTGTCACCGTCGGCCGCAGCAGGTACTGGCCGAATGCCCAGACCAGGAAGGCGGCCATCGTGATTACGCCGACGGCGAGACCGACGAAGGCGGCCTCCTTAACGAGCACCTCGATGTCCATGGTTCACCTCCTTGTAAGGAGCTATCAGAAATTACACGGCTGTAAGCCTAGCCTGGTTGATCCGTGGCAACTGGCGTGCCCGAAATTGTGCGAACAAGTACACGACGCGGCAACGTCGTAGTCAGGGGCCAGATGGCACAGTCGGCCAAGGTCCTGCGGACGCGGTCAGCGCTGCGATCTCACAGCCGGGCTGGCATGGCGCGGTCGGCGTGACGGTCATCTCACTGGGGTAGGCGGCGTAGTGCTGAGGGCCGATCCCGGCGATCCGCTGGCTGCCGGCGATGAGGCCGGCAAGGTGGAGCGTCTGGTGCGCCGCGACTGACAGGCTGAAGGGGAAGACGTTACGGCGGTTGTAGCGCTCGCGGTCGGCGGGGCTGAGGCCGCGGAGATAGTCGGGGTCATCGAGCAGTCCGTCTCTGTCCAATGCGGCGTCACTCCTGAGGAGGGCGCCGAGGCAGAGAAGGCAGGCTCGGCCCGGGCCGATGGTGTGTATCCGCCAGTCGATGTGAAGCGGCCGCCCGTCGGCTGTTACCCGGGCGAGGATGCCGCCGTCGATGACCGGGATGAGGTGGGTGTAGGCGATTGTGTTGAGGAGCCAGCGGGGCCAGGGCCGGTCGACGCAGCAGATCAGGACATCGCAGTCGAGTGCCGCCGCGGTGGCCCCGGAGTTGAGGAGGGTGAGTGGCAGGGCGTGCACGGCGGGGTCGGCGGCAGTGTGGCTGCGGGCCATGGCGCGTTTGGCGACTGTGACCTTGCGGGTGTGCCTGTCGGCGTCCCGGCCGGTGGCGTGCAGGGTTCGATCGAGGTTGCGTTCTTCGATCCGGTCGTGGTCTATGAGGATGACGTCGCTGACCCCGAGCCGTGCGAGGGATTCGGCGACGATGCTGCCGACGCTGCCCAGGCCGATGATGCCGATCCTGGTACGAGTCAGGTCGGCCTGGGCGCGCCTGCCCCAGACGCTGATGGTGGCTTCCTGGGACGGGCGTTCGGCGGGCTCGGGGCGGAGCGCGGGGTGGAAGCTTATGGCCAGCTGGCTGGCGCCGGCGACCCGCACGGTTGCCGCGTCGGTCCGTTCGTAGGCGAATGGTGCGGCGCGTCCCCAGAGCCGGGCGCTCCAGGTGCCGTCGGTTCCCCAGGTGAGTCCGACCAGCGGCAGGCCTGTGAGCCCTGCGATGGCGGAGGCGAGCCGGTCGCGCTCGGCGATGTCGTCGTCTCGGCTCAGGTCCTGCCAGCCTGGCCCTAGGTGGGAGTGCAGTAGCGCGATGCCGCAGCCGCTGGGCACGGAGGCTAGGACACGGAACAGGTAGTCGGCGGTGAACGCGACGTTGCCGGCCAGGATCCGCTCGCGCTCGCCGGGAATCGCAAGGCCGGTCAGCACTGCTGTCAGGCGGGTGGAGCCGGTGCTCGGCCTCCACCACGCGAACGTCAGATCTTCCTGCAGGGGGTCATCATGACGGAAGTGAGCGCGGAGTTCCGAGTCGAGGTCTCCGGTCATCGCGACCGATAGCTCACGGGCCCGGAGATCATGCACGTCGTAGGTCATGGCGGTGCTCATACTTCTCCGAGGATGGTCAGGATGTGCGCCCACAGGCGCTGCGGGGTCGGCGCCCGGTCGAACCGGCGGGACCAGTACTGCCAGTCCCAGCCAAGCGGGCTGGCCTGTGTCCGCAGCGGGCCGTTCATGTCCATCGGCACCAGCGCTGGCCTGGTGTGGATGGCCGCTGCGACGATGTGGGCACGGACTGGCATCTGGCCAGCGCGATGTCGCACGTCCGGCCGGCCAGCGACCCTGCGGGGATGGTGACCTGGCGGATCACGGTGTACGGGTGGCCGTTGGCGTCGTGCGCGACCTCGGCTGTGAAGCGGAGGCCGCGCACGTAAGCCGCGAAGTCGTCGTCTGTCATGGCGGTCAGGACGTTGGGGTCGGCCCGAGGAAGGTCGCCGTGAACCGCTCATCCTCGTGCAGGGGGACTTCCTCGTCGTAGTCCCGGTAGACGTGATGTCCCTCGTCGCGCGACAGGCGGTACTCCCCGGCGGGGGCGAATCCGGCATCGGTGAGGATTTCACGCACGGTCAGCTTGCGCTTCGTGGTCGTCTGCGCCTCGCCGTTGACGTAATACGTCATCGTCTCGAGCTGCGTCGCCTCCTCGGTCACGTTTCCTCCCAGGTTCGGTCGGCGCGATCCGCGCCGGTAGCCAGTCGTCCACTCCGGTGGTTGGACATGCACTATAGTTAACAAGGGAGAAGTGGCGTTTGTCAACTGGAGTGAATGTGACCTACTATCGTGTACGGAGGTGCTGATGGGCGAAGGGCCAGGGACTGAGCTTGGCCGGACGCTGCGTTCCGCGCGGGACATCTCAGGCAAGTCGCTGAAGGCGATCGCCGAGCCTGCCGGTATATCGCCGGCCTACCTGATGAAGCTGGAGCGAGGGGAAGTGGTGTCGCCCTCGCCGCATGTCCTGCACCGCCTCGCGCGTGAGCTCGGAGTTGCGTACACGGACCTGATGCGTCTTGCCGGGTACATCGTTCCCGAAGCTGAGAGCCGCCGCAGCGGCGTCCTTGCACAGGCGCTCAGTTCGCAGGACCTCACCGAGGATGAAGCCCGCGCCGTCGCGGCATTCCTCAAGGCCTACCGCAGCGGGGGACGGTGAGCCCGAATCATGCTCCAGGACCTGGAGGCCGCCGACGAGATCAGGCAGCAAGCCGACCGGCTGCTGCGCGCTGCTGACGCTTATGGCCGGTTCCCCACCCCGGTCGACCACCTGCTCCGCGCCAGCCAGCTCACCGAGTCAGAAGAGTACGTGCTCGACGAATCGCTCATCCGCAAGGCGCCGGTCTACTTGCGCTCGCTGCTCCGCAGCGCCCGGCACAAGATCCAAGGGCTGATCGACAGGCGAGCTCTGGTTGTGCACATCTCTCCGGCCATCGACCACGAGGGCAAGCGCCGGTTCGTCAAGCTCCACGAGACCGCGCACCACATCCTGCCCCACCAGCAGGACCTCCTGTACGCCGAAGACCATGAGACCCTGTCCCCGGCCACCGGCCGCCTGTTCGAGCGGGAAGCTAACCAGGGGGCGAAGCTAACCAGGGGGCCGCCGAGCTGCTGTTCCAGTGCGACCAGTTCGCCAGAGACGCGGCCGACCTCCAGATTTCCACGGCGGCGATCTGGCAGCTCGCATCGAGATACGGATCGTCGTTCCACGCGGCGGCCCGGCGCTACGCTGAGAGCCACCCCGGCGCCGTCGCGGCCCTTGTGCTTGGGCCGACGCCCTGCCAGCTGCACCCGCCAAGATGGCGGCGGGAGGAAGTCATGGCCACGCCCGCGTGGGTCCGGCGGTTCGGGCCGCCAAGCTGGCCACGACTCGTCGACGCTCGCTCGCATTCGTTTGTCGCTGCGCTCGACTTCCCCGAACTATCTGCTGTGGGGATGCAAGATCTTGCCGGGGCCGTGGTCGAGGTCAGCCTCGACATATGCAAGACGCCGTACCACAGTTTCGTGCTGCTTTGGGTTCCTCCGCCCCGCCGACCGTTCCGGCTCAGTCAGCCCCGTGCCGTGACGATCGCCAAGCTGAGTCAGCAGCATGATGCCTAGCCGATAACGGCATGGGTAGTGAGGTTACGACCCCGAGGCGTTCCTGCCTCAGGGGGCCATTTTGCCCGGATGCGGCCAAAGCCTGATGCTCAGATCTGCCGCGTCGTCGGGCGGGGAGGCGTACAGTCCCTGCTCGTACCACACCTGGTCGTTGTCCGAGCCGAGAGTTACCTTGATGACAGAGATGCAAGCTGAGGGGAGCAGCCATGACGCGCTTGCCGAAGATCGTTCCCCCCGACAACGACAGCCTTCTGCCGACGCCAGAAACCGAGGGCGTGCTGGACGAGAGGCAAGACCAGGCGGCAGCCATGGAGGAGCAGCGCGAGGTCGCGCTCGAAGCGTGGAAGATGGGTCGCAACCTCAGGACGTCCAGACGGGGTCTGCAGGCGGCGCGGATTCCTCGCATGCACCCGGGAACGTGGAGGAGCGGCCCCTAACCTATACGCCCCTGTTCGAGGCCCAGCACGAAGGCCGCTACCTGCGGCGTAGCCTGATTCGTGCGTATCAGGACGATCATGACTGCCGGCTGGCGGTCATGATCGACCTGATACACCCGGACAGCGTCACCCTCTTCGCCGAACTTCTCCACGGCGCTGATCGGAGCAAGGAATTCCACCTGCTCCTTCGCTCCCCAGGCGGAGACGGCGAGATCGCGATACGGCTGGCCAGGATGGCCCAGGCATCCTGCGCCCGGTTCGTCGTCGTTGTACCCGACATCGCCAAGAGCGCTGCGACGATCCTTGCGCTCGGCGCCGATGAGATCATCATGGGTCCGCCATCGGATCTCGGCCCGATCGATCCGCAGGTGCTCGTGCCGGAGCGGGGCTATGTCAGCGCCAAAGAGGTGATCGCGGCCGTCGATGGCGCGCTGGACGACGTTTCCAAGCGTCCTGGCACCTACGCGCTTCACTCAGCTCTCCTGGGCATGGGAAATGTCGATGCCACGCTGTATCAGTTCGCGGCATCCGCGCTCGGGCAGACTAGGGAGATCGCACGCCAGGCCATCGGGAGCAATCCGCGTCGCTCTGATAGCGACGTGGACGGGCTGGTTGAGGCAGTCGCAGAGAGGCTGATCACTGATCCGCGAGCTCATTCTGCGGTCATAGGTGCCGCCGAGGCGCGCAGTGTTCGCTTGCCAGTAACGGAACTTAAGCACGATTCCGGGTGGTGGCAGGAGATCTGGACCATCTGGACTCGCTATTTCACCCTGGGCGTGGACGACAAGCTGATCTATGAGGGCGAGACGGCTTCCCAGGTCTACGGGCGGTTCTTCGAACCGCCTGATCGCACTGAGTCAGATCGGGACCGGACTGGTTCTGGCCAGGAGTGAAATGCGCTCTGAGCCGCCGCTTCATTCGCCTCTGCCTCCTCCGGTTGGTGCTCGCGGCGGTGCTGGCGGCCAGCGCGTTGCAGGGGATGCAGTAGAAGCGCCCGAGGCGTCGGTGAGGTCGACGCTGTCGACGCCAGCCGGGCCGTCCAGAGGGCTCGGCGGTCACGGGTCGTGCAGGTATTCGCCGACGGTGTCGCGGCTGCCAGCCGCCACATGGTTACCAAACCCCTCTTGCCGGGGCGTAGCACTTGGGATCAAGCGCGAACTCGACGGAGCCGGGTCGGAGTCCGGTCCCGATCCGCGAGACCAGCAGGCTCATCTCGCGGCGACGGCACCGCCGGTTCGGTGTCCTGGTCACTCGTCCGCCACCTCGACGAGGCCGTCCACCTTGCGCCGCCAGGCAGCTCCTCGGCTACCGGCACGTCATCGCCACAATGTGGGACCATCACCGACTCGCTCGCCCCCGCGGCCGACGCCGTCTACACCGAGCTCACACGGGAGGGCAGCGACCCCGCTCCGTACCGCCGACGCGCTCCACCACTCCATTCGCGCCCTCCGACAGACCGAGCGCAGGAACAACCCCTGCTCTGGGCGCCCTACATCCACCTCAGCAACTGACACCGGTAACCGAACCACCCGAGGAGCGGGTGGCCGCCGACCTCTTGGGTCCCGGGTCCCGAGCACCCCCACGCCCGTGGCTGCCGTCCGTGAGCTGAGGGAGCGGACACGTCGGCCGTGGTGGTGGCCGCAAGCGTGCGGCCGTCAGTAATCAGCGGCCCTTTTGGCGACCTATCTTCGCTCGTCAGAGCGGAGGTGCCGGACCCGGGTCCAAGACGAGGCTCACGGGCCGTGGCGGTTTCTAAGACCCATGAGGAAACGGCGCTGACCTGCGAGAACTCTGGAGAAAAGTCGCCTGATCGCCACGTATTTTCCATGTCGGAGCGTGTCAGGACCGACCTTAGGAACGCTTCGGAATCCCATGCTGGCATGGCGAGTTCCCTGCTGGCGACTAACCACGGGCGGCCTCCGCAGATATCGGTCGCGCCATGCTACGAGCGGAGTCGGGAGCCGCCGGTAGGTCTGAGCCAGCTGTAATGGGTCTGCCGGCCACGTCCTCGGCACATCGGCAAACGGACCCAGCCGCTGGCCGATAAAGTCTGGCCGTGATCGGAGTGCCTGCTCGCGGATTCAGGCCGGATCATGCCACGATGGACCTCGAACGGATGTTCGGTGCGTGCCCTGGCTGGTTTGTTCCCTGACACGAGAGGGGCTTTAGTGCCTGAGCTGAGCTGCCTGGAAATCTGCGCTGGCGCGGGCGGCCAGTCGCTCGGGCTGGAGCAGGCAGGCTTCGCTCATGCAGCGGCGGTGGAGATCGACTCCGACGCCTGCGAGACACTGCGGCGGAACCGGCCGGACTGGAACGTGATCGAGAAAGATGTCCACCACTTCGACGGTGCGGACTACCGGCATGTTGATCTTCTCGCTGGTGGTGTGCCGTGCCCTCCGTTCTCGATCGCGGGCAAGCAGCTCGGCGCTGACGACGAGCGCGATCTGTTCCCGCAGGCGTTGCGCCTAGTCGAGGAGTGCGAGCCGGCCGCGGTAATGCTGGAGAACGTCCGGGGCTTGTCGACCGGCCGGTTTGCCGGCTACCGGGAGCAGGTTCTCGACTGGCTGCATCGTCTGGGCTACGAGACTTACTGGCAGGTTCTGAATGCTTGCGAGTTCGGGGTGCCGCAGCTCCGGCCCCGGTTCATCCTGGTCGCCATGAAGCCTGAGGTCTTCCGGCACTTCGCCTGGCCGAACGCGATACGGACACCACCGACTGTGGGCGAGGCCCTCCGCGATCTGATGGCCGCAGGCGGCTGGCCGGGGGCCGATGCCTGGGCCAGGAACGCGAACGGCATCGGCCCGACTCTGGTGGGCGGATCGCGGAAACATGGCGGGCCTGACCTGGGCCCGACGCGGGCCCGGCAGGCCTGGCTCCTGCTGGGCGTGGACGGTAAGGGCCTGGCTGACGCTCCGCCGAAGCCCACCGATCCGCTCGACTACCCCCCGCGGCTGACGCTGGAGATGGCCGCAGTGATCCAGGGCTTCCCGGCGGCATGGCATTTCTCGGGCCGCAAGACGGCGGCCTACCGGCAGATCGGCAACGCCTTCCCGCCGCCGGTCGCGCGGGCTGTCGGAACGAGTATCCGCTCGGCGATCGAAGCTGCTCGCGAAGGGTCAGTCGGCCGGCCAGAGCGTCTGCTGCGCGCTGTGTGAGCTAGCCAGCGAGGGCGGCGGTTTCGTCTTCTTGCGCCGTTGTTCCTCAGCCACTATCGCTGCCCTGATGTTGTCGGGCCACGGTACGGCCCGCACCAGGCGGTAGTAGACCTTGACGCGCGCGCCTTCGTGATAGCGCTTCGACTGCTCGTACTCCCAGCCCAGGTAACGAAGATCGCGGATGCGGCGCTGGTAGTCCTCCTGGTATTCCTTGGCGCTAGCTACGATGCCGATCAGGTCCGTCGGCACCCACTGGCCCGCGAAGGCCTTCAGCAGCTCGCCGATGCGCCGCTGCGGCTCGTCAAAGGTGGCTGCATGGCGGATCTGCTCAGCGTGCGCGGCATACGTCTCCAGATGCTGTCGCTTGCCGTCCTGGCACTCCTCGCAGAGCGCCTGCAAGTTCTCCGGATCGCTGGTCCCGCCCCAGTCCTGCGGCACCCGCAGGTCGACATCGAGCACGACACCATGCCGCGACGGAGTACGCCCGCATTGCGCGCAGCGAGCCGGAGCTAAAGCCTGAGCCCTCAGGCGCGCGCTGATCGGTACCCGGTCGCCAGCCGGCCGGGTACCGGCCCAGCCGCGCAGCCGGTAGCGGACCACGCCGCCGAGATCGACCGCCGCTATGTCGAAATAGTCCCTCAGCCCTCGCAGCGCCCGCTCAACCGAGCTGTCGGCAGAGGCACCCGCCTGCAGGAAGAAACGAACTTCGTCCGCCGTCGGCGGATTGCCTCGCCGCCTATGCAGCAGACCGTAGACCAGCCGGAGACTACCGCTGCCCACAAGAGCAGCCAGCTGCTCGCTTTCCGGCCCCGGCAACGGCGTGTCGGCCATAACAGCGGACGCTAGCCGGCCGAAATCCATTCTGAACGGACCGGGTGCGGCCGTTTCGCTACGCTGACCTCGAAGACGGACAAGCGAGGCTTCTTGACGACGATCGAGACGAAAGCACACGGCAACGGCGCAGACCCCGAGCTAGACGCCGTGGAAGCGGAGCTCTACCAGCTTGATCCGACAGGTGACCAGGTCGCCGTAGTACTTCGGGACACCCTTGATCAGCTCTATGATGGCCAGCACACAGGACGCTGGAGCTACGAGCAGCTTCGCAAGACCGAGAAGACCCACATGGGGACGCTGGTCGAGATTAACTTGCACCGGCAGTTCGGATTCGGCGACGGCGACGCCACCGACTACAGGATCGCCGGCATTGAGGTCGACTGTAAGTACTCGATGACCTACGGCGGATGGGAGCTGCCGCCAGAAGCTATCGATCACTTCTGCCTGGTCATCACGGCGAACGACGCCGCGAGTTCTTGGACTGCCGGGCTGCTGCGCGTGCGCGAGCCTTACCTCCGGGGCCAGCCGAACCGTGATGCGAAACGCCAGCTGACAGCCGCCAGCCGCACCCACGTTCGCCCGCTCTGGCCGGCCCACGGACAGCTCGCCGAGAACCTCTTCCTGCACCTGGACGACGGAACCCGCGAACGTATCTTCAGCGCCACGGCCAGGCGCGGGCAGCTGCACGGTCAGGCGAAGACCAACGAATTGTTCCGGTCCGTTCAGCGCCGGATCATCCGGCGGGCCGAACTGGCCACGGTGGCGCAGCAAGATGACTTCATGAAGCGCGCTCGCGGCAACGGAGGCGCGCGGACTCTGCTGCGGCCCGAGGGAATCCTGGTCCTCGGCCACCAGGACAACGACCCGCTCGTAGCCGCGGCCCTCGGCCTGGCCGTTCCCCGCAAAGGCGAGTTCATCTCGGCCCGAGTTGTACCGGCGCAAGCCGATCGCGATGACCCGGTAGCCGTCATAGACGGCGAGCACTGGGGGCTGTCCCGGCCAGGCGATCCAGTCGTCCCGGCGCCAGCAATACCCAGGACAGCTGCGGAAGGCGCCTGATCCAGGCCAAGTCTGGCGATCGTCAGATCAGCATCCGCCCCGCCGGGATACAGCCGGCCAAGGAGCTGACCAATCGGATGAACAGAATGCCATTGGCGAAAGTCCAGCTCGATACCGGGCGGTTCTCAAGACCGCTAACCCAGCATACCTGACCAGCGCGGATCACCTCACAGGCGAAGCCTTGGGCACGTATTCGGCATGAACCACGCACCGGGGACCGCTGATCGCCGCCCCACTAGTTTGCAACGATTTACGACGAGAGGTCGTGGGCTCGACGACGAGAGGTCGTGGGCTCGCACGCTGCGAAAACCTCTACCTATGGTCGCTGCCGACCAGCAGCGCGGGCGGGTGGTTCGATGAACGGTTCGAAACTGCAGGGCCGGGGGGCGAGCTGCCTCTCAAGCAGCGGCACGGGTGAATGCGGGTCGATCGCGGCACGGGCTCGCAGTGAGTCGTCCCAGCGGCGCTGGAGCGCTCCGGCGAGTTCCGCGCGCATGGTGTCCGAAACGTGCGCATAGACGCCTCGCATGCCAGGGACTTCGTGGCCAAGGCGTCGTTCCTGCAGGATGGCGGGAATTCCGTCTTCTTCCATCCATGTCTTGTGGCTGTGCCGCAGGCCGTGTGGGGTCAGTCCTTGCTTGGCGGGCAGCCAGCACGTGAGTGGTACATCGGCCCCGATCCGCTTGATGCCCCTGCCGCCGGGCGGCGTGAACCCCGTTGTAAGACCCTCGCCTCCTCTGGCGGAGGCGGGGACGGGGACGGGGGGCCAGGCGGCGATCGGACGGCCAGGCCAGAGCGAAGCATCTGCGATTACCAGCTTGCCTGGTTGCCCCTTGACTGGTTCATACCGTCCGTCGCTGGCTGGCCGGAATAGTCGCCGCGCATAGTTGCTGCGCCGGTGATGACCGCCATCTGGGCCGAGGAAGACGTATCTCCCGCTGCCGCCATGTTCCCTCGCACAGCTGCACCGCCGTGTCTGTCCGACGATCTGCTCGGACAATAGTTCGGACAGGAACGGCGGCAGGTCGATGGGAACGCATGGCTCCCAGTTCGTGCTGCGGTACGAGTCGTCCTTGGGTGGCAGCCGATGAAATGTCCCGATCTCGCGGAGCTGCCATTCGACGTTGATGAGCGAATCGCGGACGTAATCGCGCTCCAGCCCGATCGCCTCGGCCCAGCGCATGCCAGTGTATGCCATGGTGATTATGAGTGTGAATTCATCATCGGAGCCAGACAGAAGTGCGGCTCGTTCTGCGACCAGCAAGACTTCGAGAGGCGTTGCCCAGACCCTCGCCGGTGTGCGCTCGATTCTGCGACCGGTCTTCCTGCCCCGGTTTCGTGGACGGAGCGCCGGGTTGTAAGGAATCAGTGGCGGGCGTGCCGTAGCTGCATCCCCGAGAATTGTGCACAGTAAACTGCGGGCATCCCGTGCAGTGCGACGGGCCACAGTGGCTGCGGCGGGGAGGCCGTTCTCCCATTTGGCGATCTCCTCGTTGCTGAGCGAACTCAGAGCCCGATCGCCCCAGGCGGGTCGGATGAACCGGCGTAGCAGGTAGTCGCGGATGTTAAGCGTGCTGATGCCTACATCCTGAATGAGCAGCCAGCGGTCGACCCACTCATTGACGGTGACCTGCCCCGACTTCGGATCGGACCAGCGACCCTCGCGAATCCTTGACTCCTGGTCGCGTCCCCATCCGAGCGCCGCAGCCTTGGTCTCGAATCCCGATCTGCTGTGCTCCATTCCGTCCGGCGCCATGAACTTTACGCGCCACGGTGCCTGGCCCCGACCGCGTTTCTCGGCATATGCCATGCATTCTCCGCATCTACCTCGACAGAACCCTTCAGTTAGGCCCGCTCCGCGATCGATGGCCGTTTGCGATGACCGGCCGCCGGGCTCCGGCACTCATGATCTCTTCGATGTCATCGTCGCTAAAGCGCAGGTGCTTGCCGATGAATGTGCACGGTATCGCTCGCGCGGCGGCCTTTGCCTTCAGCCAGGACTCGCGAACCTTCAGAATCGTTGCCGCTTCGGCTGCGGTATGGAGCTGACCCGCCATCCATCATTCCACTTCATAAGTCACGAGTGTCAAGCGAAGGAGCATTTTGTGTTCGCAGCACTTTGGTCGGCTGATCTGTTCGCAGTCGCTCGATGTATTCATCGAGAGCGTCGCGCGAGATCTTGCGGCACCTGCCAATCTTGATTGAGGCGATCGCGCCGGTAGCTATGAGCTCGAACGTGAGGGTCCGGCCAATGCCGAGCAGTTGCGCCGCCTCCTCCACGGAATACAAAAGTGGTCCTGGCGCGGACCGAGGCCGATGCGCCTGCTCAGTCATGACTGCTCTCCTGATCTGCCAGCGGACCAGTTCGCGGACCAGCACGAAACCCGCGGACCAGTCGGCGGACCGCTTGACACTGGACTTGCAGGATGGTCCTGAGATCTGCAGATCATGGACCGTGACCCCTCCCGACATTGACGTATATTTTGTGCCGGGTCTGCGTTCACCGACGACGAGCCGCCAGATCGGCGGGCCGGGTGGCGACGATCACGGTGGTCAGGTCGAGTGAGTCGACCTGGACGTCCTGGCCGGTCTGCGGCGCCTGGATGATCAGTCCGCCGCCCAGGTACATGACGACGTGGCCGGGGCCGGCCGGGGTGCCGTCAGCGCCTGCCGCGAACAGCAGGTCGCCAGGCCGGATCTGGGCTAGCGGAATCTGCAGGCCGTCCTGCCGCCGCTGGAACGTGGTGCGGCCGATCCGGATGTCGGCCGCCGCATAGGCGGCGTAGACCAAGCCGGAGCAGTCGAAGCAGGCCGGGCCCTGCCCGGCCCAGCAGTAGGGCTTGCCGAGTTGTGCTTCGGCGTATGCGAGCGCACGGGCAGCCCGGCTGGCTGGGGCGGTGGTCGTGTACCTGGCGGCCCAGACCAGCACGTCGGTGACGTACCAGCTCGCGTGGTTGTAGGCGAAGATCGCGTGCTGCAGGCCGGTCATGCTGCCGTCTCGCGCGCCGCTGGCGCACAGCATCCTAGCTGCTGTGAAGATCGCATCCGCGGGGTCGTGCGGGGTGAGCAGACTGCCTGGGTCGGCGTTGACGGCGTAGCGGGCGAAGGTGGCTGGCAGGAACTGCATGGGGCCTTCGGCTCCGGCGCTGTTGGCGCCCGAGCGGACGCCGGGCAGTGCCGAGCGGCCGTGATCGCTTTCGACCTTACCGATGCCGGCCAGCACCGCCCACGGCAGGCCGGGGCAGGTCCGTGCCGCTGCGCGATATGCCCTCAGATACGCGGCCGGGATGTCGCGTCTGGCCAGGTCCGTTGGCGGGCCGCCAGGAACGGCGGCGACGGGCTGGGCGGCGACCGGCGTGGCTGAGGCCGCGAACGATAAGACCAGCAGGGGCAGTGCGGTCGCGGCTGCTACCGCAGCGGCTGCGCCGTACACCACGGTTCGCATGACGTCACCTTCGTTCAAGAATCTCGTCAAGATCTTTGATTTAAGTTGACAGCGATACCCAGGGTACGCATATCCTCCCGTTGGACGTCAACTCTGATTGAAGATCAACAGAATCGGAGTCACTTGAAGATGCTGAGAGAAGGCGATGGCCGGCCGGCCGATCCGATGGCTGCGGTCGGCGTGGACCGGCGTGGACCGCGGATGGGCGTGGCGCGGCCTGTGGCAGAACCGGCGCAGCAGCCCTTTGGGCCGACCGGTTGCGGAGGCCGGGGGCGGCCTGTGGCAGAACCGGTTCGGCAGCCGGCCAGGCCCGCGGACGGCGCAGGCTCTGGGCGGGCTGCGGCGGCGCCGGCACCGCGGCCCGCCAGGTCGGCGAGCGGCGGACGCCCGGGGTGTCCTGCGGCGGCGTCGGCGCGTCAGCCCGCGAGGCTGGGAAGCAGCGCGGGCACGGTACCGCCCGGGGCAGCGCGAGCGCGGCAGGCCACGATGCGGCCGGCCGGCGGAGCCGCGCGCCACGTCCGGACGGCCCGCTCGGCGTACCGGCTTCCACCCGCGGTGGAGCCGCCAGGTGGAGCCCCGGCACGCGGACGCGAGGTTGTCGTCACCGGCGCGCACGGCGGAGCCGGGACGAGCACTCTGGCGGTCCTGCTGCGGAACGCATGGGACCTGGGCGTGCTCCGCCGCCCGGCGCGCGGTGAGCCTGCGGCGCGTACGGGAGGCCGGCCCCTGGTCCTCGTCACCCGGAACACCGCCGGGGCGGCGGCACGGGCGACCGCCGCGGTCGACGCCCTCGCCGATGGCGGATGCCCTGTGGCCGTCCTGGTCATCGTCAGCGACGGCCTGCCGGACCCGCAGGCGGCGGCCTACCGGTTCCGGGTGCTGGCCGGGCGGGCGGGCGCCGTCGTGCGGGTCCCGTTCATCGCGGCATTGCGGGCCGCAGACGATCCGGCGCAGGTGGAGCTGCCGCGCAAGGCGCGCCGGGCGATCGCTGACATCAAGGCGGCGGCACTCGCGGCGGCGGGCGTGCGGCCCTCCGCGACGCCGATGTGGAGGTAGCTGACATGCATGTACTCACGCAGATCGTGGCCCTGCACGAACCCGCGGGCAGGTATCTGGCTGACCGGCTGGCCGGAAATGCGGGCGTGCCGAACCCGGCGCCGCAGGCACCTCCCGGCCTGGCCAAGCCGGTGAACACGATCATCGCCTGGGCCAAGTGGGGAGTCCTGATCTGCGGCGTCACCGGACTGCTGATCTGCGCCGGGAAGATGGCCATCGGGCACCGGAACCGGGCGACGTTCGCGGCGGACGGGGCGACCGGGGTGCCGTGGGTTCTCGGCGGCCTGAGCCTCGCGGCCGTCGCCTCGGCGATCGTCGGCGTCTTCCTGCGATGACGGGCGCCGATCGGCGGTCAGCCGCCGCGCTAATACGGCAGCTGCGGCTCACCCGCGCCGCCGCCGTCGTCGTGATCGCCCTCGTAGCTTCGGCGCCGGGCCTGGCGTGCGCCGCTGGCAGCACCGCCGCCAGGCCGCACGCGGGGCCTGCAGCGTCGGCCATGCCCGCTCCCGCGACCCGTGCAGCCGGGCCGTCGAGGGTGGTGACCCAGGCGGACCTGGCCAGCCTGGGATGGGCGGACTTTTACGGCGTCGAGCTTCCCGTCTCGCGATCCGCCGGCCCGCGGCGTGTGCGCGGCGGCCTGGCGTGGGGCTTCGCGCACACCCCGCTCGGCGCGCTGCTCGCGGCCATCAACATCGGCGTTCGCGCGAACGCGCAATGGGGACCCCGCATCTTCGGGCCGACGATCCGCGATCAGGTGACCGGCCCGGGCGCCCCGGTTCTGCTGGCGGCCTGCCAGGCCAGCTACGACCAGGCCAGCCGGTCGCAGGGAGTGCCCGCTGGCCGGCCACTCGGCCCGGCCGACGTGGCCGAGGCCGCGTTCCGCTGGGTCACCTACACCCGCGCCGACGCGACCGTCGACATCGTCAGCGTCGGCCCTGGCAACCAAGGCGTCACTGCGCGCGCCGTCACCCGCGTTGAAGTGCAGTGGTCACGCGGCGACTGGCGGGTGATCGCACCGCCCGGCGGCGACTGGGGCCACTCCGCGGCCCCGCTGACCTCCCTCGCCGGATACACCAGCTTCCCGGCACCGCCTGGATGAAGGGACCATCAATGATCAGATTCCTGATCGGCGCCGTCGTCTTGACCGCGATCGCCGGCGCCTCGCTGGCGATATACCTGCTGCCGCTGGTCGTCGGCCTCCTGCGGCGAGTCCCCGACATCGGCTCGGTGGCTGTCATCAACATCCTGCTGGGCTGGACCCTGGTCGGCTGGGCGGCGGCCTTAGCGCTGGCGCTGCGCTCAGCCAGGGCGGACCGGCCGGCCATCCAGATCGTGCAGCACCTGCCGGCGGCCGGGCCCATAACGGCCCTTCCGCCACCCGCCGCCTGGTCAGGACGTCCCGGCGGGCCGGGGCCGCGGCCAGACCCGCCGCCCCTTGTCCTGCCGCCGCGTCCGGCCGGCGCATGGCACACGACCAGCGTCCCGGATCCGTACAGCTCCCAGAACGCGCCGGGCCCCTGGGAGCCGGCTGGCTTCGACGACGCAGGCAGCGACGCAGACCTGACGGGCCCGGAGGATCTGGCCAGCTCGCTGGATCCGGCGGGCTCTGAGGATCCGGCGGGCTTCGGCGAACCGGCGCCTGGCCGGAATCAGGGGGCACCGTGGGGTCCGGCGGGTCCGTGGGAACCGGGCGATCTGCGGGATCGAGGCGGCGCCCGGCGGAGCAGCCCGTGGGATGCGGCGGAGTTTCAGGATCCGGCCGCCCGCTGGGGCGCCGCTCCGGGCGGGCCAGGCGGTTCTCATGATCTGGACGGCGCGGGTGAGCAGTGATGACGTGCGCGAGCCTGATCGACCCCGCGTGCATCATCTCGGTGATCACCGGGTCCGCGGCTGGCGGCGTCACGGGCGGGGTCATGGCCGGTCTCGCCCAGACGATCCAGTCCGGGATCGGCTGGGTGGTCTCCAGCACTATCGACTGGTGGGTCAGCGTCCCGTCCCCTGACCTGTCGGCCGAGCCGGCGGTGACCGCCTTGCAGAACTGGGTACTGCCGCTGACCGCGGCGGTCGCCGTCGTCGCAATGATCATCGCGGCCGGCAAGATGGCGATCACCCGCAAGGCCGGTCCGCTGATCGACATTGGCTCCGGCCTGGTGATCATCGCGGCAACCTCGGCGATCGGAGTGCTGCTGCCCGCCATGCTGCTGAAGGCGGGCGACGCCTGGTCGTCGTGGGTGCTGGCCATCTCCGCCGGGGGCCAGTTCGGCGCCCGGATGACCGCCCTGCTGACCATGCCCGGCGTCAACTCAGGCGTGGTGATCGTGCTGGGCGTCATCGTGATCATCATGGCCGCGATCCAGGCCGTGCTGATGCTCTTCCGCCAGGCCGCGGTCGTGATCCTGGCCGGGGTCCTGCCGCTGGCCGCTGCGGGGGCCCTGGCACCGGCGACCCGGGCCTGGTTCCGCAGGGTCACCGGCTGGATGCTCGCGCTGATCTTCTACAAGCCTGCCGCGGCGGCCGTGTACGCGACGGCTTTCACCATGATCGGCCGGGGCAGGGATCCGCGCACCATCTTGATGGGACTCGCGATGGTGCTCCTGTCCCTGCTGGCGCTGCCGGTACTGATGAAGCTGTTCACCTGGACCACCGGAACCGCGGAACCGGAGGCAGGAGGCGGCCTGCTCGGGACCGTGCTGAGCGGTGCCGTCGCGATCGGTGCCGTCCGCGGATCGGCCGGCGGGCCGGGCGGCTCCTCGGCGGCTGATCAGGCGCGCCTGGTGTCCGCGCAACTCGGCCCGCCCGGCGGCCAGCAGCCGGCGCCTGCCGCCGGTACCTCGCCCGCACCGGGCTGGACCGCTGGCGGAGCCGGCACAGCGGGCGCTCCCGCAGGCGCCGGACCACGGCCACCGGGAGCGTCGCCAGGAACGGCGACCGGGGCATCGGCGGCTGCCGCGACACGGGCGCCGACTGGTGGAACGTCTGCTAGCTCGGGGGTGGCAGCCGGGGCAGCGGCTGGCGGTCCTGAGATGGCTGCCGGTGGCTCCGGTGCCGCTGCTGGCTCCAGTGGGGCGCCCTGCGGGGCGGGTGCCGGCGCCGGTACGGCAGGTGCCGCAGCGGGTGCGGCCGGAGGACCCGCCAGTGCGGCAGCCGGGGCCGGCCGGCGCTTCGGCCCCAGCCCTTGCCAGCGGCGCGAGTCGGGCGGTCCGCCGGTCGGCCGCCACGATGCGGCACGGGGATGACGAGGCCGGGCGATGATCCAGGACCATGCGTCACGGCCCCGGGCCTACGGCGGCTGGCG
>Ga0137365_10001491_pt1 | contig 18218 bp, 22 predicted proteins | sample SagtaG_9_FD_104799 | JGI IMG/M metagenome (GOLD analysis project Ga0137365, IMG submission 104799) | Vadose zone soil microbial communities from Sagehorn Ranch, Mendocino, California, USA - Sage1_L_40_16 metaG | ecosystem: Environmental > Terrestrial > Soil > Vadose zone | place: USA...
AGTAGAGATCGACGTTCGGGAAGAGCCCCTTCTCGTCGAAGACGGTGCGCTCGGCGGCCTCCGTGATCGCGTACCAGTTGGGTTCGCCCCCGTCCCGGGAGAAATCCTCGGAGATCCGCTTCAGGATGAGCGCACGGGGGTCGTAGGCGCGGTAGAGCGGATGCCCGAACCCGTAGAGCTTCTCCTTGCGCTCGAGCATGCCGCGCACCTCTCCTGGCGTGCGTTCGGGCGAGCCCCAGCGCTCGAACATGCCCATCGCGGCCTCGTTCGCGCCGCCGTGGAGCGGCCCGCTCAGAGCGCCGATTGCGGCGACGACGGCGGCCGTGAGGTCGGCCCCCGTACCGGCGACGACCCGGGCCGTGAACGTCGAGGCGTTCATCTCGTGCTCGGCGTGGAGGATCATCGCCACGTCGAAGGCGTGGGCCTCGCGCTCGGTGGGCCGCTCGCCGTGCAGCATCGTCAGGAAGCTTTCTGCGTACGAGAGCGAGAGATCAGGTGGCACGGGCTCGAGCCCCTGGCGGCGCCGGTGGTAGCGGCCGACGATCGTCGGCAGCTGCGCGATCAAGCGAGTCGCGGTGCGCCGGCCGGATTCCTGGTCGGTTTTCCCGCGTCCTGGATCGCCGAAGGACAAGGTGGAGACCGCCGTACGGACCATGTCCATTGGCGCCGCCTCGCTCGCCGAGCGGTCGATCAGCTCGGCGGTCTCGGCGGGAAGGTCCCGCTCGGCCAGCTCGCTCTCGAACGCGCTGAGCGCCTCCGACGAGGGCAGCTCGCCGTCGAGAAGCAGCAGTGCGGTTTCTTCGTACGTGGAGTGCGCGGCGAGGTCGGCGATGTCGTAGCCGCGGTACATCAGCACGCCCTCGTCGGGATCGATCGAGCAGATCGCCGACTCGGCGACGACGATGCCTGAAAGCTGCACGGACTTCTTCGCCGCCATCTGAGCGAAAGCGTATCTCCCGGCCGCGGAAACTAGAGTGTCCGCCGGTGGAGACCTATCGGTACGTGATCGTGGACGTCTTCACGGACCGCCCGCTCGCTGGCAACCAGCTCGCGGTCTTCACCGACGCGCGCGGCCTCGACACGAAGACCATGCAGGCGCTGGCGCGCGAGATCAACTTCTCGGAGTCGACCTTCGTGCTGACCTCGGAGAACGGGGGCCACGCGAAGATCCGCATCTTCACGCCCCTCACCGAGCTGCCGTTCGCCGGTCATCCGACGCTCGGCACGGCGTTCGTTCTCGGAGGGCCTTTGCAGACGGACTAGCTACGCCTCGAGACCGGCCGGGGAATTGTCCCCCTCAAGCTGGAACGAGAGGACGGTCGACTCGTCTTCGGGCGAATGGAGCAGCCGATCCCCTCCGTCCAACCATACGAGGGAGAGATGGAGCTGCTCGCCGCCCTCGGCGTGGAGCGCTCGGAGCTGCCCGTCGAGCTCTACGACAACGGCATGCGGCATGTCTACGTCGCGCTCCGCTCGGAAGAGGAGGTTGCCGGGCTGCGGCCCGACCTGGCGCGACTCGAGCTGCCGCCGGATCTCGGAATCAACTGCTTCGCGGGCTCCAGCGGGCGCTGGAAGACACGGATGTTCGCGCCCGGCGGAGGGGTAGCTGAGGATGCCGCCACGGGCTCCGCGGCCGGCCCGCTTGCCTTGCACCTCGCCCGCCACGGCCGAATCGCCTTCGGCGACGAGATCGAGCTCTCGCAGGGCACCGAGATCGGGCGGCCTTCGACGCTCTTCGCGCTAGTCGAGGGAACGCCGGAGCTGGTCGAGCGTGTCGAGGTCGGTGGCTCGGCAGTGATTGTCGCCCGCGGCGAGTTCAGGCTTCCTTAGTCCAGCCACGCGACGCTGCTGATCTCGGACAGTTCCGGCTCGAGTGCTCGCCAGAAGCGGCCGCCGTCCTGGGAGACGTAGACGCGGTGCTCGGCGGCGTACAGCATCCGGTCCGGGTCGTTTTCCGCGATTGCGATTGCGCGGCCCGGCGGCAGGCCGCCGCCCGCTTCCCGCCAGCTGCTGCCCGCGTCGTGCGAGACGGCGAGCGGCGGCCGGCGGTCGAGCACGGCGACGACGGTAGCGCCCTCGGCCGCCGCTGCGACGAGGAGCGGCAGCTCGACGCGAGGCGCGGGCGTCTCGGACAGCTCGGCGCCTGCAACGAAGTCGACGACCTGCTCCGTCTCGGCGTCGACCGTATAGACGCCTTCGCCTGTCTCGACGGCGAGGTTCACCGCGCACCCGTGAGCAGGTCATGGACGAGCTGCGTTGCGTTCTCCGCCGCCTCGAGTGGCGCCAAGCCACGGCTCCGCTCGACCACGTAGGCCGCGGCGAACGCATCGCCCGCGCCGGTCGGGTCGAGATCGAGCGGGTCGGCAGGCACGCGGAAGAGCTGCTGCCCAACGGCGACGACGCAGCCGCGCGACCCGAGCGTAACGAGCACCTCCGCGACGCCGAACGTGGACAGCCGCGGCTCGTCGAGCTCGCCGACGAGGGCGAGCGCCTCCTCCTCGGACAGCTTCAGCACGGAGACATACCGGAGAAAGCAAGGCTCGGGCTCAGCCTTGAGCACGAGCGGCCCCCGGAGCGCCGGGCGGACGAGCCCCTGGCCGTCAAAGGAAAGCTGCGCGCCCTCCCCGAGGGCAGCAAGCGTCTCGTGAGGGAACTCACCTTGGAACAACGCTCCCACATGAATCCACTCGGCGTCCAGGCCGGCGACATCGTCGGCCGACCACGTCGAGCCGAGCTCGAGCACCTCCATCGCCCGAACGTCGCCGTCGTAGGAGAACGCATAGGTCGCTGTCGTCTCGCCGGGCCGCCACTCGATCGACAGGCCCAGCTCCTCGAGCGGTGGCAGCAACAGTGAACGGTCGGCCTCGGCGCACTTCACGCGAACTACCGCCGGGACGCCGAGTGCCGCCAGCGCTCGAGCGGCGTGGTACGGGGGCCCGCCGACGCGCGGCCGTCCGCCGTCAACGAGGTCGAGCGAGAGGTTCCCTACTACCGCGACGCGCACGGTCGGCATCTTCGCGCGGCAGCAGCATGCCTGCGGCCGTGGCCAGCACGAAGGCGGCCGCAAAGCTCGGCAGCGACGCGGTCCAGGTCGCATGCCCGGGCTGGAGGTGAGCGACCAGATCGGTCCACCAGGACGGGCCTTGCGGCGAGAGCCACTGGGAGAGGCCGAAGCCAACGAGCCAGGCCGCGAGCTGCTCGACGCGCACCGCCGGCCCGGCGAAGAAGTCGCGCTCGCGGTAGTGCGCGCCGGCGAGTAGCCAATCGGCGAGAAGCACGCCGAACAGCGGCACGAAGACCGAGCCGAGCAGCAGCAGGAACAATTGGTAGGAGCGCAGGTCGATCACGATCGCGCCGATCGTCGCCACGGCGGAGACGACGACGATCAGTAGCCGCTGCGAGACCCGCGGTACCACGTTCTGGATCGACACCGCCGTCGAGTAGATGTCGGCGAAGGCCTCGTCCGACTCGTCCACCGTCAGCGCCAGGAGCGCAAAGGCGCTCACCGCGCCGCCTGCAGCGACCGCGGCAGGGACGTCGGCGGCGTCGGTTACGTTCCGGGAGAGCACGAGCAGAACGCCGAGGCCGAAGCACCACAGCGTCGGCACGAAGTAGCCGATCCCGGTTCCGAAGAACGCCGCGCGGCGATCCCGCGAGAAGCGCGTGTAGTCGGCCGCCAGCGGCGTCCACGAGATGATGCTTCCGATCACGACGTCGATCCCCGAGCCGAGCGACAGTCCGCCCTGGCCGTGCGCATGCCAAAACGTGTGCAGGTTCGACTTGTCCAGCACCCACCAGGTCAGGTAGATCAGCGACGCGAGTACGGCCCAGACTGCAAACTTGCGCACGTAGCGGCGCACGAAGCCGATCGGGCCGAGCAGGGCGAGCGAAACGGCGACGAGCCCGAACAGCAGCGCCCACAGCCAGCGCCCCTCGAAGCCGAAGACCTTCTTCGAAAGCGCCGCCGCGGCCGTCGAGATCACGATCAGCTCGAAGGTCGACCAGCCGAGGTTCTGCGCCACGTTGACGGCGGTGGGCGCGTAGGAGCCGCGGCGGCCGAGCGGCGCGCGCAAGAGCACCATCCCGGGGACGCGCGCGTCGGCGCCGATCAGGCCGGCCAGGCCGAGCAGCAGGTTTCCCGCTACCGCGCCGACCACGATCGCGATCAGCGCGTCCTTCAACGAGAGCCTCGGCACGAGCAAGGCACCGAGCACGATTACGAGCAGGCTGACCGAGAGGTTGCCCCAGAGGAGCGTCGTGTCGACCAGCCCGAGAACCCGGAGGCGCTCGGGGACCGGCTCGATTCCCCAACTCGGCGTCTTCTCGTCGATCAAATAAGCTCCCTCCGCTGGCATGATCCAGAGCAGGTTCAACGCGTTTTTTCTCAGCCTCGCCGGCGCGAGACACCGCGGCGCCGCAACTTTAGCTGCCTTGGCCCTGGTGTTCGTAGCGGCCGGGTGCGGGTCGAGCGGCGGGAGCGGCGGAGGCGGAAGCGAGCTCTCCAAGGCCCAGTACGAGCAGCATCTACAGAAGGACAGTCAGGCGATCACAAAAGCTTTCACGCCGCTCCGGAAGCCTCCGCGCTCGATGAACGAGCTTGCCAGCGAGCTGAAGGTGGGCGAGGAGAAGCTTCGCGAAGCCTCAGCAGATCTGAACAGCGTCACGCCGCCGAAGGACGTCCAGGCGGACAACACTGCGCTCGCAAAGGGTCTCTCCGAGCTCGCCGCAGAACTGGAGCTCTTGCGGAGCGCCGCGGCGAAGAACGACGCCAAGCTGGTCCAGCAGGCGATCAACGGGCTGCAGCAATCGCATGCGCTCATCGATGCCCGCAAGGCGACCGACGACATGAAGAAGAAGGGCTACAAGCTCGGAAACCTGGGGAGCTAGTACGGGTGCACTAGGGCTGAGGCAACAGCCGGGTTCCGGTCGCTTTGAAGCTCGCCACCGCGCGCTCTCCCACTGTTAGCCCGAGGCGCTCGGACGAGTCCGCGGTGATCTCGGCGGTCACCGGCCCGACGCGGACGCGGACGCGGTTCCCGACCGGGACGAGGCTCGCCACAACTCCGGCGATGTGGTTCTGTGCCGAGTCGTCGGGCGGCACCTGCGACACAGTGACCTCCCACGGATACACGACGGCGACCGCCTCGCCGTCCGCCGCATCTGTCGAGCGAATCAGCTCGCCGGTCGGCAGCGTGAGCTCTGTCAGTCCGTTCGCTGCACGCGCTCGGCCGCGCAGCACATTGGCGCCGGTGAGACTCGCAACAAAGGGGTCGGCCGGGGAGGCGACGAGCTCTGCGGGAGATCCGAGCTGCCGCAGGCGACCATCGACGAGCACTCCCACCCGCGTCGCCAAGGTCGCCGCGTCCTCGAAGTCGTGTGTGACGACGAGCGTCGGCCGGTTTGCCTCGCGAAGCAACAGTTGCAGCTCTCCGCGAACCTCGCCGCGCGTGTGAGTGTCTAGGGCCGAGAGCGGCTCGTCGAGCAGCAGCACCGCGGGGTCGGGCGCGAGCGCCCGCGCCAGCGCGACCCGCTGGCGCTCGCCGCCCGAAAGCTCGCGCGGCCTCGCGTCCGCGAGCGCGGTCAGGCCGAAGCGCTCGAGGAGCCCCGTATGCCCCTTCCGCCCGAACTCGATGTTCTTGCGCACGGTCAGGTGAGGGAAGAGCGCGTAGTCCTGGAAGACGAGGCCGACCGACCGCTCCTCGGCCGGCAGCTCGACGCCGCGCGTCGAGTCGAGCCAGGCAGTTCCGTCGACGGAGATCGCGCCGCGGGCAGGCTGGAGCCCCGCGATCGCCCGCAGCAGCGTCGACTTCCCGGCGCCCGAAGGCCCGACCAGCGCGACGACCTCGCGGCCGATCGCGAGCTCTACGCGGAGGGCGAACTCGCGGAGCGGAACGTCCAGAGAGAGACGGAGCGGGTCCATCCGGGAATCAGCTTGAGAGCAAACAAGACGGCGGCGCCGAAGCAGACGAAGAGCGCCCCAATCGCGAGGGCTGTGTTGAAGTCCACCTCGAACTGGGCGTAGATGGCCAAGGGAAGAGTCTGGGTGACGCCCTGCAGGCTGCCGGCGAAGAGCAATGTCGCTCCGAACTCGCCGAGGCCCCTGGCGAGTGCGAGTGCGGATGCCGCCCCGAGCCCGCCAGCGGCAAGCGGCAGCGCGATCCGCGCGAAGACTCGGAACGGTCCGGCCTTAAGCGTGCGAGCAGCGTCCAGCAGCGCGCCGTCGACGCCCTCGAAGCTCGCGATCGCTCCGCGCAGATACAGAGGGCTTTCGACGAAGGCGACGGCGAGGACGACCGCGGCCTGGGTGAAGGCAATGTGGATCCCCAATGCGTTCACCGTGCCGCCGAGCAGGCCGAGTCGCCCGAACGTCACCAGCAGCGCAACTCCTGCCACGACCGGGGGCAGCACCAGAGGAAGCTCGATCAGCGACAGCAGCAGTGAGCGCCCGCGGAAGCGACCGCGGCCGATCATGTACGCCGCCGGCGTTCCGACCAACAGGACCGCTGCATGGGCGATCGCGCTCGTCTTGACGCTGACGACGAGTGCGTCCTGTGCCGCAGGCGTGCCGAGAGCGTGAATGAGGTCACGAGGAGGCACGCGTAGGAAGAGCGCGAGCACCGGCAGCACGAGAAAGGCCATCGCGACCGCCGCCGCCGCGACGGCGGTCACGGTGAAGGCGTGCTTCATCGGGGGCGCCTGGGGAGGCTGAAGCCCGCCTGCACCAAGAGCCGGCGTCCCCGCAGCGAAGTCACGCGCTTGATGAACGCCTGCGCAGCCGCGCGATGCGAGCTCTTGCGGACGATGCCGACTTCGTAGCGAATCGGCGGCTGCGCCCAGGCCGGGATCAGGAGCGCCTTCACCCTCTTGCCGGCCGGTTTGGCGTCCGTCTTGTAGACGAAGCCTGCGTCGCCCTCCCCGAGCGCAATCTTTGCGACGATGCCCTTGACGTCTGGCTCCTGGTCGACGACGTTCCTCATTACCGCCTGCGTGATGCCGAGCGAGTCGAGGATTTGGTGCGTGTAGGCGCCGACCGGAACCGTGGCTGTGCCAATGATCACCTTGACGCCGTTTCGCCGCAGGTCGTAGACGGAGGTGATGTGAGCCGGGTTCGAGCTCGGCACGATCACGATCAACTTGTTCATGGCAAAAACGACCGGTCTGCGGAGCAGTCCGTTGTGGTAGAGAAGCTCCGTCTGCTTGGGGCTCGCCGAGGCGAAGACGTCCGCCGGCGCCCCTTGGGCGATCTGTGTTGCAAGCGTGTCGGAGCCCGCGAAGCTGTAGCGGGGTGCTCTGTCGATCTGTGGAAAGACTCCGGTGAGCGACGCGGCCGCGTAAACCGTGATTCGAGTTGCCGGCATGCCCCCGCCAGGAAGCGCGAGGACGACGATCGCGCCGAGGAGGAGTACGAGGCGCCTCATCTCTCGAGCATCACCGAGGTCGCCTTGACGATCGCGGTGGCCGGCGCGCCCGGCTCGAGGCCGAGCTCCTCGACCGCCTCGCGCGTCACCACGGCGACGACGCGAAACGGGCCGGCGTCGAGCTCCACCTGTGCCAGGAGTCCTTCGGCCTCGATCCGACGGACGATTCCGCGGAAGCGGTTCCTGGCAGAGAGCTCGTGCCGCTCCTCTCCGCGCAGGCGGGCCACCTCGGCGGACGTGACGATGCGGCGGTTCGCCGCGTCGCGACGCGTCCGGATCCGTCCGGCCCGGTCCCAGCGGCGAAGCGTCTCGACGCTGATGCCGAGCGCTGCCGCGGCCTCGGAAGCGGTGTACGTGCGCTGCCTAGGCATTGCCTAGGAGGAGGCTAACCAAAAAAGCGCCCGAGTGCAGACCGGTCTGACTACCTCATCAGCCCGCGAGCCTGAAGTAGAGCAGCTCCCTGATCGGCCTTGGGGCCTGGGTGGTGCGGATGATTGTCAGCGTGCCGCGTGCGTTGTCGTAGAGGCCGGTGCCGCCGACGACGGCGAGGTCGTAGAACTGGCGAAAGCGAACGGTGCCGGTCGCGATGAGCTCTCCTTTCGGAAGATTGACCGAAGCCGTGCACATTCTCGTGAGTCCTGTCGTGAACGTGCAGATGAACCGCGCCGAGCCGATCGACTTCGAGGTGATCCGCCTGTTGTACAGCCGGTCGTAGATGATCTCCTGGTCGCCGGGGCTACGTCCAGCGGCGCCGACATCGACACGCGTGTAGCTGTACTGGCGGTCGGTGATTCTGATCGTGGCCGGGCCGGTGCCCGCGTCCGCGCTCGACTTCAAGGTGCCGTACGCCCCAAGCGCCGCGAGTGCCACGGCGACGGCGAGGAGGCGTGAGGTGCTGGGCATTTTCTCTCCTTCCTTTCATGGACTTCTCATCCGGATGATGCTGTGGGGAGCTCGAACCAGAAGGTCGAGCCCCTACCTTTCGCGCTTTCGAAGCTGATCTGGCCGCCGTGTGCTTCGACGAGCGAGCGTGAGATCGCGAGGCCGAGGCCCGTCCCCTCGATTCCCTCCTCGGCGGCGTGGCCGCGGGCGAACTTGCCGAAGATCTCGCGCTGGACCTCCGCCGGGATCCCGACGCCTTCGTCCTGGACGGTAACACGGACGACCGTTCCGTTCCGCTTGCCGGCGACCCGGACGACGCCGCCGCCCGGCGAGTACTTGATCGCATTCGAAAGCAGGTTCGCGACCACCTGCGCGAGGCGATTCGAATCGCCTCGTACGGGGAGCGGCGTCGCTGGGAGCGAGACGTCGAGTAGGTGCTTCGGGCTCTGTCCCGCGAACAGCTCCGTCTGCTCGCGGAGGACGCGGCCGACGTCCACCAGCTCGCTTCCGATCGACAAGTTTCCCTCCTCGAGGCGCTGGACGTCGAGGAAGTCGTTGACCAATGCGGAAAGCCGGCGCCCCTGCGCTTCGATGATCTCCAGGTACTCGCGCCGCTGCTCCTCGGGCACGTCCCTCTGGAGGAGCACGGACGTGAAGCCGAGTACGCTGGCGAGCGGCGTCCTCAGCTCGTGGGCGACGACGCTGACGAGCTCGGACTTCGCTTGCTCGCTCTCCCGGAGCCGCTCGTTCTGGTCCTCCAGCTCGCGGCGGCTGGCTTCGAGCCGTTCGGCCATCTGGTTGAACGCATTCGTCAACTCTTCGACCTCGCCGATTCCGTGCGGCTCGAGTCGCGTCGTCAGGTCTCCGCCCGCGAGGCGAGCGGCACCCTCCGCCAACTCTCGAACCGGCCGCGCGATCGAGCGGGCGAGGTAGAGGCCGAAGCCGGTGATCAGCACGGCCGACGCGATCAGGCCGGCGACCGCGGCCGCGACGGCCTCGTCGGAGCGGCGCTGGGCCGTTGACGTGCGGGCGGCCGACAGCGCATTCTCCGTGCCGAGGAAGTTCGTGAAGCGCTGGCGGATCTGGGCCAGCTCCCGCGCCCCCTCGACGCTGACGATCTCGGTCCGAGAAGCAGCAGGAAATTCCTGCGCGATCTCGACCACCGGCGTCGCATAGTCGGAGACGTACTGGTCGATCGAGTTGACGAGGCCCTCGGCCCGGCGACGCTCCTCAGGGGTCGTGGAAGCGAGCTGGAGGAAGGCGCGGCGTTTTCCGGGCAGAGCGTGGCGAGCGCTCGTCCACGGCCTCAGCAAGTCCTTCTTGCCGGTGAGAACGAAGCCGCGAAGACCGGTGTCGAGGTCGAGCACGAGCTTCTCGAGCTGAAGCGTCTGCGCGGTGACGGCCTTCGCGTGGCGCTCGCGCTTGGTCGCGTCGTCCAGAGTCGAGACGGCGTAGACGAGGACGCCGAAGGCAGCCGCGACGAGTAGGGCGAGCACTGCACTGCCCGCGACCATGCGCGAGGAGAGCGACATGGAGCGCCGGTCAGTTGGGCCGGCCATCGTCTTCCAGCAGCTCGACCGCGGCGTCGCGTAGCTCATCGGGGTCGAAGGGTTTGGCGACGAAGCGGTTCGCACCCGCCTCGTAGGCTGCCTCGTCCGAATGGGACCAGGCGCTGATCACGATCACCGGCGTCTCGGCGTTGTCGCCGTCACGCAGATCGGAGAGGATCTCGAAACCGCTGCGGCCTGGCAGCATCAGGTCGAGCACGATCAGATCGGGTCGTATCTTGCGCGTGAGCTCGAGAGCGCTCGCGCCGTCCGGCGCCTCGAAGAAGCGGTAGCCCTCGCCGAGCGCGAGCCGTACGAGCGTGCGCAGGTTCGAATCGTCCTCGCAAATGAGGACCGTCTTGGCGGCGGTCGTTTCGGCTTGGGCGGTCACGACGGTTCAGGCGTCGATAAGCACAGCGTGGCTCGTCCTCGAGAGAACTGCAACGGTAGCGATGCGAGGGAAGTCCTTCGCCTAGCGAGGCGCGGCTCCTGTTCGAACCTGGCGCAACCCGCTCCCAGACTCGAGCTGCGAGCGGAATCCGGGAACTTACACCGGCCGCCCCTGTGAGCGGACCGCGAGGCTGAGGACATCGGGCCGGTGGTAGTGGCCGGCTGGATCAAAACGCTGGCGCTCTTCGTCGAGGCGTGCGGGCTCGAGGTCCGCGTAGAGGATTCCCTCCTCGTCATAGAGCGGCCCCGCAAGGTGGGAGCCGTCGGGCGCGAGGATGGCGCTGCCGCCTCGTCCGATCACGTCCGAGCCGGTTTCTCCAAGCAGCTTCGCGAGCGGAAAGTCGGCGGGATACGAGCTCGCCCGCTGGAAATGACTCGGGCTGACGACAAACGCGCGCGCCTCGCGGGCGATGTGGACGAGCGTCGACTGCCAGCTGTCGCCGTCGTCGGCGGTCGAAGCGATGTAGATCTCGATCCCCGACTCGTAGAGCGCGAAGCGCGCGAGCGGCATGTAGTTCTCCCAGCAGATGAGGCCGCCGATCCTTCCGATTCCAGTCTCGATCGCGCGGAGGCCCTCGCCGTCGCCCTGACCCCAGACGAGGCGTTCGTGATTGGTGGGGACGAGCTTACGGTGCTTGAGCGCCAGCGAGCCGTCCGGCGCGTGGTAGAGCAGCGTGTTGTAGAGCGTCCCAGGGTGCTCGGGGTCGCGCTCGGTGACGCCGGTGACGATCCAGACCTCGTGCTCGCGTGCGATCTCGCCGAGCCGGTCGACGCCCTCGCCGGGGACCTCGAGCGACTCGCGAGCAAGCAACGCGAAAGCCTCCTTCGCGCCGGGCTCCGCCCATCCGGCCAGTGCACGCGCCCACACGGACGAGGGGTAAGCGGGGATGAAAGCCTCCGGGAAGACGAGCAGCTTCGCGCCCTTGCTCGAGGCCTCCGCCGCGATCGCCGCGAGCTTCTCGATCGTCGCGTCCCGATCCAGGATGACGGGCTCTGCCTGAACGCAGGCAACGGTGACAGGCGCCTTCACCGGGGCATTGTGGCCGTCGCGCGCGTCGCGGTCTAGGCCTAACCGGCCACGGCCGGGGTCTGACCCCGGACATGGCTGAATGCTTAACAGAGGCGCAAAGTGCACTTAACGGCCCTGCAACGGGGCGGCGTTATAACCGGAGCGTGAGCTCGCGCGGGCATCTCTTGCCGGCTGCTGCGCTCGTCGGGGCGGGTGTGCTCGGTGGGGCGGTCTCGCTATTCGGCGCCTCGGTGTTCGGCATCGGGAGCAAGACGACAACCGTTCGCCTGGTCGAGCCCGCGCTCGGCGGCAACTCCCCGACCTCGTTCGACACTGCGAGAGCCGGCAAGGCGCTGACGATCAACCAGATCTTCCGGCGGGATGCGCGCGGTGTCGTGCAGGTGACGTCGACGAAGGTGGTCCGGACGACCACCGACCCGTTCTTCGACTTTGGCATGCCTCCGACCCAGACCCGGACCCAGGCGCTCGGCTCCGGGTTCGTCATGGACAAGGCCGGCCACATCGTCACGAACTACCACGTGGTCGCAGGGGCGAGCACGGTCGAAGTCAGCTTCTCGAACAGCGACAACATGAAAGCGCGGGTCGTCGGCTCCGACCCGTCGACCGACCTCGCCGTTCTGCAGATCGATGCGCGCTCGCGTGCTCTCACGCCGCTTGCGTTCGGCAACTCCGACCGCGTGCGGGTCGGGGACTCCGTGGTCGCCATCGGAAATCCGCTCGGCTACGACCGTTCTGTCACGGCGGGAATCGTCAGCGCCTTTCAGCGGGCGATCAGCGCTCCGAACCAGTTTCCGATCGACCATGTGATCCAGACGGACGCGCCGATCAACCACGGCAATTCGGGCGGCCCCCTGATCAACTCCCGCGGTCAAGTGATCGGGGTCAATGCGCAGATCGCGACCGGCGACACCGGTGGCGACGGCAACATCGGCATCGGCTTCGCGATTCCGATCAACACCGTGAGGATCGTCGCCGGGCAGCTGATCAAGAAAGGGAAGGTCGAGCACGCCTTCATCGGAATCACCGTGAAGCCGGTGACGCCCGAGATCGCCCGCCTATTCAGGCTTTCCGCCAAGCGCGGCCTGCTGGTCGCCACCGTGCAGCCCGGCAGCGGTGCGGCCGCTGCCGGGCTTCGCGCGGGCAAGGACACCGCCGTCGTCTCGGGCGAGAGCTGGCCAGTCGGCGGGGACTTGATCGTCTCCGCTGATGGTGTTCCGCTGAGCTCGATCGACCAGCTCCGCGATCTGATCGCGGCGAAGAACCCCGGCCAGTCGATCTCCCTCGAGGTCTACCGCGGCACGGAAAAACTCACTCTCAAGGTCAAGCTCGGACGGCAGCCATCGTCAACCGGCTAATCGTCCTGGATGGCCCCTGACCCCTGGGGGCCGCGCTCCCGCGCAGCAGCCGTTGCCAGCACGGCTTGCGCGGGAGCGCTTGCTGGAGGGCCCGATGCCTGCCCGGGCCCTCCAGTTTTTACGACTGACGGAGTGCCAACTCGTCCCGATCCTCGAGCGCCTCAGGTTCGCTCGACGAGATCCGCGCACACGGCTTCGAGGCCGTGTAAGCGCCCCATCGCGAGCTGCCTTTCGGCCTCGCAACGAGAGGGATCGATTGCCTCGAGCAGGTCGAGACTCCCAAGCTTCTCGGCAGCGGGACGGACGAGCGCGAGCAGCTCTTCCGTCAGCTCCGGGACTCTGGCGAGCGACCTTCCGTTCGGATGGATGAGCTCGGCGGCTGTGCCGAAGCGAAGCGCGGTCCAGCGGTTCTGGGAATAGTCACCGCGGTCGGCGGTCCGAGCTGGGCACGGCGCGACACTCGCGCAAAGAGCCTGTAGCAGTGCTGTGAGGGCGGCCGAGAGGTCGAGGCTCGTGGGCTGGTCCGGCATGCGAATTTCGAGCGTCCCGAACCGTGGATGCGGACGGACGTCCCACCAGAAACGCGTGTAGTCGTCGGCGAGACCCAGCCCAATCAACCGCTCGACGAACGTCTCCCACGCGCCATACGAGCCGAACGCCGGCGGGGCTCCGGCGCGTGGCAGCTGGGCGAGCACCTCTGCGCGATTCGAGGCAAGTCCCGTCGCGCGACCCGCGAGGTAGGGCGAGTTCGCGGACAGCGCAAGCATGAGCGGCAGCCACGGCAAGATCGCCTCGAGCGTTGCGTAGCAAGCGTCGGCGCTCGTCATCCCAACGTGGACGTGGAGCCCGCTGACGCCCTGGCGGCGAGCGGACACGCCCGCGAAACCAACGAACTCCTTGTAACGCGGGTCGGACGCGATCTGCTGTTCCTCCGGATCGCTGAAGGGATGAGTGCCCGCCGCGGCGATCCGCAGGGCGTTGGTCTCGGCGATCCGCGCTGCGGCGAGGCGAAGCTCCCGAAGGGCGGCGCGCGCCTCGGCGGCGGAGTCGCAAACGTCTGTGTTCAGCTCGACGATCGATGCGAACAGCTCCGTCTTGAGACGGCCGGGCAGCTCGACTTTCTGCGACCCGCCGATCAGCAGCTCAACCGCTGGAGTGAGCGCAAGGGTCTGCGCATCGAGGATCATCACTTCCTCCTCGACGCCGACCGAGTACGGTGAACTCTCCCCGAAGTGCTGCTCGATCAAGGAGCCGAAGGCTAAACGTCGTTCCGCACGCGGCCGTTCGGGTCGTCCCTTAACGACGAGCGTGCCGCGGGACCCGGTGCGTGAAGGCCTCGCCGCCGAAGGCGGCGAGGGTCTGCGCGCGGTCCCATTGATCTAAGCTTGCTGCGATGGCAGTTCGGTCGGAGACCCTTCAGGTCGGCGGGATCCGCTGCGAGCGCTGCGTCCAGCGACTTGGCGCGGCTCTGCAGGGCCATGACGGCCTCGAGTTCGCGAATGCAAACCTGATGGGGACGGTGACCCTCGGCTGGGACGAGGAGCGCACCGACCTCCAAGCGCTCCTCGCCGCGATGGCCAAGGCGGGCTTCCGCCCGGCTCAGCCCGTCGGCTAGCGCCTACTCCGGTCGTTGAGGTAGCCCGCGGTCGTGCCCTCGGCGGCCGGGTCGTGGTCGGTCGTTTCACGGCCGGCTCGAAACGCGTCCTGGTCGGCCGTCGAGGGGTCATCGGGCAACCCGTCGCCGGCGTCATCAGTTTCGGGAGCCGGTGTTCCCTCGGCGAGCCCGTAATGCTCGGCGACAGCCTGGCTGTCGATCGTGTCGCCCTCGAGCTTCGGCGAGCTCTCGACGATTTGTTTTGGAACGGTCAGGCGAACCGTCTGCTCCGCGTCGTCCGTGTGCGCGAAGGTTTCGGGCACCGCGTGGCGGCTCTTCTTGAGCACGCCGTGCTCGATGATCAGATGGCTGTCCACTACGGAAACCACGTGACCGAACTTGCAGTCATCGCTGGTAACCACTTCGAACCCTTCCATGACAACCTGCCTTTCGATGGGTGGAAGGTTCGTCTACCCACATCGCATTTGGCTGTAACAGGGAATGCGGGCCTCCTCAGCGGCGTTGGTGCTTGAAAAGGAGCATTGCTAGGGTGGCCGCCGTGGGTGAGACGGCACCTGAGACCGAGGCGAGAAAGCTCGCCGAGGACGCACGAGACCGTGTTCGGTTCGAGGAGGAAGCGCTCGAGCTAGCGGATCAGGTCTATCGCGTCGCCAGGCGTTTGGTCTCGTCCCGAGAGGAAGCCGAGGATTTGATGCAGGAGACATACGCACGGGCGTTTCGAAGTTGGAGGTCGTTCCAACCTGGAACCAATCTCCGGGCCTGGCTCCTGCGAATTCTCACGAACCTCAACATCGACCGGGGCCGGCGCGTGCAGCGCGCTCCCGACATGCAGCCGCTCGAGGAAGGCGACTACTTCCTCTACAACAAGCTCGAGGAGTCGACGCAGGCCCCGAATCCTGACGAGGAGCGCGTGATCGAGCGACTCTCTCAGGACGACGCCGTGTCCGCGCTCTCGGCCGTGCCACACGATTTTCGCGACGCGATCGTGCTCGTCGACATCGGCGACTTCAGCTACAACGACGCCGCCCAGATCCTGGACATCCCGGTCGGAACGGTCATGTCGCGCCTGCATCGTGGCCGGCGAATACTGAAGCGGGAGCTCGCCGAGCGCGCGCTTGTCGACGGAGATGACATCGAATGAGCGGCTTCGCCATCGATCCGTGCGAGAAGTGTGAGGAGCTGCTGCAGCCCTTCCTCGACCGTGACCTCAGCGAAGAGGAGCGGGCCATCGCGGAGGAGCACCTGGATGGCTGCGAGTACTGCCGCAAGCGCTACCGCTTCGAGGCCGAGCTGCGACGCTTCGTCCGGCAGGCGGCAACGGAGCCGATGCCGCCCGAGCTGAAGCTGAAGCTGGCCGAGCTGCGGACGCCGCTGATCTAGGTTGATTTAGAGGGGCTCAGCCGACCCGAGGCGGCCCGGCGATTACGACCAGGCGGCGCGGATTGCTCCCGCCGGGCAGCGGCCTGGCCTGGACCCCGAGTTGGCGAGCGAGACGGGCTCCATACGCCTCGCCACCCGGCTCGAAGTAGACGGCCGTGTCGGGGTAGTCGAAGCGGTTCGCCTTCGCGACGCGCTTGATCTTGTAGCCGAGCCCGCCGATCTTGCTCGCGACCGCCCGCGTGTAGTAGATGTCGCCGCCGCCATTCAAGACGTCGACGCTGAGCTTCCACGTCGGGGGGAGGGGCTGTGCTCGCTGCTGCTTGGAGTCACCCCCGAGGCCGAGGCCGCCGAGCAGCGTGACGGCCAGGGCCGCGAGCACCACGACCCCTGCTGCCGCACTCGCGATTCTCGTCCGCAGGTAGCGCTTCGGCCGTGCTTCCACCGGTAGGCGCGCGAGCCCGCGCGCCTCGTCCTGGTCGATGCCGATCGCGGTTGCATAGAGGACCACAGCCACCAGGGCGTCATCGGCGGCCGGAAACCGGTAGACGCGGCCTGCCTCGAGCCACTCGATCTGGTCTGGCGTGAGCCCGGCCCGCCGAGCGGCCTCCTCGACGGTGAGCTTGCGGTGCAATCGAGCCGACGCGAGCGGCGAAGGCTCCTGCGGATCGATTAGAGGTACGACCGACATCGGACGCCGTCCTCATTCTGCGCCGGTCTCGTTCGCCCTTCCGGAGAGGTGTGTGGGAGTATCGACGTCACCGGGCGGGCCGAGGTCGTCGCACGGGATGAGCACCGGCTCGAGCTCGCGGGCGCCCTCGTCCGGAATGCTCGACCAAATGGGGCGGGCGAGGAGCACCGGATGCCCGCGGTTGCCGTCGTAGCTCGCGGCGATGACGTCGCCGGCGCCGTCGCGCCAGGCAGCGACGACCCGCTCGATCGCCTGGGGCGCGAGCCTCGGCCCGTCGGCGAGAACGACGACGGCGGCCTCGGCCTCGGCAGGCAGTGCTGCCAGCCCGCAGCGCAGCGAGGCACCAGGCCCGCGTGCCCAGTCGGCGCAGTGGATCGTGCGGGCGTCCGTGCTCACCGGGTGGGCCCCGACGACAACAACGATCTCGCCGACGGAGGACGCGTTGCGCACCCGCTCCAGCACGGGTGCGAGAAGGACCTGTTGCTTCGGAGATCCGAACCGAGACGACGCTCCAGCCGCAAGGACAACCACCGCAACCATGGCGCACATTGTTCACGCCGGCGTCACAGACACGTATCCTTTTCCTCGCTAGGCTCGCCGCGGGGAGGAGGCGGGGTGCGCCTTGAATGACCGCGTGAACCTTTAAGGGTCCAGTGCGTCTAGGAGCAGGGCGCGTCAGGCGCCGGCAGGCGCGCCGACGGCCTCGACGGCGCGACGGATCAACGCGCGTGCGATGTCGAGCTTGTAGGCGGTTCCGGGGAGCGGCGTCGCCTGCTCGAGCGCATCCGCCGACGCCAGAGCCCACGGGACCGGAGCGACTCCGGCCAGCGCTAGCGTGACGCCGTCTGAGAATCTGGCCGCTGCCACTCCGACGATTGCGAACGACCACTTCCGACGGTCCATTGCCTTGAGATAGACGCTCGCCTCCGGCCGCGGGACGTCGAGCTCGAGGATCAACTCCCCGGGCTGGAGCGCGGTCACGTTGCGATCGTCATCGGTCGGCAGGCGGTAGAGCTCGGCGAGCGGAAGCTCGCGCGCTGTCGTCCGCAGCCTCGCTCCAAGCGCCAGCAGGGCCGCAGCCGGGTCGGACGGATGGGCTGAAGCACACCGCGCGTTGCCGAAGATTGCATGCTCGCGGTGCTGACCGGCCTTGGCATGGCAGGTGTCGCCGCCGTGCAGATAGCAGGGGAACTTGAGCCGCCAGTACCAACACCGTGTCGCCTGGAGCAGATTGCCGCCGATCGTGCTCATCGACCTGAGCTGGGGCGATGCAGCCAGCGTGCACGCTTCGCGGAGCGTCTGCGGGATCTCGGGCTCGACCTCGAGCTCAGCGAGCGTCGTCCCCGCTCCGATCCGCGTCCCGTCGATTCCGCGCGGGACGACGTCACGGACCTCGACCAGCGTGTCGGCTTGGACGATCCCCTCGCGGAGCAACGGAACGACCTCCGTACCGCCGGCGAGCGCCACGGAGCCGTTGCCGAGGGCCGCGGCAGCGGCCTCGACCGACTCAGGCCGGCGCAGCTCCAACTCGCTCCTGCGCGCGCCGGCGCTCCTCGGCCTCTCGAAGCGCCCGGAGCATTTCATCGCGCGTGATCGGCAACGAGTGAATGTCGGCGCCGGTTGCGTCGCGGATCGCGTTCGCGATCGCGGCCGCGGTCGGGATGATCGGCGGCTCGCCGAGCCCCTTCGAGCCGAGGTTGGTCAGGTGCTCGTCCGGCTTGTCGACGAACTCGCAGACGATCTCCGGCACGTCAGCGATCGTCGGCAGCTTGTAAGAGTCGAGCGTCTGAGTCAGCGTCGCACCGCTCTGCGGGTCGAGCAGCCGCTCCTCGGACAGCGTGTGGCCGAGCCCC
>Ga0137365_10001497_pt1 | contig 18192 bp, 14 predicted proteins | sample SagtaG_9_FD_104799 | JGI IMG/M metagenome (GOLD analysis project Ga0137365, IMG submission 104799) | Vadose zone soil microbial communities from Sagehorn Ranch, Mendocino, California, USA - Sage1_L_40_16 metaG | ecosystem: Environmental > Terrestrial > Soil > Vadose zone | place: USA...
GATCAACGAGCGCGAGGCCGAGCTGCGCGAGGTGCGCGATTCGTTGAGTGAGCTGCACGATCGCCGTGGCCAGGAGCAAGTTCGACAGAGTCAGTTGCAAATGAAGACCGACAACCTGGCGGAACGGATTGGTCAACGTTACCAGATCGATCTGCGCGCGTTCCAGGCTGATGAAAAAACGTTCGAAACAACTTAGCGCGCGCAATTGAAGCGACGGGAAAGCGGTTCGACCAATAATGGCGGCGAAGCGGCGTCGACTTCAGCGGCATCCTCGGAAAGCACGACCCATCACGATGTCGACCTTGGGGACATCGAACTGGAAAAGTTGATTGTCGATCTTACCCGCCAGCTCGACAACATGGGCCCGGTCAATCTTGACGCCGTCCATGAGTACGACGAACTCGAAGAGCGCTATCAGTTTCTCGAAAAGCAAAATAGCGATCTGACCGGAGCGCGCCGCGAATTGCTCGATGTAATCGCGCGGATCAATTCGACAACGAAAAAATTGTTCGCCGAAACCTTCGCCCAGGTGCGGGTGAATTTCCGTGAGATGTTCGGCGAGATGTTCGGCGGCGGCCGCGCGGATTTGTCGCTGATGGATGAAAGCGATCCGCTTAATTGCGGGATCGAGATCACGGCAAAGCCGCCGGGCAAGCAACTGCAAAGCATTTCGCTGCTGAGCGGCGGCGAGCGTTCGATGGTGGCGGTCGCGCTTCTATTCGCGATTTACATGGTGCGGCCGAGTCCATTCTGCGTGCTCGACGAAGTGGATGCGGCGCTGGACGAAAGCAGCATTAACCGTTTCATTCGCGTTCTCGAACGTTTCGTCACCCAAAGTCAGTTCGTCATTATCACTCACAACAAACGCACGATTGCGAAAGCAGACGTCCTCTACGGCGTGACGATGGAAGAGCGCGGCGTGAGCAAACTCGTGGGCATGAAATTGACCGAGCGGCCGCCGGGCGAACAGAAACCGACCGAACGCGAAGCCGTTTCTTCGCAACGCCAGTTTGCGCTCGCGGAAAACGGTCACGAGCACAAGCCGAGTTTCGCGGCGCGATCGTAACCGAGCGCCGCGCTATCGGTGCAGTAAAATGTGGGACACGACAGCGCGTGTCCCTCCATTACAAAAAAAATTTTGCGCGCAATTGTCGATCTTGCGTAAAATTGGCGGATGCTTCAAACAGCGCAGCGCGGCAACAAGACCGTCAAAACAAAGGCCGCGCCGCATGAGAGATTCCTGGAAGCGTTTCGCTGGATGCTGCTGGCGCGGACGCTGGAAGAAAAGCTCGTCAGCCTCTATCGCGGCGGTCTGATCACAGGCGGAGTTTATATTGGGAAAGGACAGGAGGCGGTCAGTGTCGCCTGCGGTTTATTTTTGCAAAAAGGCGACATCTTCGCGCCGCTGATTCGGGACCAGGCCGGGCGTTCAGCTTTCGGCGAGCCACTGGTGGATGTGGCGCGCACGTATCTCGGCTCACGCCAGGGCCCGATGCGCGGACGCGATGGCAATATTCACCGCGGCCTTCCGCGCCAGGGCCAGCTCGCCATGATCAGTCATCTCGGCGCGATGGTTTCGGTCACGGTCGGGGCGCTGATGGCTAAGCGTTTCAAAGGCGAAAAGAATTTTGTCGGCCTCACGACAATCGGCGAAGGCGGCATGCAAGCCGGGTCGTTTCATGAGGGAATGAACATCGCGGCGGTCGAACAAGTTCCTCTCGTCATCGTCGCCACCAACAATCATTACGCCTATTCGACGCCAAACGAGCGTGAGTTTGCCTGCGCCGAGTTAGTCGATCGGGCCAAGGGCTACGGTTTCGAAGGCTACAATCTCGATGGAACCGATCTGAGCGCCTGTCTTGATGTGATCGGGAGCGCGGTCAAGCGGGCGCGGGCCGGCCGGCCGCCACAACTCGTGGTCGCGTCGGTTCTGCGGCTTTCGGGTCATGGCGAACATGACGATGCCAGTTACGTGACCGATGAAATCAAACGCGAGCCATTTGCCCGGGATTGTTTGAAGCGCGCAGAAAAGTCGATTGTCGATCTTAACCTGATCGAGGCGAAGACGCTCCAATCGTGGCGGGACGACGCGGCCGCGCAGGTCGATCAAGCGATTACGACGGCGCAAAAAGAGGCGGCGCCCGACCAAGAAGATTGGTGCGCGATCTCGACCCGCGAACTGGTCGATCCCGCCGAATGAGCATCACCTATCTCGAGGCGATTCGTGAAGCGCAGGCAAAACTGTTGCGCGACGATGAGCGCGTCTTCATTTACGGGCAGGACGTCGGCGGAACGTTTGGCGGCGCGTTTAAAGCAACCAAAGGTCTGGCGAAATAATTTCCCGGGCGCGTTTTAAATACGCCGATCAGTGAAGACGCGATCGTCGGGACGGCGATCGGGGCCGCGCTCCACGGAATGCGGCCGATTGTCGAGATGCAGTTTGCCGATTTTTCCAGCATCGCGCTCAATCAAATTCTGAACAACGCCGGCACCCATTACTGGCGCACGAACGTTCCAGTTCCGATCACGGTTCGATTGCCCTCCGGCGGGACGAAAGGGAGCGGCCCGTTTCATAGCCAAAGCATGGAATCGATCTACGCGCATTATCCTGGTCTCATCGTAATGACGCCGGCGACGGTGGAAGACGCCTATACGATGTTGATTGAAGCCGTGGCGATCGACGACCCGGTCGTTTACTGCGAACACAAATATCTTTATTACCACCTGAAGGCCGACAAACTGCCTGGCGAAGGATTGCCCACCGGCAAAGCGCGGATTGTCCGCGAAGGACGCGATCTTACGATTGTCAGTTACAGCGCGATGCTCCATGAAGCGCTCGCTGCCGCCGAGCAACTGGCGGGCGAAGGTTTTGAAATCGAAGTTGTCGATCTTCGCTCGGTCAAACCGCTCGACACCGACACGGTGCTGGCCTCGGTTGCGCGCACGGGGCGCTTGCTCTGCGTGGGAGAATCGTTTCCGTTTGGCGGCGTCACGGCAGAAGTAATTTCGCGCATCACCAGCGAAGGATTTCATTTGCTCGACGCGCCGCCGCAACGGATCAACGCGAAGGACACGCCGATTCCGTATCATCCAAATCTTTGGAGTGCTCATCGGCCGGGCGCGAAATCAATCGCGGCCAAGGCGAGAAAACTTCTTCGAGAATAATTTTATGCCGCAAGTTCCGATCATTATGCCGCAGCTGGGTGAGTCGATCGCCGAAGCCACAATTGTGGACGTAAAAGTAAAACCGGGCGACCAGGTCACGGCCGATCAGGAAATCATCGACGTCGAGACGAACAAGGCGGTGATGGGCGTGACCACGCCGTGCAAAGGCAAGATCGACACGATCACCGCGCAAGTGAAAGAAACTTATCCGGTCGGCACGGTGCTGGGTTACGTCGAGGCGAGCGAAGAAGACGCGGCCAAGTTTAAGAAAACAGCTCCTGAACCGCCGCAACAAGAGCTGGCAGAAGAAATTCCGGGCCGTGAAGAGGAAAGCGCCAAGCCCATGATTGCGCGTGACGGTGCGCAAACGAAATCGCGCGACGGGGGCTTGCCGGTCCCGGTCGTGACGCGCGGCGCCAGCTTTCTCTCACCGCGAGTTCGCGCGCGCATGGCAGAATTGCAATTAACTACCGCCGATCTTGCCGGAATCTTCGGAAGCGGCGAAGGCAATCGCGTCACAATCAAGGACCTGGAAAATTTTCTCCGCAAGATCGACAACGAAACCGCGCAGGAAGCTTCCGCCATTCGCACCGGCGTGGCGGACGCGATGCGGCGTAGTTGGACGCGACCGCTCTCGACCATCGGCTCGTCCGTCAATCTTGATCCCGTGTTACAAGATCGACAATCACGCGAGCCGAAGCCCGGCCCCGGGCTGTACGCAACTCGCGCACTGGCGCTCGCCCTCGCGGAAAATCCAGGCGCGGCCGCGAAATTAATCGGGAGCCGGGTCGTGCAATCCAGTTCCATCGACATCGGGGTTGCGGTTGAAGCCCAGGATGGAATCATGGTGCCGATCGTTCGCGCGGCTGACAAAACTTCACTGGTCGATCTTACCGCAAAATATCAGGAACTTGTCGAGTTGGCGCGCAAGCGCCGCATTTCGCCGGACATGCAGGCCGGCGGCATCGCCACGGTTTCAAATTTCGGGACGTTCGGAATGGAATGGGGGACGCCAATTCCCCTGCCCGATCAAACTTTGCTGCTCGGCCTCGGCGTCGGGAAAAAAGTCCCGTTCTGGGATGAAACGAAAAAAGAATTTGTTCCGAAAACCGAGGCGCAGATTACATTGAGCTTCGATCACCGCAGCATCGACGGCGGCGGGGCGGCGCGCTTGCTCAAGCGCGTGATCGAGCTATTGGAAGATCCGGCGAAACTGTAGCCGCCTCGCTCTGTCGAGTCGTCATCGGCACGGCGACAGAGCGCCGTGGCTACAACGCTTGCAGTTGTCGTCGCGGAGTTTACTTTGAAATCAATGCACGAGAACACGGAGTTTACTTTGAGCCGGGCTTGCGAAGCGATCCAGATTCCGAGCGGACAAAAGCTGACGCTCGAAGCTGGAACGAAGGGCGTGATCACGCAAGCGCTCGGAGGGAGCTACACCATCGCGACGCCGCACGGACTCTCAAGAATCGCGGAAAAGGATCTCGATGCGCTGGGGTTGGAAAAACCGGCGGCCACTGAATCGAAAACTGCGGTCGCCAGCAACGGCGAGGTTTCCGAGGACGACGTTTGGAACCAACTCCGGCAATGCTTCGATCCGGAAATTCCGGTGAACATTGTCGATCTTGGCCTGGTTTACGATTGCCGATTAATCAAAAAGAACGAGGGCGGCACGAAAGTGGAGGTGAAGATGACTTTGACCGCTCCGGGTTGTGGGATGGGTCCGGCCATCGCCCATGATGCCCAAAGTAAAATTCTTTCGATCGACGGTGTGGACGAAGCCGACGTCCAGCTTGTTTGGGATCCGCCGTGGAACCAGAACATGATCAGCGAAGCAGGTCGAATGAAGCTGGGAATGATCTGACTCGCGCGTTCCGCATGACGCGATGCATGCAATCTCCTCAGAAAAAACAATCGAGGAGAAAACGCGACATGTCCTGAGCGAAATTTTCGCGGGCCCTCTGGCGGGCAAGATTGGCGTCAAACTTTGGGATGGAACGGAATGGCCAGACGAACGGCCGCGCGCCGCCATTCTCGCGCTCAAACATTCTGAATCTCTCGCCAGAATGTTTTTGCCCGGGACAGAAGTTGGTCTGGCCGAAGCCTACCTGAACAATGATTTCGACATTGAGGGCGACATGGAGGCCGCCTTCGAAGCCGGTGATTTTCTTCTCGAGCACCTGGATGATTGGAAGAAAGAACTGAAGCTGGCAGGACTATTGATTGCGCTCGCGGGGCGCGATGGAAGATCGACAATTAGGCGGGCGGCAGACCAACTGCTTCCCCAAATTCGCGGGAAGCGGCATTCAACAGAACGTGATCGGCGGGCGGTAAGGTTTCATTACGATGTTTCGAATGACTTTTATCGCCTCTGGCTTGATCGGCGGATGGTGTATTCATGCGCGTATTTTGAATCTCCAGAGGATGACCTCGATAAAGCACAGGAACACAAACTCGATTATCTCTGCCGTAAACTGCGCTTGCGTCCGGGGCAGCGTCTTCTCGATATCGGTTGCGGCTGGGCTGCTCTGGTCATTCATGCCGCCAAACATTTCGGCGTGCGCGCAGAAGGGATCACGTTGAGCGAGCCGCAGGTGAGCTGGGCACACGCACGAATCGCGGCAGAAGGATTGACAAACTGCGCGACAATTCAATTACGCGATTATCGCGAAATCGGTGCGAGCAAAAACGAAGTTTATGATGCAATCGTAAGCGTTGGAATGGCCGAACATGTCGGACGCGAGCGACTTCCGGATTACTTTCGCTTCGTGTATCACGCGCTCAAGCCGGGCGGCATTTTTCTCAATCAAGCGATCGGCGAGAGCATTGTTCCGCGACCTGATAACCGGAGCGGCTCATTCATCGAACGCTACGTTTTCCCTGACGGCGATATTCCGGCGCTTCCTCTTACGCTTCGCGCGGCGGAGTCGGCCGGTTTCGAAATTCGTGACGTGGAAAATCTTCGCGAGCATTACGCGTTTACGCTGCGCCATTGGCTCGCCCGGCTGGAGACGCACCGGATCGAAGCGCTTTCATTCGTCGACGAAACGACTTACCGGACCTGGCGTCTTTACCTTGCCGGGTCCGGGCACGGATTTGGCCGCGGTCACCTCGCTGTTTACCAAACTTTGCTCGCAAAGCTGAGCGTATCCGGCCAAACCAGCCTGCCGCTCACTCGCAACGATTGGTATCGATAAAATTTACTCCTTTGAATTTTGACGATTTAATCTTTTTTGCGGCGTTGACTCGGAAGGCTTTCGCGAGTTGACAGTTTTCTTGCCGCTCCTATACTCGCCTCCGCGCTTTCTCCTGCCGAAAATTTTCGCGCGAAAAAAATTAAATTATGCCTTCGACTGAGATCATTTTAACTGAGAACGTGCCTGGTCTGGGCGCCGAAGCTGACGTGGTGAAGGTGCGCCGCGGTTACGCACGAAATTATCTCCTGCCCTCCGGCAAAGCCTACGAAGTGACGCCGGCAAGTTTGCGCCAGCTGGATAATTTGAAGAAGAAGCGGGCTGAACGCGAAGCGCGCGAATTGAACGAAGCGGAAGAGCTGACTCGACGCATCGGCAAGTTGCGGGTGACTTTCACCCTGGCCACGGGCGAGACGGGCAAGGCCTTCGGATCGGTTACCGCGCAAGATATCGTCACCCGGCTAAAGAACGAACTCGGCCAGGAGATCGACCGCCACAAAGTCGTGCTGGAGCGGCCGATCAAGGACACGGGCGAACACGAAGTGACAATCAAGTTGCACCACGACGTGGCGGCGCAATTTAAATTTGAGGTGAAATCGGCCGAAGCGCCGAAGACTGAAGAAACTACTGCGGAGCATCCCGAGAAAAAGCACCGCTCATTTTTCAGGAGAAAAAAAGAAACCAAATAAATGGCGACTCAACCATCCTCCGGGATTGGTGGAGAGCCTCGTAAAGCGGCGGGAAATGGCGCTGGCCGAGGTTCGGCGGCGCGAAGCGAAGAAAAAGTTGTTCGCCTCTCTTCGCAGGATATTCACCGGGCGCCGCCGCAGAGCGTGGAAGCCGAGCAAGGAGTTCTCGGTTCGATGCTCGTCTCGCCGCGCGAAGCGATCGCCGAATGCGTGGAAAAAATTAACGAGGAATATTTTTACGTCCCGGCGCACCAGACCATCTACAGCGTGCTGGTCGATCTTTGGAACGCGGGCCAGGCCATCGATCTAATCACTTTTACGCAAGTCCTACGCGACCGGAACTTGCTCGAGAGTGTCGGTGGCGCGCCTTTTGTAACCAGTTTATTTACCTTCGTCCCAACCGCGGCCAACGTCGGTTACTACCTCGACATCGTCCGCGACAAATACATTCTGCGCCAGATCATCACCGCTTCCACCGAGAGCGTGCGCCGCGCCTACGAGGAACAGGACGAAGTGGGCAATCTCCTCGATGAAGTGGAGCAGAAAATCTTTGCCGTCGGTGAAGACCGCTTCAAAGGCCAGATGCTCTCGATGAAAGACCAGGTGATGGAAGCAATCGAGTCGATCGAGAAACTTTACGAGCGCAAAGGCGGCATCACCGGCATTTCAACCGGCTTTGTCGAGTTTGACCGCATGACCAGCGGACTGCATCCCGCCGAGATGATCGTGATCGCGGCGCGCCCAAGCATGGGCAAGACTGCGCTGGCGATGAACATCGCCGAACACGTCGCGATTCAGGAAAAACTTCCGGTCGGCGTTTTTAGCCTTGAAATGAGCAGCCAGCAGCTTGTCCAGCGGCTGCTTTGCTCGCGGGCGCGAGTGAATCTGCAAAAAGTGCGTGATGGGTTTTTAGGTGAACGCGATTTTCCGAGCCTGACGGCCGCGGCTTCGAAACTGGCCGAAGCAAAAATATTTATCGACGACAGCGCGAGCCTGACCATTCTCGAATTGCGCGCGAAAGCGCGCCGGCTCAAGGCCCAGCAGGACGTGAAACTGATCATCGTCGATTATTTGCAGTTGCTCAGGTCGACATCTCGCCGCGCCCAGGACAACCGGCAGCTGGAGATTTCGGAAATTTCCGCCGGCCTCAAAGGGCTTGCCAAAGAACTGAAAATTCCAGTGATCGTGGTCGCGCAATTGAATCGTCAACCGGAGGCACGTTCGGGAGGCAAACCACGGTTGAGCGATCTGCGCGAGTCCGGTTCGATCGAGCAGGATGCCGATCTCGTCGGCTTACTCGTTAGGCCGGAGATTTATGAGGAAGACGAAGAGGCGCGTGCGGAAAAAGCGGGCGAGGCCGAGTTCATCATCGCGAAACAGAGAAATGGTCCGGTTGGCGAAATTTCCCTCACCTTCCTGAAAGAATTCACCCGCTTTGAAGACCGCGCACGGAACGTGACCGAGCCGGAAGAAGCCTTTTAGTTTCTGGGAGCGCGTGCCCTCCAGATCAGAGACTTTTCGCGGCATCGATCACGTGCTTCGCGTCGATGCCGCGCTCTTTCATCACTTCCGCACCCGGCGCACTCAAGCCGAATTCGTGCAAGCCGATCACTTTTCCGTCGAGACCGACGTATTGATACCAAATCTCCGGAACGCCGGCCTCGATCGCGACGCGCCGCCGGCACGATTCCGGCAAAACTTCTTCACGATATTTTTCTGACTCGCGTTCAAACCGCTCAAAACATGGCATCGAGACGACGCGGGTGCCGTCCCCAAGTTCTTTTGCCGCCGCCAGCGCGTGTTGCAATTCGCTCCCGCAAGACATGATGATGAGGTCGAGCTTGCCTTTTTCCTTTTTTGCGATGTAACCGCCGCGCAAAACGCCTTCACGCCGCGCGCTAAGATCGACATCGTTCAATATTGGAACCACCTGCCGGGTGAGCGCGATCAGCGTTGGGCCATCGATTCGCTGCGCCGCCGCGACAAACGCGCCGGCGGTTTCCTCCGGGTCAGCCGGCCGGATGACGTCGAGATGACGGATGAGCCGGAGGCTGCTCACGGTTTCGACCGGTTGATGTGTCGGCCCATCTTCACCAACACCAATCGAGTCGTGCGTAAAAATGTAGATGTTGGGCAGGTGCGAAAGCGCAGCAAGTCGAATTGAAGCCCGGCAATAATCGGCGAAGACGAGAAACGTCGCACCAGACGCGCGAAGAATTCCGTGATAGGAGATCCCGTTCATGATCGCGCACATGCCGTGCTCGCGAATACCGAAATGGATGTTGCGGCCCTTCGGCGTCTCACGTGTAAAATCGTCGCCGTCCTTGATGTAGTTCAAGGTCGATCCATGCAAGTCAGCGCTGCCGCTGACAAGCAATGGCATCGCCTGGGCGATTGGTTGCAAGGCTTCGCTTCCCGCTTTGCGTGTGGCCAGTTTCGAGTCTTTCGGGAACTCCGGAATTTTCGATAAAAGGTCGACCGGGGCTTTCCGATCGATCCCATCCTGAAGCAGTTTCGCCTGCTCGGGATTCTTCTCGCGCCATTGATTGTACGTTTTCTCCCAGCGATCGTAGTCCGCGAGCAATTTCTTTTTATGCTCGGCAAAATAATCACGCACCTCTGGCGAAACGAAGTAATGCTCGTCGGGCAAACCGAGTCCTTTCCGTCCAGCATCAACAAATTTCGCGCCCGCCTCACCGTGCGCCTTGTATGTTCCCGCGACTTCGGGGACACCTTTCCCGATCAACGTGTGGGCGACGATGAATTGCGGACGCATATTGTCGCGCTGCTTTGCGACATTGAGCGCGTCAAGAAATTGCTGCATGTCCTGCCCGTCGATTTCCTGGACATCGAAACCGTAAGCTTTAAACCGGGCCGCGGTGTCTTCGCTTTGCGTCGCCTTTGCCGGCGCGTCGAGCGTGACCGCATTCGAATCGTAAATCAGGATCAAATTATCGAGGCCGAAATGCGCGGCGAACGCGCTCGCTTCGGATGCGACGCCTTCCTGCATGCAACCATCTCCAGCCAGACAAATGACATGCTGATCGAAAATTCTGTGATCGGCGGTGTTGAAACGTGCGGCTGCCATTTTTGCGGCGACCGCGATACCCACGGCATTGCCAACGCCTTGTCCGAGCGGCCCGGTAGTACATTCCACGCCCGGCGTTTCAAAAAATTCCGGATGGCCCGGCGTTTTCGAGTGCAGTTGACGGAAGCGTTTGATCTCCGACATCGGCAAATCGTATCCACTCAGATGGAGCCAGGCGTAAAGAAACATGCTGCCGTGTCCGGCAGAGAGGACGAAATAATCGCGGCCGATCCAACGCGGTTTGTCGGGATTATGTCTCAGGGCAAAACCGTAAAGAACCGCTCCCATTTCAGCGCAACCGAGCGGAAGCCCGAGATGACCCGATTGCGACGCTTGGACCGCATCCATGCACAAACCGCGCGCTTCATCGGCCGCGCGGGAAAGAATTTCTACGTTCAAACTCATGACTGGGTTATAATTTGGAGAAGGCGTCAAGACGACAAAAAGATTTCGATACAATTTCGAATCGTAAATCCAAAAAAGAACAGGGCGTGAACCAACCGGTGCTTCTTCATATCGTCGAGCGACTGGAAAACTTTCTCGGCAAACTGCCGGAAACAATCCAAAAGCCGATCCTCAGCGAGCTCACGCCGCTGAAGGAGCTGTTCCTGCAACAGCGGCCCCCACGCCTGGTATTAACGGGATCGTCCAAAAAATCTGCACCGGAGCTCATGAGGATTTTCTTCGAACTATCCGAAGACGAACCAACAGTCGATGCACTAATGTCGATTTTTCGCTGGCAGGAGTTTGAGATCGGCGGGCGCGGCACGATTTCCATTCTCGACGCGCGCGGTGCACTCGATGCCGCCGGCAAGCAAATTGAAGATGAACTGAAGCGACAACCGGCCGACATGATCTTTTTTCTCGACGACGCCGATGACAAGCCGCGCGTGCGCAAGGCCGAAATCGAAACCTTGATCGCCTGCCGCGATCGGAACGGCTCGGGCCAGGCTAAGACAAAAGTTATCGGAATTACGATTTCATCGAGCAAAGGAAGAGCTGCTCGTAATCGCGAAAAAAACGAAGCAAGTCACGCCCAAGAACTCGCTTCATTTCTTCGGAAGGCGTTGAAAACTGAGGACCAGTCGTTGCAAATCATTTCCTTTGGCTCTGGGAAAGACTTTTCCGATAAAGCGCGAGAGTTGATGTCGATCTTGGGCCGGGAATTGCCGAATGCAGCGCGCATTGAAATGATCCGGATCTCGCGCGATCGCGAAACGCAACGGGAAGTTGCACAAATGCTGGTGAAATCGACCACCGCCGTCTGTACGGCGATTGGGACGCAGCCGATTCCATTGGCCGATCTGCCGATTCTTACCACGCTCCAACTGGTGATGGTTTCCGGTATCATGTACTTGAGTGGGCGCGAACGAAGTTTGCGGGCCGCCACGGAATTTATGGGTGCCATTGGGGCCAACGTCGGCGCCGGAATGCTGCTGCGAGAAGGTGTCCGAGTTGTGCTAAAATTCTTTCCTGGCTGGGGCAACGTGGTCTGCGGAATGGTAGCGGGTGCAGGCACTTACGCGATTGGCCGCGCCGCGGCCCTTTTTTTCCTCGAAGGGGTTTCTTTGAAGCAGGCCCGCCAGACTTATCTTTCCAGCCGCAAAAAGCGGACTCTTCCCGCTCGACTGGAGGCAAAGCCAGCCAACGCTGTTCCGACAAGCGGAAAATAGTGGGCGAGCGGGTTTTGCTTGAAGTTGGCCATGGAATAACTTGTGAATAAGATCGGCTGCTAGGCGTATTTTGTTCACAGCATTTTTGTGAACAAACTGGCGTTTTTCGCGGTGTTTGCAGGGCGATTGTCGATCCTATATGAAGCTATCAGAGATCAGCGCAACGCTTCGAGAGATCGGCGTCTCACCGGTCAAGACGCTCGGGCAGAATTTTCTGCACGATCAGAACCTGGCCCAATGGATCGTTGAGCAGGCGGAATTGACTCCGCGCGATTTTGTTGTGGAAATTGGACCCGGTCTGGGCGCGCTGACAGAGTTAGCACTAGAGAAAGGCGCGCGCATTCTCGCGATTGAAAAAGACACGCGGCTCGCAAACTTTCTGCGCGATCGTTTTAACCATCCTCGTCTCGAAGTACGCAACGCCGATGCGCTGGATTTTGATGTACGCACGCTCTTTTCCCACAGACGAGTAAAATTGCTGAGCAATTTGCCCTACAATATTTCGAGCCAACTGCTGTTTAACTTTCTGGATTATCCTAGCCCTATATATTTGTCGTTGTTTATGTTACAGAAGGAAGTTGCGGCCCGCCTTTCGGCTTTGCCTTCTTCACGGGATTATGGAGCGCTCACTTTGCAAGTGCAATTGCACTATCGCGTAGAATATCTGCGCACGGTTTCAGCAACGGTTTTTATTCCCCGACCGGATGTCGATTCAGCGTTGGTGCGAGTGTCTCCGCGCGATCCTCTCGAGCTACCGCCGCGCGACGATGCGCTGCTCATGAAGTTAGTTCGACGGGGCTTTTCGCAACGAAGAAAACAATTGCAGAAACTGCTACACGCGTACGTCCCAAACTGGGAACAGACGGCCGCGAAACTGCACTTCAATCCAAAAGCTCGGGCGGAAGAGTTATCACTGAGCCAATGGATCGGCCTTGCGAACAAGATCGTAACTTCGCCTGATCCGCGGAGTTATCCAAGCCAGCAGGAACGCTTTCCGATCGTTGACGAAATGGATCGCATCCTTCGCTACGCTTATCGGTCCCAGGTGCATGGGGATAACTTGCGGCATCGCGCAGTTCATATTCTGATTTTTAACGGCGCCGGCGAAGTTTACCTGCAAAAACGTTCTCGCTGGAAAGATCGACATCCCCTGCTTTGGGACTCGAGCGCGGCCGGCCACGTCAGTGCCGGGGAGGGCTACGATGAGGCGGCCCAACGCGAACTCCAGGAAGAGCTTGGGATCAACGTTCCACTCGAAAAAGTCCTTAAAGTCGCAGCTTCAACGCGGACCGGGCAGGAATTTATCTGGCTTTATCGCGGCCAGCTTGAGGAGGAACTCAGCCCCAACCGAAACGAAATCGAGGCGGGTGCTTTTTTCAGTCCCGCAGTCGTCGAAGGCTGGATCGGAGCGCGGCCGGAGGATTTCGCTTCGGGGTTTATAGAATGCTGGCGGATGTACCGGAACGAAAATCACGGTTAACGCGAGGCCGCTCTTCGGATTTTTTTTCGTTGGCGCCGCCCCACCCGCTGATCAGCCGCCTTCCTTCGTCTGGTCGATCTGAAGCCTCCCATTCTTGGCTCGGGCAAACTGCGCATGGCCGCGCGCCGGAAGCTTCGCGCCGCGCGCCGCGCCGCTTCCTTTCCGCCGAAAAGAGAATCGCTAAACATTTTCGTTAAGACGGCAGTTCCGCGAAGAAAATGAACTTGAAAACCGTGTGTCTGTTTCTTGGCCCGCGGTTTTGTATCGATGCGGCGAATGTTCGCTTCGGAATCAGGATTAGGACGCTTGGGCATGAGAAAACCTGATGGGAAGCTAGCCAGACGGCGGCCGGAATCAACGAAGGGCCATTAGTGGGAAGCAAACGTATTTGGTGAAGGCAAGTTCCAACCGCGCCATTTTTTTTCATATTCGGCGGCGGGCAGAAGCGCGTAACAAGGCTGATGCGACGCTCGCAACCAGGTAATGATTCTGACAAGGTCGGGCTCGGCCATGGTGGTGCATCCGGTGGTGGGCCGATTCATGCCGCGCCGAATGTGAAAAAAAATCGCGCTCCCATCCCCGGGAACAGGGGGATCGGAATTGTGCCGGATCTCGATCAGCCAGTGATAAGCGAAGTCGCCCGAGCGCATTTTCTCATGGGTGTAATTGTCCGGTGGATTTTTCGGGTCGATCACGACGTGGCGGTTGTAATTGGGCGAGCGCGGGTCGTCGCTCCACACGTCTGCTTCGGTCACCTGGCGATATGGATAATCGCCGCCCGGGGGCAGATTCAATTCGTAACCAAAAACTTCGCCGATCTTAAAAATCCCGGCGGGCGCGCGACCATCACGCTCTTTTTTTCGAAGGCCGGGTTCATTCTGTCCGGCAAGACCGGTTCCCCAGGCCAGGCCATTTTTACCGAACAAAACGGTGACCGGAGGAGCGACCGAGTTCCAATTACCAGCGCGCGGCCGCTCGAACAGTTGAAGTTTTCCGCGCATCGAATTCCAATCCGGTGCGATGGCGAGAATTAGTTGCCGGCAATCGACGGGAACGCCGTCGGCATGCACGTTGCTGATAAGGAAGAGAAGCGCGCCAGCCAAAGCCCTGGGAACGATCGACATAAACATTTCCAAACTTAGACGCGCACTCTATTGATTCTGTCTAATTCGTTTCTTGTGAAGAAAAGTTTCGCCATCTTGGTAATCATCGCCGCTGTTCTTATCAGTCATTCTCCGGCGCTGCGAGATGGTTTTGTCTGGGACGATACCGCACTGATTCTGCGCGATCCATTGATTCGAAGCTGGCGCCTCATTCCGGAAGGGTTCAATCATTTTTTGTTTGTCGATGCGACGGCCTCAGATTTTTACCGGCCGATCCAGCGGCTCACCTACACGCTGGAGTACGCCGCCTTTGCCTTTCGGCCTTTGCCCTATCATCTCACCAGCATCCTTTGTCATTCGGCCGCCGCAATTGCGTTTCTCTTTCTGGCCGAGGAATTCCTCCTCATATTTGGAATCGAGCCTACCAAGCGCAGACTGATCGCTTTTACAGCAACGCTGGCCTGGGCGATCCATCCTCTTCAAAGCGCCGCCGTCGTTTATGTCTCCGGACGGGCTGACTCGTTGGCTGCGGCTTTCGGTTTTCTCGGATTTTACTTGATCTTGCGAGGTCTGCGCGCGCCCGCGAGAAGTGGTTTGCTTTTTTTGGTTGCGGCAACGGTCGCGCTGCTCCTCAGCATTTTAAGCAAGGAGGCGGGTTTGATTATTTTTCTGCTCGCGTTAACCGCGTCGGCGCTGAAGAAGAATTGGATCGCGACTGTGAAAACTGCCGGAGTCGTGGTCTTCTCCGCATTGGTTTATTTGAGTTTGCGGCTCCCAGCGGAACATATCGCTCCGCCGGTTTTGCGCCCGCCGTCGCTGCTGGTGAGACCGATACTGATGGCGCGCGCTTTCGCAGAATACGCGGGCCTGATCGTGTTTCCTCTGAATTTGCACATGGATCGGAATATTGAAACGCAGCCGAGCGGCTTTAGTGATGCGAGCCTGACCGCGGCCGCCTGGCGCGAATTGCAAACCCTTCTCGGGATTTTACTCATCGTCGCCGCGGCATACTGGATGATTCGCGCGCGCAAACGGAGTCCCGCCGTGTTTTCGAGTCTTGTCCTTGCCGGCCTCAGCTACCTGCCGTTTAGCGGAATTTTCGCCTGGAATGCATCAGTAGCGGAACATTGGCTCTACCTGCCGACGACCTTCCTTTTTTTAGCGGCGACAATTGAAGCCGCGGACCTCATTCAGGCCAGAAATGAAAAGCAAAGATCGACAATACGGTTGGCGGCCATCTCCATCATGGTGGCATGGCTTGTTTTTCTCGGCATTCGGACGTTTATCCGGGCCTTCGATTGGAAAGATCAACGGACGTTTCTGGAGCGGACGATTGCGAGTGGAGGAGATTCCGCGCGAATGCATATCAACCTTGGAAATCTCGAGCTTGATGAAGGAAGACTTAACGAGGCGAAGGCAGATTTTGAGGCGGCATTACGAAGAGAGCCGGGACAACCGCTCGCGATTTTGAACTTGGCCGCGGTCGCGTTAAAACAAAACGATTTCAAAGCGGCCCGCGAGCAACTCCAGCGTGCAGTGAAGATTCCACTGGTCGAACCACAAGCGCACGAATTTCTTGCCGTGCTGGAAAATAAGGAAAAAAGCCGGGTTGATCTATTGCGTTTACGGCTCGCGGCGCGGACTGGTCCGCCCAATTGGTCGATCGAAAAGCGCTACCTAAAAGTGCTCGATGAAGCCGGTGCGACTGCCCAGGCCATCGGCGAATTGCAGACCTGGCTACGAAGAGAATGGTATCGAGCGGAGAGCTGGAAGCTGCTCAGCCGGCTGCTGGCGAAATCCGCTCGGGGCGACGAAGCGTTGCAAGCGCTGAACCGGGCTCACGCTTACGATGTGCATCTCGATATGCACGGCGAGGCTCTCTAGCTTTGAACTTCAATTCTCATTGCCGGCGGCGTAGTTCCTTCAACCGCCGCGGTGTCCGCTGGCAAAAATTTCGCGCCCCAGAACCAAAGAGCTCCTGCAATCAGCATTGTTACCGAGACCGTCAAAAACGCCACGTTCATATTCGACCGATCGCGGATCGCGCCAATAAGCGGTGGCGAAATTGCGTCGCCTAATAGGTGAACGATAAAAATATTCAGCGCGAACGCCGTCGCGCGAACACTTGGCAATGTTACGTTCGCCAATGCTGTGTTGGATGGTCCGGTATTAAAAAACAAAAAGAAGACCGCGATAAAAATGCAGATCCATGCTCCGGGGAATGGGACATAGAGCATCGCGACGGTGGCGGGAAACGCCAGTACGACGCCGACGCCGGAAACGAGGAAATACGAGCTCGCGAATTTTTTCCGAAGCAAATCACCGGCCCATCCGCCGAAAAGCGTCGCAAACAAACCGGCGACTGCGAGAATTGCGCCAAAGGTGACGTTGATGTTACCGAGCAGATTCGGGTTGGGAGTGAATTCCCTGCCGCGATCTGAATAGATATAATCGGGCACCCACGCCGCAATGCCACCAATAGCAAAAGTGAGTGCAGTCATCGCGGCCGTGTTGACGACGTACGACGGTGTACGGAGCAGCTGAAGGTAATCCGCGGGTTTGGGCCGCGGTTTTACTATTGATGACGCTGTCGATCTTGCCCGTGGATCGCGCATAAAAAAACAAAGCATGGCAAGCAACAATCCCGGTGGTACCACCAGATAAAACGCCCACCGCCATCCAAGAAGATCGGAGATCTTTCCACCAAACGCGTAACCAAGCGCGCTCCCTACCGGCATGGCGAGATAAAAATAGGCAAGTATCCGGCCGCGACGCTCCACAGGATAGAGATCGGAAAGGATCGTCGGTGCCGCCGGACCGTAGCCGGCTTCGCCAACGCCAACGAACACGCGCGTGCAAAGCAAAACGACAAACGAAATCGCTAACCCGGACCATCCGCTCGCCAGGCTCCAGAGTGCTACGCTAATTCCGGCCAGCAGCCATCGAGAAAATCGGTCGGCCAGCCAACCGAAAAGCGGCGCTGCACACATGTAGGTGAGCAAGAACGCCGTGGTCAGCAATCCAGCTTTGCCGTTTTGATTTGGGTCGCCCGCGAGAAAATCGTGCTTAATTTGCGGCAAAACCGCGGCCAAAATGTACCGGTCGATGTAATTAAAAAGATTGATGGCCAAAAGCAGCCAGAGAGCGGTCTGCGCCATCCCCCGGGCTTTTCCAAAACTCTTTTCCATTGGCAATTGCCGATTGCAGTTCGCCCGCGACTGATTGTAAATCATAAATGATGACCTCCGTCAGCGAACGCATGCTTCACTTTTTTGGCCGGCCGCTCGTCCGCTGCTTCTATCGCGTTCGGTCTCTTGGTCTTGAACATTTGCCGAGCGGGGGATTTATCCTTCTGCCCAATCACATCAGCTGGGTCGATGCGATCGTGCTGCAACTCGCATGCCCGCGCCCGATTCGTTACATCATTGACCGGGAATTTTATGAGAAGCCCTTTTTGCGGCCATTCCTGCGGATCGTCCGCTGTATCCCGATCGAGCCGCGCCATTCCCGTGCCGCCATTCGCGCCGCGTCGAAACAAATCGCAGCCGGTGAAATCGTATGTCTTTTTCCCGAGGGCCAGCTCGAACGCGCCGGCACGTTGCTCCGCTTGCGCCGCGGCTACGAATTGATCGCACACCACGCAAAAGCGTCGGTCGTTCCGGTCTGGCTCGACCGGCTCTGGGGTTCAATTTTTTCATTTCAAGGAGGAAAGTTTTTCAGAAAGTGGCCGAAGGAAATTCCATATCGCGTCACGGTCGCGTTTGGCAGACCGCTTGGTGCAGAGGCCGCCGACATTGCTA
>Ga0137365_10001502_pt1 | contig 18175 bp, 12 predicted proteins | sample SagtaG_9_FD_104799 | JGI IMG/M metagenome (GOLD analysis project Ga0137365, IMG submission 104799) | Vadose zone soil microbial communities from Sagehorn Ranch, Mendocino, California, USA - Sage1_L_40_16 metaG | ecosystem: Environmental > Terrestrial > Soil > Vadose zone | place: USA...
AGGCCGAGCGCGGCCAGCGCGGCTCCCCCGGCGACGAGCGCCGCCAGCGCGATCTCCGGCCGCCGCGCGGCCAGCACCCGACCCCACTCCAGGCCGAGCGCCAGGCCGGCGACGGCCAGGGTCCTGATCGCCGGTCCGAGGGTGCTGCGCTCGACGGCCGGCGCCGTCTCCGGCGCGCTCACCGACGGGCTGGCTCGGTCACGAGGCGCAGCGCGATCGCAGCCACGATCCAGAATGATGCGGATCGGCGCGGGTCTGGTCAATGCATTGGTGACCGGGCCAGCCGGTGCCGGTGCCGGCCCGATTGGCGGCGGCATCGGCCGAACGGCGGAGCCGGCCGGCCGAGCCGGGTGGCGGCCATCCGCCGAACGGCGGAGCCGTCAACGAGGGCCCTATGGCCCGGGATTCGAATGGCGCACGAAGTACGCGGCCGCCTCCGCGCGCCTGCCGACCTCCAGCTTGTCGAGGATGACCGACACGTGGTTCTTGACCGTCTTGTCGGAGAGATGGACCCGCTCGGCGATCTCCAGGTTGGTCATCCCCTCGCTGATGAACGAGAGGATCCGCTCCTGGAGCGCCGTCAGCCGCGCCAGCCGCTCGTCCCGGGGAACGGGCGTGGTCCGACCGATGCGGTCCAGGAGCATCCGGGTCACGCTGGCATCGAGCAGGTTCTGTCCCGCCGCCACGGCCTGTATCGACTTCACGAGCTCACCGAGGTCGATCCGCTTCAGCACGAATCCCGAGGCTCCGGCCATCAGGGCCCCGAGCATCGCCTCCTCGTCCGCGAACGTGGTCAGCATCAGCACCTTGGCGGCCGGCAGCCGGGCCAGGATCTGACGCGTCGCGTCGATGCCGTCCCCCTCCAGCAGCTGGACGTCCATGAGGATCACGTGGGGCTGGGTGCGCACCGCTCCGGCCACCGCCTCCGCCGCGGTCTCCGCCTCCGCCACCACGACCATGTCGGCGCTGGACTCGAGCAGCGCCTTCATCCCCTGGCGGAGGATCACGTGGTCCTCGACGAGCATGAGCCGGATGACACGGGCGGCTGGCGGGCTCATGGCCAGCCCTCAGACCGGCTGCGGGTCGAGAACCGGCAGCGCCACCCTGAGCGTCGTGCCGTGGCTCCTCCCGCCGCGGATCTGCGTCACCCCGCCCAGCCGGGTCGCCCGCCACCTGATGCTCTCGAGCCCCAGTCCGCCGGCCCTCTCGGTGCGATCGGGCCCGTGGCCGTCGTCGGCCACCTCGATGACGAGCGAGGCCCCGTCTCGGTACACCCTGACCCAGCACCGGCTGGCTCTCGCGTGACGCTCGACGTTGGAGAGGCCCTCGTGGACGATCTGCGTGACGTCGAGCGCCGCCACGTCGGCCGCCGCCAGCGCCTCCGCCTCGGCCTCGAGGCGGGCGTCGATCCCGGTGCGCGCCTGGAGCTGCTTCACCATGACCCCGAGCGCATCGCCTAGCGAGCGTCCGGCGGCCCTGGGCGGCCGCAGGCCCATCACGTAGTGGCGGAGGTCGTCCACGGACTCGTCCAGCATCCGCGAGCTGAGGTCCAGCCGCTCGGCCGCGTCCGGCGCGGGCATGCCCGTCACCCTGACCAGCTGGATGAGGGCGCCCACCGCCAGCAGGGACTGGATGACCCCGTCGTGCAGCTCACGAGCGATCCGGGACCGATCCTCGAGGACGGCCAGGCGCCTCCGGTCATCCTGCCCGGCGGCGTGCAGGACCACCAGGCTGGCAGCCGCCGCCAGGCACTGCGAGATGCGTCGCGGGGACAGCCACACGGGTCTGGAGCGGGACCGGCCCGTCACGACCAGCGTCCCCTGGGACCGGCCCTCGCCGGGCAGCGGGACGACGTGCGCCCAGCCGCCGACGTGATCGTGGAGCCAGGGCTCGGCGGCGGTCGCCGCGGCGTCGAGCCGCCACACCAGCATCGCGCCGGCGCCGTCCATCGCCCGTCCCGACACCGACCCCGCTCGCGGGAAGGTCAGGCCCTCGAACCGTGAGGCGTCGGGCCCCACCACCGCGGCAACCGTCAGCAGGTCCCCACGCTCCCCTTCGACCACGACCGCCGCCGCGACACCGCGGAGCAGCGTCCTGGCGCGCAGCGCCACCGTCCCCAGCGTGTCCCGAAGCGGCCGCCCGGCCAGCGCGGCCTCGGTGATGTCGTGGACGGCCTGGTGGGCCCAGATTCCCAGGGCCCAGCCGCCGGTCAGCCGCCCCATGCCCCCCGTGACGAGCGCGGCCGCCGAGAACGAGGCCGCCGCGACCGGCGTGAGGGACCCGGTCAGCGCCAGCGTCCCCTGGCACGCGAGGGCGGTCAGCAGCACCGCGGCCAGATGGACGTCCGGCAGGAGGAGGGCGGCGACGACCGTGGGGACGAGGGACAGCGCGCAGGTGGCGACCGTCGGGGGCGTCCTGATCTCGAAGCCGGTCAGCGCCAGCAGCGTGAGGGCGGAGACGGCCGCTGCGGCCGTGGACAGCCCCCGGGGTCGCCCGAGCCACCTGTCCAGCAGCGTCCCGACCAGCCTGTCAAGCAAAGTAAAGTACCGCGCCATCACCCCAAAGCTCGGGCGGGAGGCGAATCCGAGCGAGGGCCGACCGGCCCCCTCGATTCGGGACCAAAGGCACCTCCAGCCCTCGCGGTCCGGCACCGGGCGATCGTACTCGGCACGGGCCCGGCCGGTACTCGGCCGTACTGGCCGGCGAGGCGGGGAGGGCAGGTCCGAACGGCCCTGCCGGCAGAGACCTTTGGTACCGACACCGCTACCATCGGCACTTCACCGCCCACAGCCACGCGCAGGAAGCTCGCCGTGTCGAATCGGATCGGTCCTCCTGGAGGTGAGCACCATGTGGTGTGGACGTTCGAGTTTCCGTAGGGCGTGCTGGGCACTGCTGGCGGGGGCCGGCCTATCGCTCACGGCGGTGGGCCTGCTCCAGCTCCTGCACGCCGGTCTCCACGAGGCGGCCGAGCCGCCTCCCGCCCTGCACTGGCTGCGTGACGCGGCGCTGGCCCTGGGCCCTGCCGTCCTGAGCGTCTGGGTGGCGAGCCTGCCGGCGGCGCGACGGCTGGCGGCGCGGTTCCTACCCGCCCGCAGCACCCGGGGCCCGACGGCCGGCGTCCTCTGGGCGCTGATGGCCGCCACGGCCTTCGCTCTGTCGAGCGTGCCCGGCAACGAGATCCACGGCCGCCTCTTCGGAGCGGTGCACGCGGAAGGCTCGGGCTTCTCGCTGGAGCACGTCAGCCGGGACGGGTCGGTCGCGCTGCTGGCGGCGTTCCTGTTCCTGCTCGGGGTGGCCCTGTGGCGGGGCACGCCCTGGGAGCCCAGGCGGCGCCAGCCCCGCGGTCCCGGCCTCCGGCCGGGTGTGGCCGTGCGGCGCGCCGTCGTGGCCGTGTCGGGCGCGGTCCTCGCGCTGTCCGCCTCGGTCACAGGCTTCGGGCACAGCCCGGCCGTCACCGACGCGCTGGCGGCCACGCCGTTCCAGTGCGGCAGCATCCCGGGCACCCGCACCCTCTCGGCGGACGTGGTCGCCCTGGACCAGCCCTTCTTCTACAACCGCCTCGGCGCCGACAACCCGGGCGGGATGATGTACGCGCTGCGCGGGGACGTGGTCGTCAAGAGCGGCCCCCAGGCCGGCACCTCGCTGGCGCTCCTCACCAGCCAGCAGGCCGCCGCACAGGCCGGCAACGTCATCCTGCGGCCGGAGAAGCGGCCGCGGCCGCTGACCCTGCGCATGAACGTCGGCGACTGCCTGCTGGTCAACTTCCAGAACCTGCTCGCGCCCAACAAGGTGTTCGACGACCAGCTCGCCGACCGAAACGTGGGCATGCACGTCAAGGGCGTGACCATGGTCGATCCCGACGGTGCCGGCCCGCTGACGGGCATCGACAGCGACGGGACCTTCGTCGGCAACAACCAGAGCAGCCTGGCCGCCCCCGGTGAGGCCAGGCCCTACGAGTTCTTCGCCGAGCACGAGAACACGTACCTGATCGACAACCCGGGCAGCAGCGTCGCTGAGGAGGGCGCGGGCGGGACCGCCGCCTTCGGCCTCTTCGGCGCCCTCAACGTCGAGCCCTTCGGCACCGACTGGTACCGCAGCCAGGTGACCAGGGTGGACATGGACATGGCGGCGGCCGCCTGGACCTTCGACCCGGTCAGCGGCTGGACCCCTGCCCCGACGCCTCAGCTCGACGCCGCGGGCAACCTGGCCGTGCGCCTGACCGACGCCGGCCAGCCGGTCGTCAACTACGACGCCCGGTACCCGGCCGGCACCCCGCTGGCCGGCCTGCCCATCCTCCGGATCCTCGATCCGAGCACGAACCAGATCGTGCACCCGGACCTGAACGCGGTCATGGCCGGGCCAGCCGGCGCCGGCTTCAAGATCCCCCTGCAGGACTACCCGCTGTCCTACTGGAACAACCAGGTCTACAACATGGGGGCCGACCGCGGGCAGGAGCCGTTCCGCGAGTTCACCGTCGTCTTCCACGACGAGATCTTCGCCAGGCAGGCCTTCCCCCAGTTCAACGACCCGACGTTCGAGAAGGTCCTGGCTGGCGTCAAGGACGGCTTCGCGATCAACTACGGCACCGGCGGGATCGGTGCCGAGATCCTGGCCAACCGGCTGGGCGTGGGCCCCGAGGCCAACTGCACCGAGTGCAAGTACGAGGAGTTCTTCCTGGCCTCCTGGGCGGTCGGTGACCCGGCCATGGTGGTCGATGTCCCCGCCAACACCACCGACGCGGCCGGCAACCTGATCACGGGCGCCAAGGCCACCATGGCGCTCTACCCGGACGACCCCTCCAACGTCCACCACAGCTACATCAACGACCGGGTCAAGTTCCGCAACCTGCACGCCGGTCCCAAAGAGCACCACATCTTCCACCTCCACGCCCACCAGTGGACGTTCACACCCAACACGGAGAAGTCGTCCTACCTGGACAGCCAGCTGATCGGGCCTGGCCAGGGCTACACGTACGAGATCGCCAACGGCGGCTCCGGGAACCGCAACAAGGTGGTCGGCGACTCTATCTTCCACTGCCACTTCTACCCCCACTTCGCGCAGGGCATGTGGGAGCTCTGGCGCTCGCACGACGTCTTTGAGCGCGGCACCGTGCTCGACGCCGCCGGACGGCCCGTGGCCGGCGCCAGGGCCCTGCCCGACGGCGAGATCACGGCCGGGACGCCGATCCCGGCACTGGTCCCCATGCCCAGCCGCCCGATGGCACCGGTGCCCAACGCCGCCACCCAGGTCGTCCCCTACGACCTCAACGGCGACGGCAGGGCCGACTCCAGCCAGATCGACAACGACGGCAACGGGGTGGCCGACGTGGCCGAGGCCTTCGCGGCGAAGCCCGCCGTCAACCCCGGCTTCCCCTTCTTCATCCCCGGCGTCGGCGGCCACAGGGCCCCCACGCCCGTGCTCGACATCGTGGACGCGAACGGTGACGGCCAGGTGGAGGACGGCGGGCTCAACCGCCACGTCGTCCTGACCGGACAGACCGCGCAGTTCGCGACGCCGCTCGACTTCAACAAGACGCTGGAGAAGATCACCGTCGCCTACCTGCCCGAGGGCGGCACGCCGGCGGAGCTGACTGCGATGGACTTCCACTCGCAGCTCTGGCACCCCACGTTCCTGCCCGACGGCACCCCGATCGACAGCGCTAACCCGCAGATCGCCAGCAACGGCCGGCCGCTCCAGGGCTTCGAGACCAACGGCCTGCCCGCCGTGCAGGGCGCGCCATACGCGGAACCCTGCCGCGCCGACCCGACCGCGGCCAACAACTGGGCCATCACCCAGACCGGCAGCCCCCGCCTCTACAAGGCGGCTGTCATCCAGCTCGACGCCACCATCAACAAGGTGGGCTGGCACTTCCCGCAGGAGCGCATAGAGACCCTCCAGGACGACGCGGGCGCGACCCTGACCGGCGCGCGCGCGCCGGAGCCGATGGTGATCAGGCTGGACGTCAACGACTGCGCCCAGTTCTGGCACACCAACCTGATGCCAAACGTCTACCAGCTCGACGACTACGAGCTGCGCACGCCGACCGACGTGGTCGGCCAGCACATCCACCTGGTCAAGTTCGACGTCACCTCGGCCGACGGGTCGAGCAACGGCTTCAACTACGAGGACGGAACCTTCAGCCCGCAGGAGGTGGTCGAGCGCATCGACGCGGTGCGGGCCCAGACCGGCACCTGCACCGGCAACGACCGCATCGACCTGCCGGGCGAGACCTCGACGCAGACCTGCCCGCTGGCGAGGGCACACCCCTTCTTCAAGAACGTCGCCGGCGTGGGCGACGCGGCCTGGGGCGCCCGGACCACGATGCAGCGCTGGTACGCCGACCCGCTCATGAACAACGCGTGGGACCGCGGGCTGGGCACCGTGTTCACGCACGACCACTTCGGGCCCTCCACGCACCAGCAGGTGGGCCTGTACTCGACCGTGCTGGTCGAGCCGGAGGCGTCCAAGTGGCGCGACCCGGAGACTGGCACGATCATGGGCAGCCGCGAGGACGGCGGACCGACCTCGTGGAAGGCCGACATCCTCTGGCAGCCCAACAGCGACACACGCAACGCCAACGCCCACCGCGAGTTCTTCCTCGAGTACGCCGACTTCCAGCACGCCTACCAGAAGGGAGGCGGCGCCCTGCACACCCAGGACAACGGCGCGGGCGTGCAGATCCCGTCCTACGCCGACTTCGTCAACGCCATCAACCCCTCCAACAGGCAGGAGCCGCCTGCAGGCAACGAGAAGGACCTCTACTTCCACCCCAACGTCTGCCAGAACGGCCTGCCCAGGCCCTGCGCGGAGGCCATCTCGGCCGACGACGTGGGCACCTTCGTCGTGAACTACCGCAACGAGCCCGTAGCCGAACGGGTCTTCAACCCGGCCACGGGTGGCCAGACCGCCGGCCCGGCGGGTGACCTCGCCGACGCCTTCCAGTCGCGGACCGACCGCGCCGTCGCGGCCCTCAACACTCAGCCCAAGACCTACCCCGCGCTCACCGCTGACGTGCAGCCGGGCGACCCGTGGACGCCGCTCCTGCGCGTGTACGGCGGAGACAAGGTGAGGGTCAGAGGCCAGGTGGGCGCCACCGAAGAAGAGCACACCATCACCATCCACGGGGTCAAGTGGCTCCAGGAGGGGATGTACCCCAACTCGGGCTTCCGCGACAGCCAGAGCATGGGCATCTCCGAGTACTTCAACCTGAACATGCCGGTGCTGCCCGACCTCGGTCCCGGCACGCCGACCAAGGTGGACTACCTGTACACCATGGGCGCGGCGACCGACGACCTGTGGAACGGCATCTGGGGCCTGATGCGCTCGTACCAGAAGGCCCAGGCCAACCTGCTCAAGCTGCCCAACAACCCCATACCGTCCGGCGGCTGGACGGTCAGCAACAAGTCGAGCTTCAACTCGACCTGCCCGACGACGGCGCCGGCACGCTCCTACGTGGTGCACGCGGTTCGGGCGGCCGACGTGCTCGGGCCCAACGGCCTCGTCTACAACAGCCGCACGACCGCGGTCACGACCGCGGCCGGGGTCCAGCAGGGCGCCGGCCCGCTGGTAGACCCCAACGCGATGCTCTACGTGCAGGAGAAGGACCTGGTGCTCGACGGCACCGGCAAGCCAATCGGCCTCAAGCCGGGCACGCCGGTGGAGCCGCTGGTCCTGCGCGCCAACTCAGGGGACTGCGTGGGTGTGAGGCTGGTGAACAACCTGCCCAGCCCGGTCCCCTACCAGGCCGGCTTCAACAGCCTGCCCGCCATCGTCCACAAGAACGAGAACGTGAACGGCACCGGCGGGATCGTGACCTTCAACGCCAACGACATCACGCCATCCAGCCTGGTCGGCCTGCACCCGCAGCTGCTGCAGTACGACGTGCGCACCGACGACGGGCTGGACGTGGGCGGCAACAGCCCCAAGCTGATACCGCCAGGCGCGCAGAAGTCGTACCAGTGGTACGCCGGTGACGTCCAGTCGGTGCCCGACGGGAGCGGCGGCATCAAGCTCGTCGCCAACCCGGTCGAGCTCGGCGCCGGCAACCTGATGCCCGCCGACCGGATCAAGGGCTTCGAGACCGGGCTCGTGGCCGCGATGGTCGTCGAGCCGCCGGGAGCCTCCTGGTCCATCGACCCCGGCCGCAACACCTCGGCGACCGTGTCCTTCCCGGACGGGACGAGCACGCTCAAGTTCCGTGAGTTCGTGCCCATCCTCCAGGACGACGTCAACCTCCACTACGCGGGCGGCTGCACGCCGACCGCGGCCAACCTCAACTGCGCGGTGCCCGCCATCACGAGCGAGGGCGTCGGGGCAGCGGAGGACGCGGAGGACGGCGGCCAGAAGGCCATCAGCTACGGCGCCGACCCGCTGTGGTTCCGGCTCGGCATCTCGCCAGAGACCGGCTTCAGCGACCCGGTGCTCCGCGACAACCCGAACATCCACAAGCTGTTCTCCAACAGCCTGGTCGGAGGCGACCCCAAGACCCCGGTCTTCGTCGCCAGCCTCGCCACCGCCAGCACGGCGCGCATCCGCCTGCTGGAGCCCGGAGGGCACGCCCGCGGCCACGTGTTCGTGGTCAACGGGCACGTGTGGCAGCGCGAGCCCTACGTGGGTGGGACCGACCAGCTCGGCAGCCCCAGGATCTCCTGGAACTTCCACGACGACCCCACCGTGCTCAACGTGGGCGCGGCCGACGGGACCATGCCCGGACACAACATGGTCTCCCAGTGGGTCTCCGCCCAGGAGGGCGTCTCCCCGTCCGAGCACTTCGACCTGGTCCTCCAGCTCGGCGGCAAGTTCCAGACCAGGGGCGACTACCTGTTCCGCGACAACGCATCGTTCGGCAACTACCAGGGGCTCTGGGGGATCCTCCGCGTGACCGCCTGAGCACACACCGGACTTCGATTGGGAGTGGGCGCCGGCGGGCGGCGCCCACACCGCCCGTAAATCAGCGAGGGAGAGTGTGGCAATGAGCGACAGACGAGAGAGAGATGGGACGCCGGGAGGCCTTCACCCGCTGCTCGGCGGGACGGCGCTGTTCCTCGCCGTCGCCGGCGTGCTCGCGGCGGGAGCCTGGGGCCTGGCCGCGCCGCGAGCATACGCCGACCTGGGCGCCGGCGCCCAGCACGCCGGGCACTCGGGCCACGGCCAGAGCGCCGGCGGCGTCGAGTCGATCACGTTCCCCGGCGGCCGTGTGAAGGTGGACCGGGCCATCAACGTGGACCTCTCGATGCCCATGCAGGGGCCGGGGATGAGCATGCCGATGGGTCCAGGCGTCCCCGAGGTCCCGAAGGGCTACCGGCTCGTGGACGTCGAGGTCACCCTCCAGGCGCTGGCCGGGGGCGGCCTGCGCTTCGACGAGAGCAGGTTCCAGGTCCAGGGCCAGGGCGTCGGGCCGACCAGGCCTCAGCTCACGGACCAGCCCGGCAACTTCGTCCCCGAGGGAGGCCTGCTCTCCCGCACGCTGACGTTCCAGGTCCCCGACGCCGCGCGGGACATGGAGCTGACCATCGATGGCGGCGACCGTCCGCTCCCGCTCAAGCTGGGACCCGCTCCGGCCGGGGACCACGCCGGCCATTGAACGTCATCGAAACGTCTGGTGAGTCGAGGCGGAGGTCCCGACGATTCCGGGACCTCCGTCCCTTCCCGTCGCTCAGACACCCGTTGTCCCCTTGCGTACAGTGATGGTTGTGTCCGCCCTCCAGGCGGATAGTTCGGTTCTTTCGAGTCCTCATGGACGGGGGAGGAGTCAATGAGACGAGTATTCATCTTCCTTACGATTGTCATGGGCCTGTCGCTCGGCCTGGCGCCGGCGCCGGCGGCGGCCGAGACCGTGACCGACTGTCAGGCGCTGATCACCACGCTGCAGCAGGAGACGCAGGCCGCGACGTTCACCGGCGCCAACGCGGACACGGACCGCGCCGGGCTGCTGGGCAAGCTGGCCGACGCGCAGACCAAGCTGTCGGAGGGCAAGTTCACAGACGCGATTGGCAAGCTGACCGACTTCCGAGACAAGGTCGCGACGCTGAGCGCGCAGGGCAAGCTCGACCCGACCGACGCGGCGACGCTGGAGGCCGGCGCGGACGCCGCGATCGCCTGCATTCAGAGCCTGATAACGGTCTGACAACTCCCTGACTGCCTGCGGGGGCCGAGGAGCGTGCTCCTCGGCCCCGCGCACCCGGGCCCATCGACTCTGACCTCGGTCAGAGTCGTCCTGTAAACCGCAGACATCGACCGACGGCAGGTTGGGGGCGCGTCCGGGCGCCAGGCGGACGGGCCCTCCGTCTGCGGACCGGTGGTCCTACCGGATGTCAAGGAGCCTTTGCCGTGACCGGCGCCGCGAAACGCACCAGGGATAAGATCGGTCCAGCAGGTCTCCGGAGGCCGAGGACAGGTGTCACAGTTCCTTGAGTGCTGGTCGTGAGGGCCAGGCACTGGCTTCGACGGCGAGGTGGTGGGCTGTTCGACACCACGGTGCTCAGGCACGTCCTTCAGTTCGGGATCGTGAGCCTCGTCCCGATGGCGCTCCTGGGCGTGCTGCTGACGTGGAGCCTCGACCAGCAGGCGACTGCCATGGCGATCGTGGAGGCCACGCACGACACCCGTGAGGTCGCGCGGGCGGTGGTGGAGCCGGACCTCCCCAGCGGACTCTCGACCGGCGACCCCGGCGCGATCGCGACCATGGACCAGGTCGTGCGCCAGCGCGTGCTGAGCGATCGCGTGGTCAGGGTCAAGATCTGGGCCCCCACCGGCACGATCCTGTACTCGGACGAGCGCCGGCTGATCGGCAGCACCTTCCAACTGGATCCCGACGAGCTCGACCTGCTCAGCACCGGCGGCGTGATCGCCGACCTGAGCGACCTGACGGAACCGGAGAACCGGTACGAGACCGCGTATGGCCAGCTCCTGCAGGTGTACGTCAGGATCCAGTCGCCCGACGTCGGCCCGCTGCTGTTCGAGAACTACATCCGGTACGACGCCCTGATCGAACGCAGCCGCCGGCTGCTGCTCAACCTGCTGCCCAGCATGCTCGCCTGCCTGGTGCTGCTCGAGCTGGCGCTGCTCCCGCTCGCCTGGCAGCTGGCCCGCCGCGTGCGCGAAGGGCAGCGCGAGCGCCAGCGGCTGCTGGAGCGTGCGGTCGAGGCCTCCGAGGCCGAACGGCGCCGGATCGCGGCCGATCTCCACGACTCCACCGTCCAGGACCTCGCGGCGATGTCCTACTCGCTTGCCGGCATGGGCCGGCAGCTGGCATCCGCCGGTCACGCTGCGGCTGCGGAGGCGGTCGAGGAGGCGGCGAGGACGACCCGTCACGGCCTGCGCCAGCTGCGGACGCTGCTCGTGGACATCTACCCGCCCAACCTCCATCGCGAGGGCCTGGAGGCTGCCCTGCGGGCCCTGTTGGAGTCGGCCCGCGAGCAAGGTCTCCAGGCGGAGCTGACCATCCCACCGTCGCTGCCGATGAACCCCGATACGGAGAGACTGGTCTACCGCGCGGCGCAGGAGGCAGTCCGCAACGTCGTGGCCCACGCCGAGGCGAGCCGTGTCGAGGTGAGCGTGCACGTGGACCGGTCCAGGGCGGTGCTGACCGTCCGAGACGACGGCCGCGGCTTCAACCAGAGGCGGAACGGCCGGCACGAGCCAGGCGAGCACCTCGGGCTCCGGCTGCTCGGCGACCTGGCCCGGGAGGCCGGCGGGCAGCTGGACGTCTCTTCCGAGGAGGGTCGGGGCACGACGGTGCACCTGCAGGTGCCGGCCCGGGGATCAGGGTGGTCTCCGTTGTGACGACCAGCTGAGGAAGGTGCGGACCACGTGGATCCGAAGATCGGCCGGCTGGTCGGGCCCATCTCGCCTCCCGGGACCACCGCTTCCGTGCTATGTACTGCCGGCATGACGGCCGACCCCGCGTTGCGCATCCGGACCATCGACGCGCGCCCGGTGCTCGTGCCCATGCGGCGGCCGCTGCGCACGAGCACGGGCGCCGTGGAGCAGGCGCCGCTGCTCCTGATCGACCTGCACACGGAGGCCGGCGTCACCGGGCTCTCGTACCTGTTCGGCCTCCAGCCGTTCACGCTGGCGCCGCTGAGGTCGCTGGTCGAGTCACTGGCCGAGCCCATCGCGGGTGCGGAGCTGGCGCCGCTGGAGATCGAGCGCAGCCTGCGGTCGCGGCTGGCGCTGCTGGGCGCGCACAACCTGGCCGGGATGGCGCTCTCCGGGATCGACATGGCGGCCTGGGACGCGCTGGCCCGGGCCCACGGCATGCCCCTGGTGACGCTGCTCGGCGGCCGCCCCGGCCGGGTGGCCGCCTACAACAGCAACGGGCTGGGCATCATGCCGCCGGCCGAGGCGGCGGCCGAGGCCGTGGAGCTGGTCGCGGAGGGCTTCGGTGCCGTCAAGGTGCGGCTGGGCCGGGCGTCCGCCGTGGACGACCTGGCGGCGGTCCGCGCGGTGCGCGAGGCGATCGGGCCCGACGTGGTGCTGATGTCGGACTTCAACCAGTACCTGTCGGTGGCCGCCGCGCTGGAGCGGGGGCGCATGCTGGATGGGGAGGGCCTGGCATGGATCGAGGAGCCGGTCCGGGCCGACGACCTCGCCGGCTGCGCGCGGGTGACGGCCGCCCTGCGGACGCCCGTCCAGATCGGCGAGAACTTCTCGGGCCCGTTCCAGATGCGCGAATCCCTCGTCATGGGGGCGTCCGACCTGGTGATGCCCGACCTGCAGCGGATCGGCGGCGTCTCCGGCTGGCTCCGGGCCGCCGCCCTGGCCCACGGGTTCGGCGTGGAGATGTCGAGCCACCTGTTCCCCGAGTACAGCGCGCACCTGCTCGCCGCGACGCCGACACGGCACTGGCTGGAGTACGTGGACTGGGCGGCCCCGGTGCTGCGCGAGCCGCTCGCGGTCGAGGACGGCCACGTCGTGGTGCCCGATCGGCCCGGTGCGGGACTGGAGTGGGACGAGGCGGCGGTGGCTCGCTTTCGCGCCTGATCCCGCGGCGCGGCCCGCCGGCCGGAAGCGCGCCGGCCGGGCCCCGGTCCCCGGTGGGCGGTGCAGACCCGACCGTGACGCCATCGCTCGCGACGTATTCTCGGAGGCACGATGCGGCCGGGTGCTCCGACGCGATGACGACTCACGGTCGCCAGGCGGCTCCGACTCTCGAGAGGCAGCCGCGCGCGGAGACGGCCGGGCGCCTCGAGCGTCCGCTGCTCGCGTGCGGGGTGGTCGGCCCGCTCCTGTTCGTGGTCGCGTTCCTGCTGGAGGGCGCCACCCGTCCGGACTACAGCGCGTTCCAGCACCCGGTGAGCTCGCTCGAGATCGGAGAGCTCGGCTGGATGCAGCGTGCGAACTTCGTCGTCACCGGGCTGCTGGTGCTCGCGTTCGCCTTCGGCCTCCGGCCGGCCATACGGCGCTACCGCGGCGGGATCTGGGCATCGCTGCTGATCGGCCTCGTCGGCATCGGCCTGGTCGGCGCCGGCGCGTTCGAGCCCGACCCCCTGAGCGGCTATCCGCCGGGGGCTCCGATGGTGCTCCCGAAGCCCACCGCCACCGGCGGGCTGCACTACCTGTTCTCGACGCCCGTCTTCACGGCTCTGCCCGCCGCCGCCTGCGTGGTCGGCTACCGGTTCGCGACGTCCGGCCGCCGCCTGTGGGCCGTCTACTCCGTCGCGACCGCCGTCGCGTTCCTGACGGCCTTCGCCCTGACGAGCGTGGCCTTCGGGCAGGATCCCACGCTCATGCCCATCGGCGGGCTGCTGCAGCGCCTCACGCTCGTCATCGGATTGGCGTGGCTCGCCGCGCTGGCGGCGCACCTCCTCCGCCGGGTCCCCGCAGGTTCGGAGAGCACGGGCCGAGCCTGAGCCGCCGGCCTGCCCGCCGCGGCCCGGCCTCTCTTTCAGCCGTCCGCGGCCATGGCGGACCATTCGATCAAGGGAGGTCGCACCGCGGCGCACAGCGGATTTCCCCCGGCATCGGTCAGCCCGAGACGCCCGGCGAGCAGGCCCAGGGTCGAGGCGCTCTCGATCACGGCGGGAGGGATCGCGTCGAGCCACAGCTTCGCTCGCCGGAACGGCGTGAAGCGTCGGGCGTCATCGACGGTTCCCCAGGAGAGATAGATGAACCGGCGACCTGGCGGACCCTGGATGTACGGACCGTTCAGGTCCACACCGGTCGGCGATGGGACGGCGTTGCAGTCCACGGTCCACGTGGCGGAAGGCGCATCCCCGGGAACGAGGCCGAGCAGCTCGCCTCGCCGGTTCCGGCGTTGGACCCCGACATGGACGTTGTGATATCCGCCGGGAGAGTCGGGGCTGGGACCGCAGGACCTTCCCGGAAGCTCGGAGGCTTCGATCCGGATCCGCACCTCGTCAATTATCGCGTCGTTCCGCGGCGCCGCATGTTGACAGGGGGCACCCTCCGGTTCACCTTGGAGGTTTCCCGGCGTTGGACCGGGTCGAGGGCGCATGGCGCAGGAGGTGCTCGCCGTGGCGACTGACGCGACCCATGGAGGCCTGGGGGCCGACTACGCCCCGTTCGGGGCCGAGCACGTGGCCGATCCGTACGTCTTCAGCGGGCGTGCCCGAGCCGAGGAACCCGTGTTCTTCAGCCCATACCTCGACGCGTGGGTGGTCACCCGCTACGAGGACGCGGTGGCCGTCCTGAAGGATCACCGGCGGTTCGCCATCTCGGTCCTGCGGGCACGCGAGACCCGCCAGACGCCCGAGGCGCGCACGATCCTCGCCAGGAGCCCGATCCTCGCGACCTCGCTGGTCCAGATCGATCCGCCGGAGCACACGCGGATGCGCGGCTGCATCAGCAGGGCGCTCTCCGGTCAGCGCATCGCCGGCCTGGAGCCGCGCATCCGCGCCCTCTCCGACCGCCTGATCGACCGGTTCGAGCCGGACGGCCGGGGGGACTTCGTGGCGCGGTTCGCTCAGCCCTTCCCGATCATGGTCATCGGGAGCCTGCTGGACGTGCCCGAGGCCGACTTCCCCCAGCTCCAGCGGTGGTCCTACGACGTGGCCGCCCTGCTGTACGGAGAGGTGCCTCCCGAGGAGCAGGCCGGCTGCGCGCGGAGCTACGTGGCGGTGAACCAGTACGTCCTCGACATGGCCGACCGGCGCCGGCTCGCGCCGGGACACGACCTGGCCAGCGACCTCGTCCGCGCCGTGGAGGCCGGGGAGGCGCCGCTGAGCGCCTCCGAGGTGGGCTCGATGCTCCGCATCCTGCTGATCGCCGGCTACGAGACCACCGTCAAGCTCCTCGGCAGCTGCCTGCTCCACCTGCTCTCCCGGCCGGAGCGGTGGCGGTCGGTGGTCGAAGACCCGACCCGCGTTCCCGCGGTGGTCGAGGAGGCGCTGCGGTTCGACGGCCCCGTGCTGGGCAGCATGCGGACGGCGAGAGAGGCTGTCGAGCTGGGCGGCAGGCCGATCCCGCAGGGCGCGGCGGTCTGGGTCCTGAACTCCTCCGCCAACCGCGACGAGGCGGTGTTCCCCGACGGCGAGACCTTCGACCCGGACCGGGAGCGGCCGGCCGGCCATCTCGCGTTCGGCTACGGGGTTCATTTCTGCATCGGGGCGCCGCTGGCACGCCTCGAGACGCGCATCGCCCTGGAGCGGCTGGCCGCACGCCTCCCCTCCCTCCGCCTGGTCGCGGACCAGGAGATCAGCTACAGGCCGAACATGATCCTGCGCGGGCTGCACCAGCTGCTGGTGGAGTGGGACCGGCCGTAGCCGATCGTCGGGAGGAGCGACCATGTTCGACAGCTACGTCACAGTGGACTGGAGCGCCAGCAACGTTCCCAGGACCGGCAGGGACTCGATCTGGGTCTGCTCCCTGGGCGCCGAGGGTGAAGCATCCACCCGGAACCCCCCGACGCGCCGCGACGCGGAGCGCCTGGTTCGTCGGCTCCTCCACGACGCCGTGCAGAGGCGCGAGCGCGTGCTGGTCGGTTTCGACTTCCCCTACGCGTACCCCCGCGGCTTCGCCGCGGCGCTCGCGCTCGGCGGCGAGCCCTGGCGCGCGGTCTGGGCCGAGCTGGAGCGCCTGGTCCGCGACGACTGGCCCGCGCCGAACTCCAGCAACCGCTTCGAGGCGGCCTCGGCGCTCAACGGCCGGTTGGCCCACCACGCCTACTGGGGCCGTCCCCCGGGGCAGCCTCATCCGCACCTCTCGGCTCGTCGGGACGTCGTCCGCTACCGCATCGAGGGGGTGGGGGCCGGGCTGTCGGAGTGGCGTGACGTAGAGCGCCGCCTGCGGCGGCGCGGCCGGCACCTGCAGCCGGCGTGGAAGCTCCTCGGCGCGGGGTCCGTCGGAAGCCAGGCGCTCACCGGCATCCCGGTGGTCTCGCGGCTCCGCCACGACCCGGCCCTGGAGTCCGTCAGCCGGGTCTGGCCGTTCGAGGTGCGTGTTCCCGATCCCCACGCCGGCCGGCCGGCCATCGTCCACGTCGAGATCTGGCCCAGCTACGCCGACATCCCGGAGGTCGCCGGGCAGGTCAGGGATCGGACCCAGGTCATCGGGCTCGCCGAGCGCTTCCGCGGCGAGGATCGGACGGGCGGGCTGCGGGACCTGTTCGCCGCGGCCGGCGCCTCCGACGCGTCGGGCGAGGAGGGATGGATCCTCGGGGTGGCCCGGTAGGGCGGGTGCGGGCCGCATCCTTGGGCGCACGACCTGGTCGCGGTCATCGAGAGAGGGGGGAGCCGCCATGAAGCTGGGGCTGACCATTCCGTACACGACGCCGCTGCACCGGCCGGCGGTCCTGGCGCTGGCCAGGGCCGCCGACCAGCTGGGCTACGAGACCCTCCGCATCGCCGAGCACAACGGTTGGGACCCGTTCCCGGTCCTGGCCCACCTGGCCTCCGTCACCGAGCGCATCAAGCTGGGCACGGGCGTCGCCAGCGTGTTCGGCCGGAGCCCTGCGCAGCTGGCGCAGGCGGCGGTCACGGTGGACGCGATCAGCCGGGGCCGGCTGGTGCTGGGACTGGGCACGTCCGGCCCGCTCTTCGTCCGCGGCTGGCACGGGGTGCCCTACGAGAGCGGCCTGGCCCGGCTTCGCGAGACCGTGGAGATCGTCCGCCTCCTGGCGCGGCGCGAGCCCCTCGTCCACCGGGGCCGGGTGTTCGATCTGGAGGACGGCCTCTCGCTCGGCGTCCGGCCGGTGCGGGACCGCATCCCGGTCTTCCTGGGCTCGCTGACGCCGCGCGGCCTCGAGCTGGCCGGGGAGATCGCGGACGGCTGGCTGCCCACGTTCTTCTCGCCCCGCCACTTCGAGCCGCTGCTGCGCCCGCACCTGGAGCGGGGCGCCTCCCGCTCGGGCCGCTCGCTGTCCGACCTGGCGATCTGCGTCAGCCAGAGCGTCCACGTGACGGACGACGTGGACGAGGGCCGCGATGCCGTCCGGCCCCAGCTCGCCCTGTTCATCGGCGGCATGGGCACGCGGCGGACGAACTACTACAACCGGCTCTGGCGCCGGTACGGCTTCGAGGCGGAGGCGGAGCGCATCCAGGCCTGCTACCTGGCGGGGCGCGAAGACGAGGCGGCCGAGGCCGTGACGGACGAGATGGTGGACCTGGTCACGATCGTCGGCCCGGTGGCCCGGTGCCGGGAGCGGCTGCGCGAGCTGGAGCTCGCCGGCGTGGACGAGGTGAGCCTGCTGGTCACCCTGCCGGAGGAGGACCCCGCCGCGCTGGTCGAGGTCCTGGAGGCGCTCGCGGCCTGATCGACGGCACTCCTGACTATCACGTCATCTTCACTTGACAAAGCGTCTTATCTGATTGACTGGGTAGCAGAGTTGCTGCCATAGTGAAAGCAGGTCAGCGGTGCGGCGTGGCGACGAGGGGGCACGCACGCCGGCTGCGGAGGGCGGCGCCACCCCTTCCACCGGCCCCCTGGACGGTGTCATCGAAGGGGGAGCATGGGAAGGACGGCGCAGGTTGCCGCCACGGAGGCGGGCCGCGGCAGCGGTGGGCTGCTCCACCGGGCGTTCGAGGGCTGGGCGCTGCGGGCGCCGGAGCGCCCGGCGGTCATATTCGAGGGGACGTGCTGGAGCTACGGTGACATCGACCGCCGGGCCAACCGCGTGGCTCGCCGGCTGCGGGCGATGGGCCTGGGCCCCGACCGGGTGGTGGCTCTCTGCCTCGAGCGCTCCCTCGAGATGGTCGTGGCCATCCTCGGCGTCCTC
>Ga0137365_10001503_pt1 | contig 18169 bp, 15 predicted proteins | sample SagtaG_9_FD_104799 | JGI IMG/M metagenome (GOLD analysis project Ga0137365, IMG submission 104799) | Vadose zone soil microbial communities from Sagehorn Ranch, Mendocino, California, USA - Sage1_L_40_16 metaG | ecosystem: Environmental > Terrestrial > Soil > Vadose zone | place: USA...
CCCTGGAAGGTCGTCTGATCTGGATAGCTTTGCGCGCTCTTCAGCTTCATACCAATGTCATCCTGGATTTCGGATTTTGGAGCAAAGACGAACGGTCCTCTCTGAGATGGTTCGCCAGGCAGAGAGGAGCGAAAAGCCAGGTCATCTACTTGCCCATTGACCCAGAAACGCAGCGAAAGCGCGTCCAAAACCGCTCTGTAGAGAGGCCGGACCAGACATGGCAAATGAGCGAAGAGGAACTGACGAAATGGCGTGCGTTCTTTCATGAGCCGGATGAAGCTGAGCTACATGGCACCGTCCTGGAAGATGCCCCTCAAGGATATGCGTCCTGGTCTGCCTGGGCGGCCTCGCGCTGGCCGTCGTTCCCCGATGAATATGCATGAGCAATTTGGAGTGCTAAGATGAGAGCCTGAGTGGGATGTATCGTACTCATACCCATGATTCTAATCATGGCTTCCAATTTCGTTTTTTCAGTAGGTAACAACGATTAGTCTTGGCAGGAAGCGGGACCAACGTTGTTGTCTCGTAAGAATTTGAGAGCGGTATCTCCATGCCCTCTACTTTGGAAACGTCTACTATTGGATCGGAGGAGAGCTACTGTATCCGATTCATTTTGAGCCGCACTCATCGATAGTTGGACTTCAAGTGGTGTATGACGAGGATGAAGACAGACAACGTATAGAAGGCGTTCGTCAATTCTCTTCCGTCGTCAGAAATCTAGATCCTGGTGAGGTTGTTCGTATCACAGACCTGAAACAGGTTTGGCGTCCTGCCAGGCAGATGGGAAATTTCACGTTGCCAGAAGCACGATTGTGGATGCTTTCACAGAACGAGATGAAGAGTGATCATAGAGATGATATGTAATGGGCATGATAATAAGAAACATGGTCTGAGTGAGGAAGACATCAAGAGACAAAAGAAAGAGCCTGAAATGTACCGTTTCAGGCTCTTTCTGCTCAACTGCTTTTTCCCGCATTCGTTGTGAATTGGCCCGGTCTCGTCGTTCAACTGCCTCGAAATATGCAAGCAGCAGCCTGTGTCTGAGCAACAGAGCGCCAGAAGTCTATATCAGTGTTGAGACGATCTTGGAGTGCGCATTGACGTTTCCAGGCTTCTTCAGCCGGACAGATATATTGTGTCCAGGTTTTCCATATAATCCCCTGGCTTCTCAACTGTTCTTTGATTTTCCAGGCAGGAACTCCATTTGCTAGAAGTCGCTCTTCTGCTTCGCATTGGCGTTTCCAGGCTTCTTCGGCTGGATAGATATATTGTGTCCAGGTTTTCCGTTCGATCCCCTGGCTTATTAAATACTCGTTCATATACCGATCATAGGCCGACTCATTGACAGAGATGATCCCATTCTCTGTGCGTGCTATCCATTGCCGTAGACTGGCATTCCATTTAAGTGTCGCAAACCAGTGTTGTGTTGCATCCATCGTTTTCTGCTCCTTACACTGCCACATACTATTATATTGATCGTAGCGCAACCCATCTACTCGACGATATGTTCAGTAAGAATAGCGATCAAGCGGAGCCGCCAATAGTTGACAGTGCTCACCATCTTGTCTCGCTCGTCGTTTTTCGGAAAAAGCCGCTGTATCTGTTCGACAAAGCCCACCATTGCAGCAAGCAATTCGGCGACCTCATCAGGCGTTAAAGCCAGTTGAAGCGATGCCTCTGACTTGAGCGTGTATAATTCCCTAGACTATCGTAGCGAAATCGAATACAAACCGTGCCACACTCAGATGTGCTAAACACCGAACTATACAAGGGTATCCTTGCACCTGCGAATACGGCTGAATGTGGTGTTGTCAGTACACGAAGTATCAGTGGGTGTTCTCTGGCGAGCACCTGATACAACAGTTTTCCATCAACGAAGAGGGACATGCCGCCTTCTTCTGCGGGTTGTGCACACCAGAGCACAACAAGCGTTGCAGGATCTGGTATGCTGCTTCCATCTGTGTGTAGGGTAAGATGAGAATCGGTAAACGCCTGGTAGCCCTCGATGAATTGGACATCCTCACGCTTCACAATATGGGTCAGACCAGTACTGTCTGCATCTCTATGTTTCACAATCGTTCCAAGCAGAGCACAAAGATGCAGAAGGTCTTCTTTAGACTGAATAGCATCAAATGTGATCATGCCATTCTTTGCTAAAGCATGAGCGATCTGTTCCTCAGTGTGATCTCCCGTCACATCAAGATAGAAAGCCGCAAAAGGTGTTGTGGTGGTCATAGTACTGCTCTCCAGCATTGTTCATCTGTCTTCGTATACAGCGTACTTTTTCCTACTATGACAGTCAAATGACAAATTATCATATCAGGTAGCTTGCTTTTTGCCACAAAAAGTGCGAAAAAGAAGCAGAGAGAAGATAGATAATAGAGGAACGGATGAAGCAAGAATTGCTTTGCTATTGTAGTGAAGAAATTTGAAATGTCTGGTGAGCGAGTTTCCCTAGCAATACTCTTGCCTCATCACCAACGACTTTGGCCGGACCATACGCTTCAACGGCTTGCACTGAACGGATTGCTCGTTGCACTTGATGAGGGAGTTTGCAGAGTTCTGCTCCAATGAGCGCCATTTTGAGGTTAGCGAGTCCGTCATCGATCTTGCCAATACAAAACTGTGCCTCAGCCCTGGTGAGCTGCGAGATAATATACCACTGCGGTGCGACAGACACAGCGAGAGAACGCGAAGTATCTTGCTCCAGGAGCGGGGGGAGCGCTGTGATTTGTCCTACGTTGAGCAACCCGCGCACGTGCACTTCGTGTACGGTGACCGGATTGAACGTTGGAGTAAAACTGGCGATCCTATCCTGTGCGTAGAGCACACTGCCCATTGCGTCACGGAAATTCTCCTTATCGCCCATTTCTCCGTAGGTACGTGCAAGAAGTGCTGCTGCTATTCCCCTGGTAATCCCATCAGGAGCTAGAAAAAACGCCCGCTCAAGATACGCAATTGCCTCGGCGTACTGTTTGTGCTTGCGGAGTTCATTGCCACATCCTCGGTACACCTCGGCTTTGAGCATGGCATCACCGTGCTCATCCACAATTGCGACAGCTTTTTTGAAAAAATGCACGCTGATCCACAATGCCTCTTCAGGAAACAAGTCTCCTAAAATCACACCGAGCGTCGCCTGGGCGGCGGCAAGCGTCAGGAAGAGGCGAGGATTGCCATTGTCCTGTACCGTGAGTGTATCCAGCCGGAGAATGAGCGGCCAGAGTTCATTGACAGCAGCATCAGCCCTGCCATTTTCCCGAACGGTTTGGCTCAGTCGAATAACAGACGGAGCAACTTCTATGAGTTCCGAACTCTGTACGCCAGGAGACCCTTCTGTGGTTATGCCAAGCCATTGCCCAGGAATGCCAAGACGCATAGCGATATGTTTGAGTGTTGCAAGATCTCGAAGATTCTGTCCATTTTCCAGCTTTGAGATGTATGATTGGTCAAATCCCAAAATTGCTGCGAGATCACGCTGGGTCAGTTGGTGCAGACTACGAAAGTGTTTGAAAGCTTGGCCGACATCCGAGAGTCGTAATGGCTTCGTTCGTCGTACGGTATCTAAAATGGAACGCAAGGTAAATGCACTACTGTACGCTGGCAGAAGCGAAGGGAGAGATGAGGCTGCTTTCGTCTCTGTCACAGATATCCGCTTTTCTTCCTGGCACGACCAGCACAAAGGAGTCGGGTTATACCGACTGAGTTTTGCGCCACAGTTGCGGCAATATCTCTCAGATGGAGAAACTGACGAAGACATCATTCACCTCTCACCAGGAAAATCATCGCATTTCAGAGCGCTTGAGATAATCCAACCATGTCTGAATCGATTGTTTGTATCCTTCTGGCATCCGAAGCGAAGGGACTTCTTCTGGACTGAAAAGCCCGACCGCTTTATGTTCTGGACTATGCGTGACCTGGGAAAAAGGTGTGGGAGAGCAGCCATACGTCAAGATAAGGACATCTCTTCCCTCGAAAATATGGTACACCCAGGCATCCAGAAGTGGCCCAATCGTCGCTGCCAGGCCAAGCTCTTCTTCTATTTCTCTGACAACGCAGGCTTCCGGTGTTTCACCAAGCTCTAGCTTCCCACCTGGCAACTCCCATTCGTCGCGTTCGTTCTTGAGCAAAACAACCTTATCGTCGTGGTAGACGATACCTTTCACTGAAACAGGGAATCGGTATGCTTGATTATCTGACGGTATTGGTGAAGAAGGCATCATAAGGTTTCAAAGCTCCTTTGACTGGTTCTTAATTCCAGCGCGCTCGTTTTGTTTGACAACACACTTTTTGAGAAAAACCGTCTCGATTGTACCACAGAGTACAAGTTTGTGCCGCTCCCTTTGCTCGGCTATTTGGCTTGATTATGGAAAGCTGCCATTTTGTGCTACCTATAACTATAACCATACGGAAGGGGGAAAAAGTGTAGTTTTTCGTATCCCAAGAAAATATTTCACTCACCTTCTGATTGGGTGATAGACACAATAACGATTCTCTTCTATACTAGAGGACAAATGAAACCATCTTCAGGAGAGAAGCATGCAGGCAGTACTAGAAAGGCAAATCTTCGGTGAATATGGGCCGTATCGGGTAGATGAACATGGAGTGCCGTTTCTTAGTGATGTTGTATGGGATATGTTGGAGCGTCGTGATATCAGTGCTGAAGAGCTAGGAAAGCGCTTCGGTATATTAACACGCAGGAATAAAAAGCCATATACGAAAAGTCGGGTGTACCAAATGTTGCGCGATAATTCCTTCCCAGAAGATAAATCAAGACGATGGGCATTAGCAAAGCTGCTACAAATCCCTCCATTCCTGTTAGGGATCAAATCCTTGCAAGATCTTCTGGATATGGAGCAGATACAAAGTGGCAATCATCTTGTTGGCTCTGCTAAAGCTACCTCTCATCCGTTTGATCTGCCAGAATATCAAACAACGCTTCTTTCCTACTGGAAGAAACATCGCTTATACTTGAGTATCGATATAGAAGCGGGTGTCGAGAAGCGAATTGCAGCTCTTGAGAAAGAGTATATCTATGGCTCGAAAGACGCGAAACGAACGATAGCAACCCTTTTGTGTGGATATCAGATGCTTGCCTCCAATATTGCAACCGATCAGCGCGATTTTGACAATGCCGTCGTGCATCTGAACAAGGCGTATGCAGTAGCTACAGAGAGTAGACTCGTCAAACTGCAAGGAGCCTGTTTATTAAGACGCGGATGGGCACTGAAAGAACGTGGCGAAGAGTATACTATGCAGTGTAACATCCCTGCGGCTCTTGAAGACCTTGCCTTTGCGACGAAAGATTTTCGTCTGGCGTTAACCCTCGCCAGTAAATTGTCTGCCGGTGTGCAGGGGTCAATTCTATTGTCACTAGGAAAGCTCAAAGCCGATCAAGCGAAAGATCCCTCAGAGTTCCGTCAGGCAATTGTGCAAATTGGCAAAGCAGAACCGTTTGTTGGTAAAAAAGCTGATGAAGAAGACATACACTTTATCCAGCTCGACGAACAGAGGTACCATCTGGATCGGGCCGCAACCTATCTTGCCTCTGCAAATTCGCTCGTCTGCTATCCAAAAGACGCAAGACGTGAGTTACGAAATGCTCTAGCTGCAGCACCGACGCCGCTTCCTCAGAGACGACAAGCATATAACATAGTATTGGAAGCAAAATCATATGTGCTCGAAGGAGCGGTCTATACACAGAAAAAGCGTCCTGCACTTGCTGATACTTGTTATGGGAAGGCAGTAAAAAAGGCAGGTGAAGCATTACACATTGTTCGTGATATTAACTCACCGATTAATGTAGCCCGTATTGAAAAGCTCTACGAGGACATACAACGAGCACCGTATGCGAACAAGAATGTTGATCTGGCAAGTCTTGAGGTGGAACTAATGGCAGCAAAATACCCTCAGATGTTTCGGTAGGAAGATGATCATGATGCCGTTTCCCATATTTTGATCTCGACTCGTGGTTTGTTCCCCTCAAGTCTGTTTCTAGTAGTAACAAGGTCAACATTGGACTGAAGCAGGGCTTACTACCGCCTCTCCATTTTTGTAATATAGCTGGCAGTCGAGTTATATGTTAAGGAATTCTGCCAAATGGTCAATCACATAATGTTTAGGGACAGTCTTTATGATAAGCTGTTAGTCGAATGGGGCACAGGCGGGTGATATGGTAGTTTGTGGTGTTAAGCATGAATAGGCGAAATTAATTACTACGGCGTGTTTGCAAACTAGAACCACAGCAAGATAGCCGCGATGATCACCATCGCCAGATAGTTACTCGCCCGCTTCTCGTAGCGTGTCGCCACACGTCGGAACTGTTTGAGTCGATTGATTAAACGCTCTACCTGGTTGCGTTCACGATAGAGCAACCGATCAAATCGAGCAGGACGACGCTCGTTCTTACGTGTGGGAATGGTGAAACGGATGCTATGTCGCCGCAGGTACTGCCGGATCTTCTTGCCTGTATAGCCTTTATCTGCGATAATCCGCCTGGGGTAGCGTTTGACCCGTCCGTTGGCTCGTTGCAGGGCTCCTTGTTCCATCAACTGCTCAAAGATGGGTGCCTCATGCCACTGTCCCGGAGTCAGCATAAAAGTCATCGGCTTGCCGCTTCCCTCCGCATGCAGATGGACTTTTGTACTCAAACCGCCCTGGCTACGGCCTAGAGCTTGGGTATCGGGATGGCCTCCTGCCGGCACCGGCGGCGTGTTGATGCGCACGTATAATGGTGCTATCGACGTAATGTTGATCCCAATCCAGCTGATGAGTAGCATCACTTTTTTGTTGCAAGACTTGCAAGATGTGCTGCCAGAGTCCTGCTTTTTGCCATCGGTAAAAGCGGCTGGCAACGCTCTGCCACGGCCCATAGCGTTCAGGCAAGTCGCGCCAAGGTGCTCCTGTGCGATCGATCCACAAGAGCGCGTTGATGATCAGACGATGGTTCGAGGCTGGGTGTCCTGTCCAGGGTTTCTGTGGGGGAAGAAGGGGTTGCAATTTCTCCCACTGCTCGTTCGTCAGTTCTCCTCTACTCATACCTCACCTCTCTTCTTCTCTTATTTTATCATCTCTTGCATCCGTTTGCAAACACGCTGTAGTACTAGAAAAAAACTTTTCTGTATGTTACACTTCTATATTAAGAGATAGAAAATAATGATAATAGAATAATATTCGTATTCAGGTGAGGTCACATGGAGTTATCGCGTAAGTTAAGTCCCCCTGTAACACTTTTCTATTCGTATGCTCCCGAAGATGAAGATCTGCAGCAGCAATTGGAGCATCATTTGAGCTTACTGCGACGGCAAGGCCTGATTACAGATTGGCACCCGCGAAAAATTTCTCCTGGAGATGATTGGATACATGCAGTTAATCAAAAGCTACAAACTGCTTCTATCATTCTCCTTCTGGTAAGTCCAGCATTTATTGCCTCCGATTACTGTTATGGGAATGAGATGTATCAGGCCCTGACACGCCACATGGCTTCTGAAGCGCTAGTTATCCCGATCCTGCTGCGTCCTGTGGACTGGGAAACAGCTCCGTTTGCTCATTTGCAGTGCCTTCCACGTAACCGACGTTTCATTGATAACACTCCAAACCGAGACGATGTTTTAGCCGAAACAGTTAAAGAGTTGCGTTTGCTCATTCAGGTGGCATGCGGAATAGCTTCGCCGCAGTCTCCTTCGAGCGTGTAGGTAGCACAGACGAAAACAGAGGAGAGAGAACAGAGCTCGCCAATAGCACAAGAGTCACATTCGCAGGTTATCGCAGAGGCAACGAAAGTGCTCGATTCGAAGCAGCATGAAGCACTGTGCAAAATACTTTATAAAGATTATTCTGAGACATTAAAGAATCTCTTAAAGAAAGTTACTCCTATTACTCTCAGATTGAATGAGCACTTTGATATGACCAATGATGCAAGGTTTCACTCCTGGAAACCCGAAGAGCCGGAAGAATGGCCTGCCGGAACAACCATTCTCGAAATGTTTGAAAGGTCGGGGCGAGGCCTGTTGATTGGAGGAGAGCCGGGAGCAGGTAAAACTACTCTGCTCTATGAACTGGCGCTCTCCCTGCTTAAACGAGCCGAGTCTAAGGTGACAGAGCGACTTCCGCTGATACTTGATCTTTCTTCGTGGTCTAAAAAACGGCCCTCGATTGTGGAATGGGCAGCAGAAGAATTAGAACAACGTTATAACTATTCACGGCGCGTTTGGCGGCAATTGATACAGGAAAAGCATTGCATCTTGTTGCTTGATGGCTTGAACGAAGTTGCAACTACCGATCAATCGGCTTGTATTAATGCTATAAACACTTATCACGTTGAAACATACTTATCTCTGGTCGTCTGTACACGTACTAGGGATTATCTGGAGCAGACTCAGCGACTTGCCTTGCAGTCTGCAGTCGTCATCCAGCCTCTCTCGCTGGAAGATATTAGCAACTATTTCTCTCAAGCAGGAAAACATCTGGAAACGATGCATGAGATTGTAAATACTAATCCAACGTTACAAAAGCTGCTTACTACTCCCTTGATGCTGAATGTAGCTATCAGTGCCTATCAAAATCCAGCAGGGGAAGGTCCCCCACAAATGAATTCGGCTTGGGAGCAACAACAACTGGTTTTTGCTGCTTATATAAAACGGTTTTTGTATGAACGCAGTCAGTGTGGGGTCTACGCACCTGAGAAGATAAAGAACTGGTTGATATGGCTCGCCAAGCAAATGTATAAAGACAGCAAGAGTGTGCTGTATCTTGAACGGATGCAACCGAACTGGCTGGTAGAAATCCGGGAGCAGATTCTCTACCACTGGTTCGGTGTCCATTTGCCGAATATCATCATCGGTGCCCTGGTGAGCATCGCTTTGAATGTGCTCCTTTTTGGCTCATTGAATACATTGATCAGCACTCTAATCTATGGTAACAGCATAGGACCTTTGCAATTGCTACTGTACGCTATCATTGGAGGTATAGTAGGCGGCTGGATTAGCCAAACAGATAACCCGGTTCCGCAGAGACCGATCCGGCGGATCAGACAAACGGGAGGAAATCCCTTACAAATTAGTGATAGAAGTAAGATGTTGATGCTTTGTGCCGGTATTTTTCTGACCTTTATATTGACCTCTATGCTAGGGGGATTACCTTTACAATCTGCTGTATTCGGTGGGGCAAATTACGCTGTGCCATGCTTATACCTTTTGTTTCAGAAGCGCGGTGAGCTTCCTTTTGTGCGGCGTTCCCTATTCGCAGCCCAACGAAACCGAACTAGAAGCAGGAGGTGGCCGTGGAATCAGCTTTTTGCCCAGGATGTTCTTAATACCGGTCTGCAAATTGGGGGAGCTTTCGGCATCACCAGATTTTTAGGAACTTTGTTAAGCGCTGTATTGGGAGGGCCTGGTGCGATAATCGGTGGATTAAGTAGCGCGTTGAACGAATTGCTAAAATATGGCCTTATTGGCATCTTGACCTGTTTTCTTTTTCTATTTATCAGTCAATCTATCACCATTGAGCCTGTTGAAATTCTGACGTGGTCTATTAAGAGTCTCTGGAAAGGATTTACTAAGCGGGAGAATATAAAGACGGCCCTATTAATTGGGATAGGGACAACTGTAATTATTGGCCTGAGCTATGCAGTAAGCGATGGCCTCAACTTTGTGGGGGGAGTGCAAACTGGCTCTGGCTCTACATCAGGACCAGCGAGTACTGGACTATGGCTGCAAGGGATTGACCAAGTCATTACTGAGTTTATGACGGGACTGGGTTGCGGGTTGTGTCTCGCTGGATGTTACTGGCTATTGACGGGACTGTTTGGAGGAGTATCATACCAGCGTTTCTCGGGGCAGAGGAGTGTCAGACCCAATCAAGGAATACGTCGTTCTCGTAGCATTGGCTTGCTAATGGGAGTCCTCAATACAATACCATGTTTCTTATTTGGCGGAATTGGCATTTTGCTTAGCAGTATACTTCTTTATGATCAAGGTGGCGGTCCAAGCATATTTAAGATATTATTGACAAATCCTAAAGTGGCTGGTCCTCTTATAGAGGCAGCACTAAGATTTGCCTTTGGTCCAGCCATAAACTCAGCGATAGTGGTAGGTGTAGCAGGAGGCTCGCTTGCTTTCATTTTGAGCGGAGGGCTAGCATGGTGGAGACATTGGGTCTTGCGCTACCTACTTTGGCGTAGAGGCATTATCTCTTGGCGTTATTCAAAAATGCTTGACGAGGCGGCCTATTATTATATGCTTTATAGAGTAGCGGGAGGTTACCACTTCATGCACGATCTGTTGCGTGACTATTTGGCTTCCCTTGATATAACTACAACCTCTCACATCGACGAACCTGCACCTTCTTATGCTATTGGAAAACAAGCTGCCGGAGGGAGCACTTCATAGGTGCAGGCGACTGTCGCATTGCAGTAGCATCAGAGTGGCTCAGGGAGCGGTTTGACACTCTAAAATTTATGTATCCACTTTGAAGTCTACAAGGACTCATGCATATCATAATACTGTTAAAATATTATGTTGCGTACTAAGAGAAAGGCAAATATTTTTATTACTTGGGTTAACCTTCATCTTTATCATCATGTTTCTTCTGATCAGTACGTCTACGTCGCTTAAAATCCTCAAGATCTGCACGCGAGATACGGTAACCTCTACCGATATCTATCGCCACAAGTTCACCAGACTGCACCCATCCTCGCACCGTTTCATAATGCACTTTCATCTCATCGGCGACTTGCCTCATTGTTAACATCTCTTCTGATGACATCGAACCTGCTCCTCACACTATTTTCTTTATTGTAACGTTTCTCCTATACCTCGTCAACATTGGAATGAGACTTGATTAAATTGTCTCTATTAGTTAAAATATGTCTTAGATATGCTCTAGCTGGATTAAATGGTGTTGAATGGAAGCCTGAATAGGAAGATGAAGTAATCAAACAGTGTGGAGGCTACTACTATCTCACGAGAGAAGATATGGTAGTATCGGGTGATCCCGAAAGACCACAGTAAGGTTGCTTCCAGGCAAAAAAAGTGTAGGAATGTAAGTATACCAGATGTGCTCAAAACGATGATGGTAGAAAAGGGCAAGGCCGACATTGCTACATTCCTTCAAAGGCCAGCAGGTATACAAAGGGTTGTTATCATGATGTGGAATAACGCGACAGCAGAAAAGGCGGGTATCCATCTGAGCCTTATCATAGTGAGCCAGATAAGGAGCGGCAGCATCGCATGACGAAATTTTGCAGGAGAATTTGAACGTGAAGAATCTCGCATGATTACATACCATTTACATAGCGCATCTCTCGTTCCGCTTCACAGGCGAGGCGAGTTACATTCATAAACTATGTATATAATTAGAACATCTGAGATGTACATATGCTATAATGAGGGTAACGAGTTCGTGGTTGCTTTCACTAGAGCAAAGGAGTGCACCAGATGCCAGACACAAACAAAGAAACCATTCTACAGGAGGAGACACCTTCATCGGAAATCGTAGCATTGTGTGCACTATTAGCACGTATTATGATGCGTTGTCTGAGAGAGAAAAACCCACGGATCATGGGATTACTCTCTTTACCACCTCAATCAGAGGAATTAGAGACAGGAGGAACCCATGATGCAGCCTGATCATTCGGAAAACGCAACCGTTCTTGTCGCTGGCTACGTGCGACGTTCGAGCGAGATGCAAAAAGACAACTATAGCATTGATGTGCAAAAGCGAGCCATCAGAGACGCAGCAAAGGCACGCAATTTACCGGAGCCAACTTTTTTTGAGGATGACGAGCGAAGCGCACGCGGGGAGCAAATCGCCAATCGCCCCGATTTTAAGCGGCTTCTCGATTATGTCCAAGCCAATCCAGGGAAAGTGATCGTGTTCGTCCATACTCTGGATCGCTGGTCGCGTAATGTCATGGTCACCTTGCAAAGCTTTCGTATTCTCTCTCTGTCCCGTACTGCGTTCATCTCGTTATCCGAACATATCGACTACTCAACACCGGAAGGGATGCTACAACTGACCATTCTCGCCGCGTTCGCAGCGTACTTCTCGGATATGCTCGCAAAGCATACCAGCAAAGGAAAAAGTGAACGGGTAGCGCAGGGGCTCTATAATGGCGATATTCCCTTCGGGTTTCGTTCGACCGGTCCAAAATCTCCACCTGAGTTTGACCCTGAAGAGTACCCTGGCCTGCGTCTGCTTGGCGAACTGCGCATGAAAGGGGTTGAAGCTGACAAAATCGCCGATGCATTGAATGAGGCAGGCTATCGTACTGGCAGTAAGCGATTTGGTGCCAGGCTCTTTAACAAGGATACCGTGACCGCCATGCTTCGGAATGAGTTTTATGCGGCCTATGCTCCAGGCGATGATCAGGGGACCGTCAAATATAAGGAGCAACGATTTCGAGGGTTGCATCCGGCAGCGTTTACCTACGACGAGTGGCAGAAGATACGTTCGATGACGCAATTAATGCATCATGCCAGTACGCGTACAGAGCAGGTTAAGCATGTCTATCAATTTGCGGGCTATATCTCCTGTATTCATTGTGGTTTAAAGCTACGTTGCGATACAGGGAATACGCCCGACAATCGGCGACAGTACTATCGGGATGCGGCAAAAGCACGTCGCATCCCGTGCCCTGCTGGCGGCAACTTAATGGTTCGGATCGATCTGGTTGACGAGCAGTTTGGCGAGCTACTCAAGCGGTTGGTGTTGCCTGAGAATTGGCGTGAGATCATCCGACGCAATATGGTGGCCGAGGCCCTCAAAGCAGGAGTCACACCTGAAAACGTGGAGCGGGAGAAAGAACGTCTCAAGTTGAAGAAATCACGCACGATTAAGCTCTACAAAGAAGGCTACATTGAAGATGACGAGGAGTTTCAAGGCGAGATGGCAGCCGTCGAGCTTGCGCTCAAGCAACTCGATGCACCAGAAGTCGACGGCATCACCTATGATGAGGTGATCGAGGCTGGGGAGCATCTTCCTGGTATGGCCGCATTGTGGGATGAAGCAACAATTGAAGAGAGGTATGAGATGGTGACCATTATCCTGGAGCCAGGTGGTTTGTACTATGATCTGGAGAATAAAATTATAGCCGCAATAAAACCCCGTCCAGCATTTTTACCTGTTTTACGAATGCTGAACGGGGTTATGGAATTTGACGAAACCAGGGGTCTGCTTGTGACAGAACACTGGTGCGACCGGAACCGACGGGCAACGAACCACAGGTCGCACCTTGCGTTGATCCCTCTTGAGAAACTTTTTCCCGGCAGAAACGATATCCTCGTGTACAAACATCCAACCTATCAACTTACAGACCAACCTGATTTACATTCTCTCCCTCAACGTCATCCTGGCCCAGACAACCCGCAATGGAAGATTCCGCCTGTTGAGTGGCCGACCGTGCTTCTTCGTGTCGAGCAGAACAAGGAGCCATTACGCCAGGTCGCGCGTGATTATGGAGTTTCGTATGAGGCGGTACGGCGTGTTGTGCGTGCTGCTCGTCGGCTGCAAGTCGAATAAAAAGTTGCTCAGGAAACAATAACATGAACGTTGTATCCACGTTTTCTGGCTCTACGAAATCAGGACATGCACAGCTCGTCAATCCAGTGATCTCTGATCGAATGATCAGCTTATTTTCTTCAAGATCTACTACTCCATAAAAACGGATGAAGATCATTTAGACCACAACGGTGTGTGTAGAGAACTTCGCTCATATGGGTTCCTCTTCTCTTTGAGTACTGAGGGAAACGATAAGAGAGAAAACCGCAAGAGGTGCTCGAAAGGCACAACATTCCTGCTCGTGCTCACCCCTGCCAGGGGTGGCAACACTCTTCTCTTTTGAACGCGACCTGCGTCAACTTACAAAACGGGCTGGGAGCACCTGTTGGTTCTGACCTCGCCTCGCGGCTTCTCTCGTACTATTGTAGCCCATTTTCATGCACGTCTCTGAGGCACAGCATCATCACACTTCCAAACCAGGGGCTGACTTGCATATTTTCTGTGCTATCTAACATCAATGCCTCATGTTCGTCCAAAGAAGTAGCGTTCGTCGTCAAGTCCAATAGTAAAGGACTAAATGGTGCCTCCGGCAACTATTGCAGTCATACCTAATGATGCCTATTCGGCTTGCATAGCCACTCGAAGACATCAAGGGTTTTCCTAATGACTTGGTGGATGCACCACTAAATAAGCCGACGAAAGTTATACGGCTAACCCCGCGACAGAGCGAGATCAGGAGAATCGGCTTATCACGAAAAAGGAGTCAACAGCCTTCATTAGCCGTTCCATGGTTCAGCCAGCATTTTAGCAGGTGCCCCTTGTCCTCTCCGAGTCGCTACTTGCGACACTGCTATATCCTCTGTATAGTGAACAGATTTCGCAGTTGCACTATGTACGCGGCGAGTATCTTTTGGTAGTTCTGTCACATTGTTATAAATGAACTCTTTCAGAAAAAGTCGTGAGAACATGGCTATTCACAGAGCCTAACTCCTGTTCGCTTCTGCTCGAATGATATCCTAATAGTGTCATCGATACGCTGCCGTTGCGCCAAGCATAGCCATCAGAGCTCATCTACCTCAAGCCCGATCAATGTTCCCTTCACCGTCTTTGCCTTCTGAGAAATCTCGAACGAGCCGCGTACGCGTCTCGCCACGATCCCGATCACCTGACCGCCTTGCTCAATAGTCTCGACCACTTCTTGTACTACCCGGCGGATCTGGACGGCTGTGGCTGATTGCCCCTCACTGAGCTTGGGGAAAATGATTCCATTTACCGAACGCATATAGAGAACAGGCACGCCCCAGTCCATAGAATCTTCACCCGCTTTGCCGAGCATGGCCAGTCGTCCTGCTGCAACAGCCTCGTCTACCGACAGACCACTGGCCAAGGAAGTGTAGAACATCTGGCTAAAGGAGATCGCCAACTTGTCGTCTACCTTATACTGCATTGCTACGACCGCAGGCATTCCTCGTTCGATCAGCACAGGAGCAATCCCCGTCCAAGCTGAGATGCCATCACGCCGCCCTGACTCACAGGCTCCCAACACTGCCAGCCGAACTCCTGCTTGTTGCAAGTACACCGCCAGTTCTTTGGCACGCAACCAGAATGGCTCCCCAGTTTGCTTGTCTTTCACCAGGACAATGCTTCCCAGTCCCACCGACTCGCCGGTTTGTGCGTCAACCTCCTGCTCCTCAAACTCACCATGTCCCGCGAAGTGGAACAGATCAGCCTTGGACTGCAACGCCATCCTCAGATCGTCAGGAGTCGCGTCCTCGATGACTGGCTCCCACTTGATAGTGACGCCGTCCACGTGAAAGTCACGCAGAGCTTTCTCAACCACTCGCTTCTCGTCCTTTAACTTCAACGGTTCGTGGGTTTTGGGGTTCGCCATCACTGCTACCAGGCGGAGTCGTTCTGGGGTGGCCGCCAGTAGGGAGGGATGTGCTTCGGGCAGAGCCTCGTGCCGTATCATTGAGATCTGGGGATTGAGGACCAGAAAGTGCGTGCGATCCTTTTCTCCTGCATGCATCTGCAGGTAGCTGAACTCCCAGGGCAATTGCGCCAATCGGGGCTCGCGGATCAAGAGGCGCAGGCGCACGCCCTTGTCGCGACCAGCCTTCTTGACAGCTTCCTTGAACAGGTTGCGCACCACTCCAGTTGGTAGCAGACGATCTGCCAGCAGTTCTCCTAGACTGATCAAGTCTGCCTGATCGAGATTCTGATCTTCCAAGTCAGTGAGAGCTTCTGTCAATTCGTTGTACCGATAGGGAACCGAAACGGCGGCGGTCTCACCCACAGCCGCTGAGGGCAACACCGCCGCCTTGAAGGTGTCCGTCTGTGCATCGAGGCCCCGTAGTTCCAGCGTAAAGTCGAGATACTCGCGTCCTGTGGTCATGGTGAATCGCCTCCTTGTACTTACTGCAAAGTAGAGGTCCGCAGTTCATGCGCACCTTACCTGCTCTATGAGCAAACGCCAAAAGTAGCCAGGTCACGATCGATGCCTACCTCGGGCCATGAAACTGTGCTGGACAGTGAAATCAGGTAGTTGGCATCTGGGGCATCGCCTCGACGGCAATCAATTCCTCCAGGATCACGACTCGTTCACCTACTGGCTTGACCGTCGCACGAAGCTGGTAGTAGCCGTCGGTAGTGGGGGCCACCAAGCTCCCCTCATAGCGACCCGGAGTCGTCTTAATCTCAGGCAGACGCGTCTCAGGGAGATCTTGAGGAGGCACAACCTGCTGTGCACCCGGCAGGGCCTCCCGCCAGCGGAGCTGCACGGTGATGCTTGCCCGAGAAACAGGAGGCAAACTCTCTTTGTTTTCGTGGACTGTTGCCCACAGTTTGATCACTTCACCCGGACTGTAGACATCCCGGTCAGGATTGAAAACAATCGTCAAGCGCTCGGTGATAAGGAAAGCACGCTTCCTTACAGTCCGAAACTTATCGATGAGTTCCCACTTTAGGAACTCCAGTACAGCAGGGGCAACGTAGATGTTGCCGTGATCGGCGACGAATGGAAGCTGTTCTTTAGCTTGAGGATGTACATAACTTTGTTCGGGAACCGTACCATCGCCAGCCTCCGTGGCACTCCACTCGATATTGCTCCACTGACCACCCGCTGCAAAGCGCAGCACACCAAAGGTGGTGGTGGGTGTCTTGCGCCCGAAGAAGCAGAGCGTTTCCTCCACACTGGTGGTCGTGCCAAGCTCCTCGTTGAAACGTCGTCCATCCAGCAGTAAATACCGCTGCTGCTCGTTCTGGAGCCACCCCGCCGCATCACTGAAAGGATTGATAGGTACATTGTTGAGTCCTCGGAGAAACGGATCCTGGGAGGGAAGCAACTGATAAGCGGAGGGGAAGGTGCGTATCAGCGCGCGCGTGCGTGGGCCGATGTTGAACAGGTTGAAGAGGCGGCGGAACAAGGTGTCCAGACCGTCAAACAGAATGTCCATGGCTTTAGGGCTGCCGTCCCAGGGAGAGGCGAGCAGCATGAGTCGGCTGACCTTCTCCTTCCCTCCCTCCTTCTCGATATACCAGCGAGCGACCAGACCTCCCATACTGTGGGCGAGGATCCAGACCTTGGCACCAGGGTGGAAGGCTTGCCAGTAGTTGATGGCAGCTCCTAGCTGGCGAGCCGAGAGGCGGTTGTCCTGCCGCCAATCATAGGCGAAGGCGTGGACGTTCAAGTCCTGCTCTGGGTGCTTAGCGGGGTTTGCCCGATACCCCATACCTTCCAGGGCGTCGAGCAGGCGGCCGTAGGCCTCCTGTTTGACCCAGGGAGGCACAAAGATCACCTTATCCATGATGCCCGCTGGTTCCAGGGCAGGGTTGGGGTACGCCAGAGTATCCAATAAGTGGCTCAGCCAGTTGTCCCACTCGAGGGGATTGAGAACGGGGAACGAAGAGAAATCCACCCAGACGATATCGCCCGTGGTACGGTCCCGCAGCTTACTCCCCATAATGCCCGGAATAAAGACGATAAAATGAGGAGGTATGCCTTCTGTCTCATTTGCCATTACTGACTCCTTCTCTTTTTTCTGTTATGCTTCCTATCAGCCCTCAATTTCTATTGTCACGTCACAGACAAAGCTTGATGCTTATCCCTGATGCCTTTGAACAATGTCTCTTTCCTGCACTTTCATCTGATCATCTTCAGACCGTCAGACAAACCAGCAGATACCCATAAAAGATCGACGTTAAGGTTAGTGCCATTGGCCTAACTCCCAGGGCCGACTGCGTGTGAAGTAGGTAGCGCAGAGGCGAATTGCTTCGGTTAGATCGCTATTGCTCAGATTGCGAATGGAAGGGCCGAAGAGTCTCCCCAGGAGTATATCCAGTGTCGTCCCGTCTGCCAGCGTCGTCAAGAGCAGTGACTTCATCCCCACAGAGTTGGGACTTTTCTGACCGGCCCATCGCGCGCTGATGAAGTCCGTGAAGGCCTTACGGGTTTCAGTATCCGCAGTTGCCGATAGGGTAGTCAGCACGGTTTCGTTATCAGGGGTATCGCCTATCGCCCATTCACGGTATCTCCTCACCAGTTCCATACGCTCCGCACGAAACTGCAGGTTTCGTACCTGCTCTGCTTGCCATCCTGAATCACTGAGCAAGTGCTCCATATCTGGCACCAATGAAAGCCCGAACGCCACACTGCGATTAATCAGCGAAAGCAGCG
>Ga0137365_10001505_pt1 | contig 18155 bp, 20 predicted proteins | sample SagtaG_9_FD_104799 | JGI IMG/M metagenome (GOLD analysis project Ga0137365, IMG submission 104799) | Vadose zone soil microbial communities from Sagehorn Ranch, Mendocino, California, USA - Sage1_L_40_16 metaG | ecosystem: Environmental > Terrestrial > Soil > Vadose zone | place: USA...
ATTCCAGTTGGGCAGGCTTCTTCCGGTAACTCGACGACGTACAGTTCGGAAATGGATTCGTGAGAAGCAACTCCGTGCTATGAAGTTAGGTCGAAGAGGAGGATACCGTATCCGGCGCTCTGACTTACATGAGTTTCTTCGCAAGCGTGAGACAATAAAAGTTGATGATCTTTCTTCATCCTGTGGAGAACACAGTACGAAAGAAGAGTGATGCTTCCCCTCCACCCAACCAGCCCGAAAGGAACGCCCATTCAACCCCGCCTTAGAAAGAGCGGGGCTTTCTGGGCCGTTCTCTGTAATGAGCACCTGCTCTTCAGCCTGGGAGCCAGCTTCAAGGAGCGGCCAGACGTGCTGGACGAGATGGAACCGACTCTGCTAGAGGCACTGTTATGCCTCTGTCCAACGAAGGAGCAGCACATGGGCTGGTTACACGTTTTTGCGCAGCTCGGTCGGGCTGCCTGAGGTGAACTGGACGCGCCCGATCCAGTCACGAGGCCATCTTGCCTGGGCATCGAGCGTCATATATTCCAAGGAAAATGCCTGTATTTACTCCCTGACCTCCATGTCTCACCAGCATCTCTAGAGCATTTCTATGCGGAGAGTATCTCGGTGCTGTAGCTGTTCGTCTCGGCTGGCAAGAAGATGGTATACTTATACCAGTCACGCTAAAGAGTATAGCAGTCGACCGTTATGAAATGCGTTACTTTCCTGTATCAGCATAGCGACCAGGCGTTTATCATACAGCAGTCATAGCACAACCAAACGCCTGCCTGCTACGCTTTTACCAACGCTCGTCGACTCTACTCATTCTAGCACACCACGCTCTGGCCGAATGACAATACTCCTTTTCTGTGACATGCAACCTGTGGATAGTGTACGTCGTTCTCTAGGATATCGGGAAGTGCTTCCTGCACAATGCTGTCGTGTGATACAGTACAATTGCTAAGTTTCGCATAGGTGATTGATGAAAGGAGAACTGATATGAGTGACATGCACACCGAAGAAAACGTGGTGAAGAACTGGGCGCAGGCACAGCAAAAGCTGCTGGCTGACTGGCTCGATACCATACGCAAGCTTGGAGGAACACCTACGCTGGAGCTGTGGAGAAAAACGGTGGACACCTGGCAGACCTCGGTGAAGGAGACCCTGGATGCGCAGACGGAATGGACCAGGCAGTGGACCGAGACCCTGGCCAAAGCCAAGGGAACCCCTGAAGAGCTGCGCGAACTGGCGCGGGAAGGACGCGAGCAGTTGCAGCACTGGACTGAGGCTGAGCGTGATCTCTGGCAGAGTTGGTTCAACACGGTACGGGAGATCAATTTCCGACCAGAATCTGGTGCCGGTGCGCAAACGGGAGGGGACTTGATGCAACTTTGGCAAGACACCGCAAACAAGATGATAGATACACAGGCCGATTTGGTTCGGCGCTGGACTGGAGGTGTCACTGGGACGAAGAAGCAAGGAAAGACGGGCGACCAGTAGATGAGCAGAAGGGCCGGGGAGGTCGGTACTGATGGCAAAGCAGCTCTTCGTGCCGACGCTGCTTGGACTCCGATAATTGGAGTGAGAAGGTAGGAGGAAAACGGTGCCGAGCGATCCACAACGTACAACTCAAGCAGTTAAAAAGGACCATAATGGCGGGACAGCAGCCACCCCACCTAATACCAAGCCGAAAGGAACGAAACCAGCCCCCCTTGGGAACGCGTCCAAGCAGAAGAGTACTACCAAACGGACAGAGCAGACTGCACTCCAGAAGGAACAGCGCAAAACTGCCGCGGCACAAGCCGCTGTAGAGGATTTGCGGCGTCAGTTGGCTGCCGTTGAAGCGGCGCTTGCAGAGGAACGGCGCAAGGCAGAAGAGGCGCAACAAGCACTTGTGCAACAGCGACAGGCAGCTGAAAAACTCTCTGAGACTCGCGAGCAAACAGCAGAGCAGATGCCTGTTGGAGGGACTGCCTTTGGCCTCACGCCCCTGGTGGGCTTTCGAGGTGCGGATCTCTTCGACGTCAGTCAGAAGATTGCCCAGCAAGCGATACAGCAACCGCCGTTACTGCTGAAACATTACACAAATTTCATGCTCGAAATGAGCCGGGTGATGACCAGTCAATCCACCGTTGAGCCGGACGCCAAAGACAAACGCTTCACCGACGAGGTCTGGAAAACGAATCCGTTTTACCGTATGTACCTGCAAACCTATGTGACCTGGCAGCAGAGCCTCAATGCCTTTCTCAACGATGCAGATTTTGACAAAAAGGATGCCGACCGGGCGCGCTTCGTCCTCTCGCTCTTCGCAGATACCGTCGCCCCAACCAATACGCTGCTGGGCAATCCGGCGGCCATGAAGAAGATGTATGAGACGGGAGGAGCCAGCTTAGTGCGCGGTCTCACCCACATGCTCGAAGATCTGGCCACTAACGGCGGTCTTCCTTCCCAGATCGACATGAAGGCCTTCCAGGTCGGCAAGGACCTGGCTACCACTCGGGGGGCCGTCGTGTTCAAGAACGAGGTATGTGAGTTGATCCAGTATCAGCCCACGACGCCCCAGGTGTATCACCGCCCGCTGCTCGTTGTCCCTCCACAGGTCAACAAATATTACATCATGGACCTGTCACCCAACAAGAGTCTGGTGCGGTACCTGGTTGCCAATGGACTGCAGGTCTTCACCATCAGCTGGCGCAATCCCACACCTGAAGGCAGCGACTGGGGGTTCGAAACCTACGACCGGGCCATCCTGGAAGCCATTGACGTGGTCCGCGCGATTACCGAAAGCCCGGACGTCAATATCCTGGGGGCGTGCCTGGGTGGTATGACCCTGGCCACGCTGCTGGGTTACCTGGCAGCACGGAAAGACCGGCGCATTCACGCGGTGAGCTTCGTGGTGACGGTACTGGACTCCAACGTCGAGTCGACGATGGGGCTGTTCGCCACCAAAGAAACCATTGCAGCAGCCAAGCAGGCGTCGCGCTTGAGGGGAGTGCTCGAGGGTCAGGAGATGGCACGCGTGTTCGCCTGGCTGCGCCCCAACGATCTGATCTGGAACTACTGGGTCAACAATTACTTGATCGGCAACGATCCGGCCGCTTTCGATGTGCTCTACTGGAATAACGACACGACGCGCCTGCCCGCCAGGCTGCATGGCGACATGCTCGACCTTCTCGAGACCAATGCGCTCACCCATCCAGGTACGCTCTCGGTACTTGAAACGCCCATCGATCTCTCGAGGGTGACCAATGATACCTATATCATTGCAGGCGTCACCGATCACATCACGCCGTGGCAAGGCTGCTATGCGACCACGCAGTTGCTGGGTGGCAAGGTCACGTTTATCCTGAGTAACAGTGGCCACATCCAGGCCATCCTGAACCCACCTGGCAATCCTAAGGCATCCTTCTTCGTCAACGAGCGCTACCCGGCTGATGCCGAACAATGGCTTGCGAGTGCACAGAAACGCGCAGGCTCCTGGTGGGAGGATTTGCGAGATTGGCTGGGCCAGCGCTCCGGTGAGCAGATGGCCGCACCGCAAGAACTGGGCAACGAGCAGTATCAGGCAGGAACACCAGCACCTGGCACCTACGTGTTTGAACCATGATGGCTCATCTCACGTTGGAAGTGAAAGGACACTCTGTGCAAGATGAAATGATCAGGCCACAATCCGAGACACGTATCATCACCGTCAAGGGTCAGCAGTTGCGGGTAACCATCCGCCCAGGAAACGGCACCCGCACTCCGCTGCTCTTGATGAACGGGTTCGGAGTGAACCTCGAAGTGCTCCAGTGGTTCGTCGATGCCCTCGACCCGGCCATCGAAGTTATTCGCTTTGATGTACCGGGCACAGGTGGTTCACCGGCTCCGCTCTTTCCCTACCGTTTTACTGGGCATGCTTGGTTGGTGAGTAAGATGCTCAACCAACTAGGCTACCAGCAGGTAGATGTACTGGGCGTCTCCTGGGGTGGCGCACTCGCCCAACAGTTTGCCTTTCAATATTCCAGGCGCTGTCGGCGGCTGGTCCTGGTCAGCACCGCCACAGGAGCGCTCATGGTCCCCGGTCGTCCCTGGGCCCTGGCTCAGATGGCCACGCCACGACGCTATATGGACCCGGTCCACATGGAGGAGAACGCTGCAGCACTCTACGGGGGAAAGGTACGCACGCATCCCGAGTTCGCCCATTCCGTTCGTACGGGTGGATTGCAAGGCTATTTCTATCAAATGCTGGGAGGAGTGGGTTGGACCAGTCTACCGTGGCTTCCTTTCGTATGGCAGCCGACGCTGATCATGCATGGGGATGACGACCCGCTTGTCCCACTCGTCAACGCGAAGATAATGCATAGCTTGATCCCGCATTCGAAGCTCTACATCTTCCACGATGGACACCTGGGAATAGGAACGAGTGCGCGGGAACTCGCGCAGGTGGTCGACCAGTTTCTCACAACTCCTCTCTCTTCCTCAACAAGTGGTGCATGATCCAGAGGTGGAAGAAAGAGCGCAAGGTCAAGTGGTTGCACAAGAGAAATGTACACATAAACACATGAGCGAATGAGGAGGAACAGGCCGTCGATCAATAAGGAAATATGCTGGATCTCCGTATCTTTTCTAAGTAGAAGAAAGCTATCCATTCTCCCCATGCGCAAGCAGCGAGGATCGTTCTAGCCATTCAGATGTTCGTGTTTTTTGCTCGTGTTCTTCCTCATCTCTTGCAGCTTGTTTACGGTGAAGTACCCCTTGTCTAAAGACAGGAGCTTCGACAGCCATTGCTGACTGTTGGCTTCTTCCAAGCCGAAGGATATTGAGTGCAGCATTGGTATCTCTGTCAAGGACAACCCCACAATGGGGACAGAGGTGTGTCTGTTCATCCAGTTCCTTATGGGAGCATTCCTGCTTCGGTTTCGGACGCTGCACGAGATTTTCTGTTTGCAACGCTTCAAACACCAGCGTTTGATACTGCTTGACCAGTTTGCGAGATTGCTTGTGGAGGAAGTCCCTTCTCTGATTGCATATCTTCCGATGTGCCTTCGCCACCAGCATGCGAGCTTTCTCACGGCGATGTGAGCCACGCTTGCGCCTGTCCTTCACCTGCTGACGACGAGCGAGCGTCTTCTCGACCTTGCGGTAGTAGCAGGGATGGTCGACGAAGGTTCCATCAGAGAGGGCCGCAAAGTGAAGCAAGCCCAGATCAATACCAATTTCCTCGGCAGAGGTGGGCAACGGTTCAGGGACTTCACACTCGCATGAGAACACGCAATACCATTGCCCCGCCTCATACTTGATCGTGCAGGTCTTGATCTTCCCTTCAATCGGCCTATGGAGTTTGATCTTGATCGTGCCAATTTTCGAGAAGGTGACGTGCTGCTCAGAAAGGCTATAGCCGCCTTGCGGATAGGTGAACGAAGTGTAGCGATTGCGTCCCTGAAATCTGGGGTAGCCTGGCTTCTCTCCATTAGCAACACGCCGGAAAAATGCTTTGAAGGCTTTGTCGAGACGCAAGAGCACATCTTGCAATACCTGAGAGTGGATACCCTGATACTCAGGGCGCAGGATAGCTTTGACCTCTGGCAAGTCACGCTTCTGTGCATAGTAGCTGACGGACTTGCCAGCTATACGGTAGGCGTCACGCCGCTCTGAGAGTGCCGCGTTGTAGAGTTCGCGGCATCTTGTCAACGTCCAGAACAGCGTGTGCTCTTGCTCCTTATTAGGATACAGGCGGTGCTTGAAGGCTTTTCTCATACTCACTTCTTCTTCTTAAGAGACAAAAAAACGGAAAAACGTGCCTGATATCCCTTTTGCTCAAGCAAGGGGGCTTACGGCACGCTGCTAGCTAATAGGAGCTCCCGCATCTCCTGGGCTGTAGGATGTGCTATCATGAAAGGTGAGTATTCCTCACACCTATCCCCTTTTGAAGAAATGAGTCTATAACCATGTCTCCAATGGCTTTATGACCCGAACTTCCCGGATTCTTCGTGGAGCAGCTAAGTAGAACCGAGAACAGCCTTGTTCTAACTGCTCGAGTCACATCCCCAACAGCACGTTGTCCTGACTGCCGGCAGCCGTCATCGCGCGTGCATAGTTATTACACACACGCTCCCCGATTGACCTATCCTCCATCGTGCTATCCGTGAATGCTGCGTCCTGGTCACCCTCTTGCACCGCACGCAGCGTAGCAAGATCCGTGAGTGCCAGTGGACGCCCCTGCGCATCAAAGATCCTGATCCCATGGGTGGCAAGAAACTCCTGCATCGGTTGATCGATGTGCCACTCTGCTCCCCACACGTTGGCGGCGGCACGGTTGGCCAGCAGCAGGCGCGCATCTTGGCCATACACGAGGTAGACGCTGCTGGGGAGTGCATCCATGATCTGCTGGAGGAAAGCAAGGCGAGCAACGGTCGCATCATGGACGGCTTGGGCAGCGTGCTCCAGGCGGCGTCGCTCGGTGATGTCCCGGTTGATCTCCAGGATCGTTGTGGCGTGCCCGAGCACATCGCATACCAGCACCTGGCGACTTTCGACGACCACGAGGCGGCCATCGCGGCGGGTATGCGTCAGTTCCCCTTCCCAACGCCCATCCCGTTCGAGAAGCGCACCAACTACGGCAAGGCTGCTGGGAAAACGCGTCTTGAGCAGGCTATGGGTGATACGACCCAGCGCCTCCTGGGACGACCAGCCGTAGAGTTCCTCCGCTCCCCTATTCCAGAAGAGCACACGGCTCTCGGAATCGCGGATGAAGATCGCATCGTGCGCAAGGTCGATGAGCTCAGCCTGCAAGCGGATGTGCTCTGCTTGTTGCAAACGCTCATGTTCGGCACGTCGCTGTTCGCTCATATCGCGAATGGCCCCGATGGTCAGTGGCTCGTCACTCATCAGCACAGGACGCAAACTGATATCTACGGGGAACTCGGTGCCATCCTTGCGCTGTCCCAACAGTTGAAGTCCGGCGCCCATCGAGCGTGTGCGCGGCGTGGCGAAATAGTGCTCTCGGTGAGCGACATGCATGGTGTGTAGGCGTTGGAGCAAGAGCATTTCAAGCCGCTGCTCGTGCAACTCCTCGCGACGATAGCCGAACAGTGCGGCAGCCTGCTCATTCGCCATCACCATGGTCCCTTCCCGATCGACAATGAGCAGCGCATCGGGTGAAATATCCAACAGGTGGAGCAACTCGGTCGACGTGACGCGCAGAGGCGATGGCGAGATGGGCGGCTTGCTCGTATCAAATTGGCGAGAGTCGGTCATCGATGCTTCCTACCTATCGAGGGTTACCTGGCAACGCTGATTACACTGATGAGACGCAAAGCAGAAGAGACCTGCTTTGCGCAGCGTGAGCTACACGGTACAGGGAGTGACGTTCAGATTGCAAAAAGCTCTTCTGAGTTGTGAGCTGTTCCAATAACAGAACTGGTAGCTCTGAAAGAAAACGACCAGTGTATGAGACGACGAAACCACTCCAGGGAAAATCGAAGGAGGAAGAACCTGGACGTTGGAACGCAAGCATGCTCGTCTCTCTTCCTAGCTGTTGGTCTTGTTCATAGGTACGCTACCAGATGCTTGCCATGGCGTGTCCATCTCTCAAAAAGAGTCTGAATCTCAGCTCATGATGAAATATCACAATCTTAGAGTACCATGTTGAAGTCAGAAAAACAAGACGACGACACATGGACAGGTGATTACCCAGAAATGCGAACTGTGATTGTTCTGTGTCAGGCCAGCGACTCATTGTGATGGCAATGTGAGTTCAAGAGAGTATGCTTCTGATGGAACATCCTGATCTTCCATAAGGAAGTTGATGTTCGGTGGGTTTTCTCTACTCGGGGGAGAATGAAAGAAAGATCATGAAACATAAACTAATCCGTATCACGCTGGTCGTCTTAGAGGTATTTGTCGCACTTGGAGCCGTCGCAGGGGGCATAGGTCTGCTGACAAGAGCGATTCCAGCCTCACTTGAAGGGCTACAAGGCTCGCCGTTCGTTGATTACACCATCCCCGCCTTGTCGTTGATGGTCATTGTGGGGGGCAGCATGCTCCTCGCTGCTGCAACCATCCTCAGCGGGCGCGAAATGGGTGTGCTGGCCTCGGCTCTTGCCGGGCTGATTATGATGGGCTTTGAGGTCGTGGAGGCAGCAGTCATTGACCGTATCGGTGGCAGCGAGCTTCTGTTTGCCGTGAGCTTGCAGGCCTTCTACTTCGCGCTCGGCCTGGCGATCTTTGGGCTGGCCTGCTCCCTCTGGGTGACCGAGTATCGGAGTTCCCACTTCCCTGCCAGGCATGTCAGTCATGTCTAAAGGCCAACGGGTAGGACGGGAAGGCTGTCAACAAGACAGGCGCGGTTTTCTCACCAGGCATCACGCCTGGCTTCATCTGTACTCGCAACGCAGTTTTCCATGAGCCCTACCGCTTGTATGTTGACGTATTCCTCCTCCACTTCTGATACGGACGAGATCAGTCTGAAGACATTCTAGAGAAGACATGGAGTTCGATAGAATCATTGTATCCCAAATCGGTGTAATCTATCTTCATAATGAATATTTTTTTGCCTTCACTTCCAATCTTTCTCCTTTCTATACCTATGCTCCCACATTGTGAGAGTATTGTGATACCCGGTACTTCCAATACCAGCGTCTATTGGCTAGGATAGTACTAAACACGTTCCGAGTGTGTCCTACATTGAGAGAGGTGAGCGATGACCGAGAGTGAAGTGATGCTACAAGAAATACATCATGCGGCTAATCCAACAATTCTGGTGGTTGCACATGATCCGAAATTTCTCAAGGTTTTGGAAATGTCCTTGAAGCTTGAATTCGACTACGTAGTCATCTCCGTCACCGGAGGAAAGAGCGCAGTAGAGATGGCAGAACGTGTCAAGCCTGATCTCTTCATCATGGATTATCACCTCCTTGATCTGGGTGCACGGGAACTCTCTCATCGGCTGCACAGCATCAAAGAGCTTGAAAGCATTCCGATCATTCTCCTCAACTCACCTGTTCCCTCTTGGAGCGAACACCAAGGGTACAACACCATCTTCCTCGGCATGCCATTCGCGTTGGCAGAGTTTTATAGCGCTGTGAACGAAAGCCTTGGCCACATCTGATGAGTGTGGAATTGACCCGGAGGACTTCCCTGTTGGATAGGAATTGAAGCGCGAAATTCGATCATGCTGGAACGGTGTGCTCACCAGGTCCCCACAGGATAAGAGATCAGACGCCCTCGAAAGCAGAATCGATGCCGGGATCGGACCACTCAAGTGCGCTTCTTCTGTTGCTGGAAGCGGGCAGTCGCGTCGAACAACGCCGTCCTGCGGCGACCGGATCTGTGGTCGCGAACTTACCTCTCACAACCCCATCGGCGACTACGCAACAAACCCTCATCTTTGTGCTCGGCCTGGTGATCTTCGGATGAACTGCCTACCTGTGCAGGACAGAGTATCGCAGTCATAGCTTTCTAAGCAGGCACGTCAGCCATACTTGAAGGAACCAGGGAAAGACAGAAGACATCCGCACGTGCCAGGCGCGATGGTTTCTCCAGGCATCGCGCCTGGCTTTTTCTCTGATCGCTTCACAAAAGATCTGGGTCATCACGAGAACATGGAGGGACTGTAACGGGTTGACTGCGAGCATCGTATCGCTCATAGCGTATGATAGTGTTTATCAGAGGAACGTCTGCTACAGAAATACTTCCCTCAAGGAGGTCGTAGGTGTTATCCTCTACCCGGATACTTTGGAGGTGTGGTATGCTGAAACGACTCGCGCGTGTCGTGCTGGCGTTTGTGCTCATCGTGCATAGCCTGATTCACCACCGGATCATCCCGGGTGGACTCCTAGGCCCGATGGACGAACAGGATGGTCGGGCCAATACTGGCTGCTGGATCATATCCTGGATGCATCTGTCATCTGGACCATTAGCGTGATTCTGCTGCTAGGCACGCTCCTGTTCCTCGTCACCGGTAGCCTGGGATTACAGAAAACCGAGCGCGAAAGCCCCCGTGATTCATCCGGGGGATGAAGCGCCGTTCCTTGTTTGGAGGAGGCGAGGGGAGCGCACCACGCTGCTTGACAGAGGGGATCGGATCTGCTATGATTGGAATAGACGTTCTAAAACGAGAAAAGCGGGAGGTTGATGGGCACCAAGCCAGGTGGGGAGCGTACGCACCATAAAGACAAGAAACCAACGTTTCTGCTCGAACTGCCCCTGGTCGTCGAGGCGGGGCAGGCCGCACGCCTGCGCGCACACTTGGAAGCCGGGCGGCAGTTCTACAATGCCGTGCTCTGCGCGGGACAGCATCGCCTGCGCCAGATGCGATCCGATCAAGCCTGGCAGGAGGCCCGCGCCATCCCCCGGACACACACCCAGGAACGCAGGGCTGCTTTCTCCGCGCTGCGGGAGCGCTACAGCTTTTCCGAGTACGCCTTTCACGAGCTGGCGAAAGCGTTGCGGGTCTCGTGGCTGGCTGACCACCTGGATGCCGTGCTGGCTCAGACCCTTGCGACCCGAGCCTACCGCGCCCTCAATCGCGTCTGTGTAGGAGAGGCTCGTCGCGTACGCTTCAAGAGTCGGGGACGTGGCCTTTCCAGCATCGAAAACAAGCGCACCGATACGGGCATGCGTTTTGTGCTCGAGACGCCAGCAGAGGGGAATCAAGGCTATCTGATCTGGAAAGACGACCAGTTTGTGGCCCTGATGGATTGGAAGGACCCAGTGGTCAAGTACGGACTGGATCATCGCATCAAATATGCGCGTCTGCTCCAACGCAAAGTCAGCAGCCCGCAGGCGCGAGGAGCCGATCCCTTTGGCTTTCGCTACTCGGTACAACTGGCTTTGGAAGGCGTGCCATACCGCAAGCCGAAGCACAGCGTTGGAAGCGACACCATCGGAGCAGATCTGGGGCCTTCGACTATTGCGCTGGTCCCGCGAGAAGGCGAGGCCAGCCTCTCGGTCTTCTGCCAGGAGCTCGCCCCCGATGAGAAAGAAGTGCGTCGGATTCAGAGAAAAATGGATCGGCAAAGGCGAGCGGCGAATCCCGATAACTACGACTCGATGGGCTGCATCAAGAAGTACAGCGGCAAGACAGGAGGAAAAGGGAAGGTGGTGTGGAAAAGCAGCAAGACCTACCAGAAGACGCGTCGCAGGAAGGCAGCGAAGGAGCGCAAGATGGCGGCTCATCGCAAGAGCTTGCATGGGCGGCTTGTCCATGAGATGGTCGCAGTGGGCAACACCATCATTCTTGAAAAGATCAGCTATAAAGCGTGGCAGAAGCAATATGGCACAAGCGTTGGACTGCGCGCACCAGGGATGTTCATTGAGCTGTTGAGACGCACCGTTGCAAGTACGGGCGGCACCCTGATCGAAGTTTCGACGCGCACGACCAAACTCTCCCAATATTGCCACGGCTGCGGACACTGCCTCAAGAAACCGCTCTCACAGCGCTGGCATCAATGCGCCTGTGGCATCGGGCCAGTGCAGCGCGACCTCTACTCGGCCTTTTTAGCTGCCTATCTGGATCCAGCAGAACCCACACCCTCGTGTGCCCAGTATGTTATTGGCTGGGAAGGTGCGGAGGCGCGCCTGCGGGCAGCACACGAGCGAGCCATTCAACGCGCGAATGCGGGGCAGGTCTTGCCCCAAAGCTTTGGTATCCCCAGAGCCGGAGCACGTCTGTCCGAAAGTCTGAGCGAAGTCACACAAGAGCTGCTTTTCCTCTCCAGGGGGAAAAGGAGAAGCGTGGAAGCGCCGCTCAGAACCCCCCGTGCTTGAGCCGGGGGAGTCTTCAGTCAGCGTCCCTTTCCGGAAAGGGCGGTGGAAAGCTGCGACCCTCGTCGGCTCAATACTGTCGCTTCTGTTCTTGGCTGTCACCTAGACGGGTATACTGCCCAATCCCACTGATGCCATATGAGGACCAGTGATCAGTGAGCGCTACTCGTCAGTCCGCTCGTCGACTTGCTGTTGGAGCATACGGTCCTGTGGCCCGGGCCGCGTCATGCACCGGGCAGGTCTTGAGGAGTGATGATGCAAAGCCGGGTAGTGATGAGACAAAAGGCTGGCTCGATCACTCCTGAGAGGCTGACAAAGGGCAGTGAGGAGCGTGATCTCCAGCAGAGTGTGAAGCACACACTTCCGCTTGCCCTGCCAGGCAAGCAACGAAGGCGCAGATCAAGTGGAAAGGAAGCAAAGAGCAATGAACAGAACCATACAGAACGAAGCGCTTGCCCTGTTGCAGCAGAGCGAGCCGGCACAACCCGTGCTCATTACGGACGCCCACTTGACCGGATTGCCAGAAGTCTTGCAACGGTATCTCCGCTATGCAGGAGTGGTGGATAAAGCACCCATCAGTACGGTTCGTCTCACTCAACAAGGGGTTATGAAACAACAACCGGGTCAGAAGTGGATGTCGATGGTCGCAGAACAATACTTCACAACGAAACCTCCTGCATTCCTCTGGCACTGCACGATGCGGCCTTTTCCCCTCGTCTGGATCTCGGCCACGGATCGGTTCACGGGGGGCCACGGCAATATGGTCATCAAGCTCTTGTCCGTCATCACCATGGGGAATGCGCATGGTCCGGAAATGGACCAGGGCGAGCTGCAGCGCTACCTGGCTGAGATGATCTGGTTCCCGACCGCCTGGCTCTCTGATGCCATCGAGTGGCAAGCCATCGATACCAACTCCGTGCAGGCTACCCTGCGCTCGCCTGGCGTGACGGGTTCGGTGGTGCTACATGTGAATGAGCACGGCCAGTTGACCCACCTGACGGCAGACCGCTATAAGGAAGAGCATGGGCATTACCTGCTCGCACCCTGGTCGGGTCAGTGCAACGAGTATCGGGAAGTGGAGGGGATGCGTATCCCGACCAGGATTGAAATCACGTGGCATCTCGCCTCAGGTGAGTTCACCTGGTTTCGTGTCAAGATCGCCGAGATCGAATTTAACCAATCGGGAAGCGTGACTAGATTTTGAGGGACGGCATAAACAGAACCCGCTTCCACCGGGTCGTCGTGTGAAAGGAACGCATGAGAATCTCGAAGAGTGCGCTTTGGTTATCAGTGATCGATGCCCTCCTGGTGCTTACCGCGAGTGCTTCAGGCATCTTTCTCAAGAGTATCTACGTCAGAGAAACCCTCTCCTGGGCTGTCCAGGGGATTGGCCAGGACATCGTCAATCTTGTCGCTGCCGTTGTGCTGTTCATTGCTGCCTATTTTGTCAACAAAGGATCAGTCAAGGCGTTCTTGGTATGGAGCGGGGTACTGCTGTATCTGATCTATGCCTACATCATCTACGCGTTTGATGTCCACTTTAACAGCCTGTTTCTGGTGTATGTGGCGATTGTTGGCCTGTCTTTTTATGCGCTTGTTGTCTTCGTGATACATATGCATCTGGACAGTCTCCAAGCCTATTTTTCTGCCAATACCCCAGCAAGACTAGTGAGTGCGTTCTTACCGGTCCTCGGAATCGTGTTTTACCTGCTGTGGTTACGCGAGGAAATCCCGGCCCTTGTTACAGGGACGATCCCGCCAAGTGTGACGGCGGCCAATTTGCCGACCAATCCTGTGCACGTCTTGGATCTAGGACTCTACCTTCCAGCCATGATCATCACAGGACTGTTGCTGTGGAGAAGAAAGCTCTTGGGCTACCTCCTTGCGGGTCCTCTGCTGGTGTTTAGCATCCTCACGGGAAGTGCGATCCTCGTCATCTTTCTTGTAATGGGCAGTAAAGGGATGCCGACCAGCGTTGGCATCGAGGCTTTTTTTGTGGTCATTATCGTGGTGAGCCTTGTCCTGAGCGTGCTCTTTTTACGAGAAGTCACATAACAGCGCAAGGTCTTCTCGAAATGGAGGAGGGAACTCAGATGGCGGTACCCATCGTCTGCGCAAACAAGCACGGATCAACCCAGCGAATCGCGGAGTGCATCGCCGAGCAGCTCCAGCGGCTGGGGAAGCAAGCCAAGGCCCGACCGGTGGATGCCGTCGAGGATCCCGAGAGTTATGAGGCTTTCTCTCCAGAGCAAAGAAGGAAGAGCAAACGTACGAGACAGGAGAAGCAGAATCACATCCTTCGGTGACATGATGGACGTACTCTGATACGCGGACGGGGAAGGTCACGGCTCTCACCGCGCGACGCAAACACCAGGCAGCATTCATCACCTTGCGAGACCGATCCTCGATCAGGAGACTCCTGCCAGGGTGAAGCGCATCTTTCTCTGGCGTGGGTAACGCCAGCATCCCTAAGGGCAAACACGTTCAAGCCTGGTTCGCGACTCATCCCCGCTTCATCTGCCACCTCTTGGAAGTCGCATTGCCGCCTTTATGACCCAGATCGAGCAATGGTTCAGCATCTTGCAAGGAAAGCGCTGGCGCATCAGTGACTTCTCTGATCTGGATCATCTGGCACAGCGCACCATGGCCTTTGTCTTGGAATGGAATGCGCCAGCACACCCGTTCAACTGGTCGAGCAAGTTCGCAGCCAGGGTTATGGCGCAGGTAGGTACTCAAGCCCCTTGGTTGCGGCTGCATGACTTTCGACCTTTTTTTACGCCCTGGTGTACGTAGGTCCTCCAGCACTTGTGATAGAGGTGTGATGGTGGAACTCACGTTTGTGATGGCAATGTGAGAGCCTGATGGTATGCTCTCACTAGAGGAACCTATCCACCACGCAGGAACAAGGAGGTCACCCATGGCTACGTCTACATCTACACCGAACGTTTCATCCGCCAGGATTGATCATCGGATGCCAAATATGCTTTCTGTCTTCACCCGTGCGACGCGGCCGATCCGCACAGTGGCCAAGGCCGCGATCTTCTTCCTCAAAGTCTTTCCGATGTTGCCATCCCGACCTGTTGATTGGCTGACGAAGCCACTGGTGATTGAGAAGGTGAGGTATCCGACGTGTTTTGGCCAGGCAGAAGGCGATCTCTATCGGCCGAGGGCCTGCGGTCCACATCCCGGCGTCGTGGTGTGCCTCGGTGTCGTTCCTTTCGGAGTCGATCACCCGCAGGTCGCGGTCCTGGGGAAAGCGCTGGCACGTGCAGGTTTCGCCGCGCTCCTCTACTGGTCCCCCGCGATGCGGGACTTCCGCCTTGATCCTGAGGACATCGAGAGTATCGCGCTGGCGTATCGTTGGTTCATTGAGCGGCCGGATGTGGACCCTGGGAGATCCGGCCTGCTCGGCACGTGTGTGGGAGGCGCCTTCGCCCTGATGGCGGCTGCCAGTCCCCTCATACGAGACCGCGTCGGCTTCATTGGCGCCTACGCTCCCTATTCCTCCATGTGGACGTTCGCGCGGGACATCGCCAGTGCCACGCGTTCCTGCGGGGACGGGCGTGAGCCGTGGCGGGTCGATCCGCTGACCCGCAAGGTCTTCGTCCATTCCTTGACCGCTTTGCAGGAACCAGGCGAAGCAGAACGGTTTCGAAGCGCGTTCGCCACTGAGCGTGGACATCTCGACAGTCGCTGCCTGTCAGCAGATGGCCGAGCAGTGTATGCACTGCTCACTGCGCCCGACGAAGAGGAGGCGGAGACCGCGCTGCATCGCTTGCCTCCCATCATGCAAGAGCGCCTGGCCGCCCTGTCTCCGATGAAGTATCTGAAGGATATTCGTGCCCCGCTCATCGTCCTGTTGCACGATCGCGGGGATCAGGTCGTCCCCGTTGGCGAGTCGAGGCATCTGCGCTCCGCTCTCGCCGGACATGCCGGGGTGCATTACACCGAGATGCTGTTCCAGCATCTGGATCCGGTCAAAGGGAAGCTGCCACTGTTTCGCCTTGTTTGGGAGCTCGGCAAGTTCTTTCTCGCCGTGTATCCCATGTTCCGGCAAGCGGTGGCTGCGTGATGGCGCGTGCGCTCGACTCAAACCGTCACAGGTGTCTGGATCCTCGATTGATGTGGCCTACTATGTGTGAAGCTGACAAACTTGGTACGCTCATGCCTGGGAGGATGAACCTGCCATATTACCCATAGTCGTTCCTAACTTGCTTGCGACTAAATGCTTGCAGGAAAAAATTGCGGAGGAGTGATACAATAGGGCCAGGAGGCCACACTTGCACCTCTAGCCTCACACAAAGGAATGTTGCTCTTCCGCGAGGAGGTCCCACCATACTTAACCGGCTTTGGCACATCGGCTGGCACAACGATGGGGTATCGGCACATCGAGCCTCAACCCAAGGTCAAGACATCAGCCAGGCTCCGACGTGCTCTGTCCTTGCAGTGATCTCAAAGGAGAGGAAAGCCATGAACAGAACTGACCTTCAAAGGCGCAAGCCATCGGAAAGAATCCTTCTTCCCCACTGGTTGGCTCTCATCCTGACGCCAATGGTGTTTTTGATCGGCCACGTCGCCGTGCCGCAGGAGCTCTCTCGGCTCTCGGCTCGTCACGGTTGGGTTCATGGGCGTCCGGGAGGGCTCAATCTGCCTGGACTCATCCTCATCGGGATTGGTGGAGCATCCCTCTTTTGGTGTGCTCGTCTGCACTTTGTTGCCTCTGGTGATTCCTTTGAGATGGAGCGCACCCAAAACTATCTGGTGGTGCGTGGCCCCTACCAGTTCACGCGCAATCCGATGTACCTTTTAGGCATGGTCATCTGGCTAGGCTGGGTCATCTTGTATGGCAGCATCGCGGTCTTGGGAGGCGCAGTAGTCATCTGGGGGAGTGTGGCTTTGCTGGTGGTGCCGTGGGAGGAGCGCAAACTGGAGGCGCGATTTGGCGAGGCCTATCTCCTCTACAAGAGCAGCGTGCCACGTTGGTTGGGCAAGAGGAGCCGCTGATGTCCTTGCTCCCAACGCTTGGCGTAAAAGAACCCTGATGGAGCGAGCATGGGAAGAGGGCATGCAACGAGCGCTTCCCCTGATGGGCGCCGATTTGCCTTTGCCACATTGATGAGGCCTTTCTCCTCATGCAGGAGTTGTACAACTGGCAAGACGACGAAGGCATATCGATGAGTATGGCCCTCTTTGCTACACCATACGCATGCCGCAGCAAAGACGAGAGGCAGATGCTTTTCGACGGCTCATGCAGCCTGTGCTTGCGACCGATCTGGTCGTTTGTCTGGGGAATAGGGACTGCCGGTATGACGAAGCAGGTCAGCAGGAGTTCGGGCCAGTGTCTCAAAGTGTGTGTTGATATCAGCGCCGCGACGTGCGACCTCTTGCTTGCGGATGTGGAGACCCAATTTCAAGCACGCACCCGGACTCCCGATGACGTACTCCGTCATACCGGCAGTCCGTTTGCGCCAGACAAGGAGAAAGATGCTACTCAGCTCCAAACTCATGTCGCATAATCGACTGGGAAGCCTAGAGTAGGCCTCGTTATCCGCAAGCTTCCTCTGGCTAGCAGGATGTGGTGAGATGCTCAGCCTCTTTTCCGAAGACCAGCCGCGTGATGCTCCTGCGCCTGTTCACTCAGCCTTTCCGCCCGCGCCTTGATCCCCAGCATGCATTTGCGCATGAAAGGCAGGTCGCCAAGCTCTAAGATGATCTGCTGCGGCAGGATCAGCGGGTTCGTCCATCGATACGTGTCACGCATACGCGTGATGAGGCGCCTGTGCCGCTCGTTGATCGGGTCGAGGTACCAGAGCCAGGTGCCCGAGGTGTCGCTGCTTGTGGCCTTCGAGTCCTTCGTGCTTCGCCAGAGCATCCAGCGCGGTTCCTCGAACGCCTTGCAGTACTGGGCGGTCCAGGGACTCATCGGGAAATCCTTACCGACCTCGAGATGCTGCTCCTCGGGCAGGATCTCCCAGGCGCTGGGCTTGCCGCCGTTGTCGACCCAGTCGTAGCCGTACCAGCCGGCTCTTCCCCAACCGATCTGGATGAGGAACGGCCAGATTTGCTCCGGCGTTGCCGCGATCGTGACAGCGCGAGTGGCGTTCCACGTCGGGTTCGGGACGACCTCATCGTAGGGCAGGAGCCTCGCGATCTCCTCCTCGGTGGCCCCCCAGTGCTCTTGCCAGAGACGGTACACCAGGAGGTACGTCCCCACCGCCGCTGTTCCCGCACCCAAGGTTATCAACCCGCTCACAAACGTCTTTCTCATTGAAATGGTTCCTCTGTTTCATACCAGTTTGATGACTCTTGCTCCTTCCTTTGTGGAAGTTGAGGTCGTTCACCTTGTAGTATTGCAGCCTGACAACCATTGCCGGACGGCGCCGCGCCGCGCTCCCACCCCGGACAGGTGACGCTAGGCGGTCTGA
>Ga0137365_10001509_pt1 | contig 18140 bp, 14 predicted proteins | sample SagtaG_9_FD_104799 | JGI IMG/M metagenome (GOLD analysis project Ga0137365, IMG submission 104799) | Vadose zone soil microbial communities from Sagehorn Ranch, Mendocino, California, USA - Sage1_L_40_16 metaG | ecosystem: Environmental > Terrestrial > Soil > Vadose zone | place: USA...
CGGCTTGGCCAGGTGCAGTTCTGGCTGATGCTGATCGGTGTGAATTTGACTTTCTTCCCCATGCATATCATGGGGTTGCTTGGTATGCCACGCCGCATCTATACATATCCCGATAACCTTGGCTGGAATGAGCTGAACCTTCTGGCTACGATTGGCGCCTTTACTATTGCCGTTGCCATGCTGGTGTTCCTCTGGAACTTAGTTATCACGCTTCGTAGTGGTAAAGCGGCAGGCACTGATCCGTGGGATGCCTTTACCCTGGAGTGGGATACTGAATCCCCACCCAAACCTTATAACTTCCCCGTCGTTCCAATCGTGCGCAGTCGCCGTCCATTTTACGACAAAAAGAATCCGGAGATTGCAGACTGGAAGACCGCGACACACTAAATAACAGGGCATCCGCGAGGGTAGCGCTGTTTTAGAGAAGAGGAAGATTGTGACCGAGGAACAAGGCCAGCGCGAACAGGCATCCAATGAAGCTATGGAACGGGCTATTAAGCCAAAGCAGAGTTACTGGCCATTTGCGCTGGCCGTCTCGCTCTCGATAGCTCTCTTTGGAGTGATGCTCCATCCGATAGTCTTTTGGGCTGGAGTAGCACTCGTAGTCGTTGCAATCGTCGGTTGGGGACTCGAACTTCATTAGTCAATGTGCAGCGCATTGATCTGACCAGGCTTGATGCGCTCTAGTGATAGGAAGTAATGACATAATGAGTATTGCTTATAGTGGGCAAGTTAGCGCTGCTGAGGGACATGGAGAATTAGTAGGTCGAGGTGTTAACTGGTGGGGCATGATTTTTTTCATTGCCTCAGAAGCATTGATCTTCGCAAATATCATCGCTTCTTACCTCTACCTGGAAATCCGTAATGTTAACTGGAGACCACCTATTGATTACGTGATTCCTTTGATTGGTACAGTCATGCTGCTTGGCAGTAGTATTCCTATACGTATTGCTGGCAGTTCTATCGCCAAAGGCAATCAGCGCAATCTGAAGCTCGGTCTCGTCCTTACTATACTTATGGGAACCATTTTTCTTGTAGGGCTGGCGATTGAGTATGCTGGGGCTATTACAGATGAGCACTTTACTCCAGCTTCCTCGGTCTTTGGCTCGTGTTTTTACACATTGACTGGCCTCCACGCTTCGCATGTGATCGTGGGTTTAATTATCTTATCTGTCCTTTTGATACGTTCGCTGCGTGGCAACTTTACCGTAAAGAAGCATTGGGCGATCCAGGCAGGTGAGATGTACTGGCACTTTGTTGACGGCGTATGGGTGTTTGTGCTTACTGTCGTTTACCTTCTGCCACTCATCCGGTGATAGAAATTTTTTTCATGGAGGGTATATGGAAAAGTGTTTGCCCTTTCTTCACTTACCCTCCATGAAATCAGAATAACTATGTTCTTTATATTTTTTCCTCTTACTTGTTTTTCTTCATCTGTTCCTCACAAACATCACAGAATAATCACAAAAAATGTGGTAATATTACAAACATGCACGGTTATGATCTGCGAGCAATTAGTTCAGCGTTAGGATACAGAAAGGGCAGCAAGCGGTGAAAGATATCATGCGAGACGGCGAACCTGCTGTTACTATCCAACGAAATAACTCGCGTCGAACAGGCAAACACGTGATCATCCACTGTTCAATTTGTAAGCGGCGCACCTGGTTTAATGCCATCCCTCTCATAGAGCCAGAAGGAGTACCAGTTCCTCGTCAAGCGTGGACTTTGTGTAAACGCTGTCACCAGGCGCTGCTGGTTCAAATGCGTCTTTCCCCTATTCGTACACCTCTGCGCCTGCGTATTGCTGTTGGACTGGTTGCCGCTGAGCGCTCCCCATATGCGTATATCCCTTCCCGCAGAACCATTAGTGACCGCACATGGATTATTGTACTCGCCTGGGGTTTTGGTATTGCTATGCTTCTGCATCTCGTGCTGATTGTGATGCTGGCTTACGTTGCAGGGCATTGAGTTTAATAGTCTTCTAGTGGGGTTGGGGATGTCCCCAACCCCACTCCTCTCGCCGCCTGTGGCGGCGATAAGAAAGAAAAAACCTGGGGGCACCCCAATCCCCCGTTCAGAGGCTATGCCTCTGAACCCCGCCTTTTTGAGAAGCAATAACGCTTAACCTTGACCGCTTTGCTAGAATATGAAGTAGCACAGGCTAACTGAGCAAACGGGAAAGGTATTTTATTTGTTATGGACTTCGCCGCCGGAAACGGGGAGGATACGAGCCATGAGGACTGGCAACGAAGTCCGGATGGCTTCTGTGCCGAAGAGAGCGCGTTACCCGCGTCGACTATTTCAACTTCAAAGGGCGAACCTGCTGTCATGTCGTCGAGTTTAGCGCGAGAATATTACATACTCTCAGAGATCGCGCTGAACATGCGCAGTGGCTTCATTTTGCTGAATCCAGCGGAGCAGGTTGCTTACTTTAACCCAAGCGCAGAGCGTTTAATTGGGATTAATAAGGGTATGCTTCTCGACCAAGCGGTCTTCGATGTGCGTAAGCATCTTATTTCCCTCGCTGCTAACCCCGAAAGCGCACAGGCTGAGCTTGATCGCATCTGGCTTCATCGAGAGGACGAAAGCAGCACGGACCTGGCACTGGCTGATGCCGCTGTACGCTGGCTGCGCGTGCAAAGCTTCCCTGTGCGAGATGATCTTGATAACTTGCTGGGCCGCGGCGTTTTGCTTGACGATATCACCCTGGAACGTTCTTCTGCGCAGAAACGCAGCGAGACGCTGGCACTCGCCGCGCACGAACTCAAAACACCGCTGGCTATCATCAAGGGCTGTGCTACAACACTGCTGGGAAACTCCTTGCGCTGGGACCCCTCAATTGTGCGCGAAATGCTGCAGATGATCGATACGCACGCCGATCGCCTGCACGATGTGCTCAATACCCTCCTGGATGTCTGGCGCCTGGATGCAGGTGTGCAGAACTTGAGGCTATCGGAAGTACACATCTCGAAGCTACTTGAACAATTGGTAGAACGCTGGCGCATGAATGATCTGCGCCACCAATTTGTACTTAGTAACCCAACAGAAGACATCGTTGTGCAGTGCGATGCACTGCGTATCGAGCAAGCCATCAACCACCTGCTCAATAACGCAGTGACCTACTCCTCTACGGGTGGAACGATCAAAATCCAATTGGAGACGAATGATGTTGAAGTACGTTTGAGTATCACCGACCAGGGGGTAGGTATTGCACCTGAGCACCTCGAGCGCATCTTTAACCGCTTCTATCGTATTTCGCCTGGAGAGGAACATTCAAGCGGGAGTGGTTTAGGACTGTCGGTTGTACGCGCAACCATAGAGGCTCATAGAGGTAAAATCTGGGCTGACTCTGCAGGAGTGGGGTTTGGAACTACCTTTTACTTTACCTTGCCGTTTACTGTGCCTTTAGAGATGGAGCAAGCGTATCAAATTGCATCGACATCTGCAATCAGCACGTCGCCGCGCGGCCCTTTAGCCGCACCACGTAGCGGTCCTCTAAGGCAAAACCAGCGATCAAAGATAGTGGTCGTTGAGAACGATCCCCGTATTACCCGCTATCTACGCGCTCACCTGGTGGAAGAGCAATACCATGTACAGACGGTCAGCCATGGCATACAATTCTTGCGCCAGCTTGATCTTGAAGAACCCGATATTATACTGCTGGCGACACACCTGTCTGACATAAGCGGTGTGGAGTTACTCCAACGATTACGCGAATTTTCACGCATACCAGTAATGATGCTGTGCGATGAGTGTGATGAAGATGAGCGCGTGCGGTTCCTGGATCTCGGAGCCGACGATCTGATCCTGAAACCTTTTAGCATAAAAGAACTACTTGCGCGAGTTCGTGTTCTGCTGCGCCGTTCAATAGCCCTGGGGGAACAGACCACCAATGAGGCTATTTTCAGGTCGGGCGAACTTACGATAGACTATGCACAGCACCAGGTATATATACAGGGACGGATCGTGCAACTAAGTCGCACAGAATACAAACTACTTTGCACATTGGCGCAAAATGTGGGTAGAGTCATGACACACGAACTATTGTTGGAGCGCGTATGGGGAACAGAATATAACCGCGAGGTAGATTTCATCTGGGTCTATATCAGTCGCCTGCGCCGCAAAATCGAGACTGATCCGCGTCATCCGCGCTACATCCTGACTGTGCCGGATGTTGGTTATAAACTGGTGAAACTGTAGTTTTGTTCTATGAATAGAGACTGTGAATACTGGTTCTCGCCTTTCTTTGGCAAGTATCTTTTAAACGCGTTCCATAGGCCGTCCTTGCAGAAAGGTGAGAAGGATGTACAGTATTCGCAGCTACCGCTGGTGGCTTTTCTTCTCAAGCATTTGTTTTGCCTTCCTTTTGACAGGATGTTTTTCCTCTACATCTACATTTCCTAATGCTTCTATGCCTGTTACTTCCTCTCCCAGAGAGGGTACGATCCTCAACATTTTTCGCAATCGCGGCTCGATCTTCGGGGTAGCGTGGTCGCCAGACGGGAAACGCATCGCCTCTGGAGGTAATGATGGGACTGTGCAGGTGCGTAACGTTGCAACCGGCGCTATTATCTTCACCTCGCGAGGTCATTCAGGCTCTGTATGGGCGGTAGCATGGTCGCCTGATGGTACGCGCATTGCCTCGGCCTCCTGGGATAAAACTGTACAGATATGGAATGCGATGACCGGGCGCCATATCTTGACCTATCGCGGCCATTCTGACCTAGTGCTTACAGTGGCGTGGTCACCCGATAGCCGACGCATAGCTTCAGCGGGCAGTGATGACACAGCACAGGTATGGGACGCGGCTACAGGTCGCAACATTCTGACGTATACCGGTCATACTGAAACTGTGAGCGCAGTAGCATGGTCACCGAATGGGAGGGATATTGCCTCTGCCAGCTTTGATAATACAGTACAGGTATGGAATACCACAACTGGCAAGAATCTGCTAACGTATCGTGTTCATGCCAGCAGAGTGTGGTCTGTGACCTGGTCGCCTGATAGCACGCGTGTCGCCTCGGGAAGCGAGGATGGGTCGGTGCAGGTCTGGTATGCCAACACCGGGAGTTATTTTGAGGCGTATCATGGTCATAGAAATGGAGTACAGGCATTAGCGTGGTCACCTGACGGGAAGCATATTGCATCCGGCTCCTGGGATACTACGGTACAGGTGTGGGACGCCACCACGGGTCGAATTGTACTGACCTATCGAGGCCATTCCAGTTCGGTTGGTGCCCTGGCATGGTCACCCGAGGGGAAACGGATCGCTTCGGTGGCTGATGAGATACAGGTGTGGGCGGCGGGAGTGTGAGGTCAATACCATTCATAATTGAGATTTGTGGATTCTTCATCGTAGTATAACCTGGCGGAGACAAGCCCCGCCACTACATATCAGGACGCACTATAAGCGACATGTAGTGGCGAGGCTTGCCCTCGCCAGGCTCACCATCTCTCTTCTTCACAATAGATTTATTTGAACGGTATTGGGGTGAGGTGAGAGCCGCCCCAAGTTCAGCCATTAGGCCCGTCTACTCGCCTAACACTTCCCCTTATCGCACCACCACTCCCAGATGTTGATGGTCTCTCCTACAATGGGGCTCGGCAGGTAGTTGTGCGTCCCATGGCACACGATCGCTAGGTCTGTTGGGCTGTAGAGCACGATGAAGGGGAACTCCATCAGGTAGATATCATAGGTCTGAGAGAAGACGTCGCCACGTGCTCTCGGATCCACGGTCGCCTGTTCATGTTGGTAGAGGGCATCCAATTGGTGATGGCAGCAGAAAGCAAAGTTAAATCCCTTGGGGGAGAACCTGGCGCTCTCACGCGAACTGGCAGCTACAGCAGGTGGAGCCGCTTCCCTCGATGCAGACTTATTTTCTGGTGTTTCATTGCATGGTAGAATCAGTAGCAGCAGACGTTCGTGATACAATGACGGTGTGAACAGTTTTTTGCAACTTAACTTAGAACTGCAGTTTAGCAACTACAAACGAAGGAGGGAGGTTAGATGAATCCCCTTCTGCAGCGCATCTCCGTTGACCCCAATGTGTGCTTCGGTAAACCCTGTATTCGTGGGACCCGCATCTGGGTCTCGCTCATTCTTGATTTTCTGGCAAACGGAACGACGACCGAAGAGATTCTTGCGGAATATCCGCAATTAACGGAGGAAGATATACGTGCTGCCATCGCATACGGTGCGGAGATGTCCCGCGAACGCTATGTTGATTTCTTGACTGAGGCAGCTGGATGACATTCAAACTCGATGAGAACTTTGAGTCCCGAACGCAACACCTGTTTCAAGCTTACGGGCATGATGTTCAAACAGTTCGCATGCAGGGACTACAAGGTAGTTCAGATGCACATCTCTTTGAGGTGTGTCGGGTTGAACAGCGCTGTCTGGTCACGATGGACTTGGATTTCGCTGATGTGCTACGTTCTGAGGAGATGCGAGGATGAGCGACCATGTAGGACAGCAGCTTGGCAACTATCGCCTGCTCCGTCTCATCGGGCGAGGAAGCTGGGCTTCCGTCTACCTGGGAGAACACATGCATCTCAACACGCAGGCAGCCATTAAAGTGCTGCATACTCACCTCACCAGCGAGGGCAGTGAGCAACTGCGCACCGAGGCACGCACGATGGCTCGTCTTATGCATCCTCATATCGTGCGTATCCTCGATTTTGAGGTAGAAGATGGTCTCCCCTTTCTCGTCATGGAGTATGCCCCCCATGGCACGTTGCGCCAGCGACACCCGAAAGGCACACGGGTGCCGCTAGACACTGTTGTTTCCTACGTCAAGCAGGTGGCCGAGGCCTTGTACTACATCCACCAGCATAAACTGATCCATCGCGATGTCAAACCGGAGAATATGTTGCTCGGCCCCCAGAACGAGATCTTGCTTACCGAATTTGGCATTGCCATCCTTGCCCAAAGCTCACGTTCTCAGCAGACCCAGGAGGCGCTAGGGCCGGTCGCTTACATGGCCCCCGAGCAACTCAGAGGGAAACCACGCCCTGCCAGCGATCAGTATGCCCTGGCTGTGGTGGTCTATGAGTGGCTGAGTGGCGATCCTCCTTTTTCCGGGTCGATTCAGGAGATAGTAAGTCAGCATCTGTCAGCTCCTCCACCACCCCTGCGTACCAAGGTGCCAGCAGTCTCAACTGCGATTGAGCATGTCGTACTGAAGGCTCTGGCAAAGGATCCTCAGGAGCGTTTTGCGAATGTGCAAACCTTTGCCATGGCCCTGGAAGAAGCCTTCAATGCGGAATCGCCTGGACGAACACTCCTGGCTCCTTCTGCTGAGCAGTCAACCGAGAGGGAGGAAAAAGGTACCTCTGTGCGTAGCCTGCCGACCGGGACGGTCACCTTGCTCTTCACCGACATCCAGGGGTCCACGCACCTGCTCCAGCGCTTGGGTGACTGCTACGCCAGCGTGCTGGCAGAGTGCCGACACCTGCTGCGCACCGTGTTTCAGGAGTGGGGTGGCCACGAGGTCGATACGCAGGGAGATGCCTTCTTCGTGGCTTTTGCACGCGCCATGGATGCTGTGTTGGCAGCAGCGGAGGCGCAGCGCGCACTTGCCGCTCATCCCTGGCCGGAAGGCGCCGAAGTACGTGTGCGCATGGGTTTGCACACGGGAGAGCCACAGCTTTCCTACGAAGGCTACGTCGGCCTGGATGTGCATCGCGCCGCACGCATCATGAGTGCTGGGCATGGAGGACAGGTGCTGCTCTCCCAAACCACCTGTAATCTCGTGGAGCAGGATCTGCCGGATGATGTGACCCTGCGCGACCTGGGAGAGCATCGCCTCAAGGACCTGGGACGCCCCAGACGCCTCTTCCAACTTGTGATCTCAGACATACCTGGCGACTTCCCGCCTCTCAGAACCCTCGATACCCATCTCAACAACTTGCCCGTCCAGTATACACCGTTCATTGGACGGGAGCAGGAAGTAGCTATGGTCTGCGACCTGCTACGCCGCGGGGAATTGCGCCTGCTCACGCTGACCGGCCCTGGCGGCGCGGGCAAGACTCGCCTGGGCTTGCAGGTGGCAGCCGAGTTGAGTGACCACTTCGCTGATGGCGTATTTTTCGTAAACCTGGTGCCCATCAGCGATCCCGCGTTGGTCATGCCCACTATTGCCCAGACGCTCGACATCCGGGAGGTAACTGGCCAGCCCTTGCTTGAGCGCATAAAGGAGGAGTTGCTGCAGAAGCAGCTGTTGCTACTGCTGGATAACTTTGAGCAGGTAGTAGCCGCAGGCGTACAGCTAGTAGATTTGCTGGCTGCCTGCCCCAGGCTTAAGGTGTTGGTGACGAGTCGAGAGGTGCTACATGTGCAAGCCGAGCGCGAATTTACTGTGCCCCCATTGGCCCTCCCCGATCCGAAACACCTGCCCGATCTTGCATCATTATCCCATAACGCAGCGGTCGCGCTCTTCCTCCAGCGCGCCCAGACCGTCAAGCCCGATTTCCAGCTGACCAACGCCAACGCCAGGGCCATCGCCGAGATCTGTGTGCGCCTGGATGGGCTGCCGCTGGCGATAGAATTGGCGGCGGCCCGCAGTAAACTGCTTCCACCACACACGTTGCTGGGACGACTGGAGCACCCGCTGCAGGTGTTGACGAGCGGGGCACGGGATGTGCCTGCGCGCCAGCAGACGCTACGCAGCACCATCGCGTGGAGCTATCACCTGTTAGATGCTATGGAGCAGCGACTCTTCCGGCGGCTCTCTGTCTTCGTCGGTGGCTGCACGCTGGACGCGGCAGAGGCCCTCTACGCTGCGCTTTGCGACGAAGACGGAGCGGTACCGGTCTTGGATGGCGTGGCCTCGCTCATCGACAAGAGCCTGCTGCAACAGGTGGAGCAGGAGGGGAAGGAACCACGCCTGGTGATGCTAGAGACGATCCGCGAGTATGGGCTGGAACGCCTGGCCGCGAGTGGAGAAATGGAAGCCACCCGACAGACTCATGCTGCATACTATTTAGCATTGGCGGAGAAGGCCGAACCGGAGCTTGCTGGGCCACAACAAGCCATGTGGTTAGAGCGGCTGGAGCGGGAACACGAAAATCTGCGAGCGGCGCTCTCCTGGTGGCTAGAGCAAGGGGAGGCTGAACAGGGTATGGAGATGGCCTTGCGGCTGGCAGCAGCGCTGCGGCGGTTCTGGGAAGTTCGTGCTCACTGGAGTGAGGGGCGGACCGTTCTAGAGCGGGCACTCGCGGGAAGCAAAGGGGTGGCAGTGCCTGCGCAGTTGAAGGCACTTAAGGCTGCCGCACATCTGGCTTATGTCCAGGGTGACACTGATCGGGCAGAAGCGCTATCCGAGGAATGCCTGGCACGGTGCAGGGAACTGGGAGACACGGCAGGCATTGCTCTTTCCCTCCGTCTGCTGGGGTTGATAGCCTGGTGGAGGTACAACTTTGGAGTGGCGATCCCGCTGACAAAGGAGAGCCTGGCGCTCTTCAGAGAGGTGGGGGACAAGGAGGGTATCGCCTGGGCACTCTCCAACTTAGGGACACTGGTCGAGGAGCAAGGCGAGTACGCTAGAGCCATCTCGCTCAAAGAGGAGAGCCTGGCGCTCTTCAGAGAGGTGGGAAATATAGAGGGCATCGCCTTTTCGCTCGTTGGATTGGCAGAGGTGCTCTTTCTCTCCCAAGGCGATCCGGCGAAGCTACACACGATGCTCGAGGAGGGTCTTGCACTCTGCAGGGGGGTGGGGCACAAGGAGGGTACCGCCTGGGCACTCGGTCTCTTAGGCCAGGTGTTCCTCCGGCAAGGCGATGCTGTCAAGGCACGCTCGCTGGTGGAGGATAGTATAGTGCTCTCCAGGGAGATAGGGGATCGGAACATAGCCTGGGTGCTCATCGTTTTAGGGAGAGTGGCCGCTAGCGAGGGTGACTACGCAGCAGCACGTGCCCTCTACGAGGAGAGCCTGGCGGTAGGGAGGGAGGTGGGTGACAAGCTGAGCATTGCCTTCTTCCTGGAGGGATTGGCGGATGTGGTGGCAATCCAGGGAGATCCAGCGTGGGCAGCACGGCTTTGGGGGGCGGCAGAAGCCCTGCGTGAAGCTATGGGAACACCCATCCCGCCTGTCTATCGTGCTAGCTATGACTGTTCGGTGGCTGCCGCCCGCGATCAGCTTGGCGAGAAGGCTTTTGCCGCTGCGTGGGCCGAGGGACGAACCATGACACCAGAGCAGGCCCTAGCTGCCCAGGGAAAGGCGATAATACCCTCTGCGATGCCTGCAAGATCGGCATCGCCTTCTCCTTTGAAGTCACCAACCTCTCCTGCTGGATTGACGGCACGCGAGGTGGAAGTGCTGCGCTTGCTCGCCATGGGATTGACTGATGCGCAGATCGCCGAGCAGTTGGTGCTGAGCCTGCATACGGTTCACGCGCACCTGCGTACCATCTATAGCAAGCTAGGCGTCACCTCGCGTAGCGCTGCCACGCGTTATGCCTTTGAGCATCAACTTGTGTGAAGGCAGGATAATCGGGTAGCTAATTTTAACTAGATACCCGCTGGAAGCCCCTGCGCCTGATCCTCGTAAATTACCCCATTGTAACGATGTGTTTTCGCTGCTCCCCAAGTAGACTCAAAGCAGTGGTTCACGTTGTGAACTGAGCGGCACTGAGCACCTCCAAGAGGTGATTTATGCTCATAAGCATTCAGAAACGCCGCTATCGCGGCTAGAAAGATGCGGCCGCATCTTTCTCATCTGAATGCAAGGAAGTTTTGAGTTGAAAGGAGTAGCATGATGATTCCTGATAGATATACCCAGGAGAAGTTCGCGCATGCGCATCGTCAGCAGTTGCATCGCGAGGCAGAAATTGAGCGGATGCTGGGAGAGTCACCAGAGCAGTCTTCCCATCCCATGCGTCACATGGTTGGAAAACTGCGGTCGTTCTTGATAGCGGTGGGCACCCGGCTGAAACAGCTTGAGCAGCCTCGTAAGCAGATAGCGGTTGACTAAGGATGCAGTCATGCATCTCTGGCGTATAAGGAGCATTGATATGATGGAAGATCCACTGAGCATCTCTTCTGAAAGATCGTCTCGCAGTTCCTCTAGAAAAGATTCTGCTCTCAGTGCTATGAGCGCCTGGGCGCTAGCAGAACATTGGGGACAAGAAATGATCCACCATCATTGTGAAGATCCTTCAGACGAGCAATATGCTATCGAGCTGTTCCGCCGTGCAACTAGGCAAGATGATGAGGCTAGAACAGCGTTCCAACACTGCTTCAGTGAAACCGTGTGTGGTTGGCTTCACCAACATCCGAGCTGGGAGACGGCATGTCACGTGGACACAGAAGAGCACTTTGTGGCTCTTGCCTTTGCGCGTTGCTGGGAGAACCTAATAACACAACAACTGGAATTTAGTCGACTTTCTGCAATTTTGCGGTACTTGCAGGTATGCCTGAATCGGGTCATTCTCGATACACTGCGAGTGTATGCGCGACCAAAAGAAATCTCGTTGCAAAAGCCTGAAGAACCAAGAGGGGGTGAGAGCACCAACAGCAATGAGGTCTGGGAGACCCTCAAGAAAATGCTTCCCAACGCGCGTGAACAGCGATTGGCCTACTTGCTCTTTCATTGTGGTCTCAAGCCCCTGGAGATTGTACGATTCTGTCCTGATGAATTTAGTGAGGTGCAAGAAATCTATGGTCTGAGGCGCAATGTCATGGAGCGACTTATACATCTTGGCGATCAAATTCACTGACGACTAAGCAATGAAGAGGTCTGAGTTTGCTGGGTGTATGAAATGTTGGTTGGCAATCAACCAACCGGGAGCGGGTGGCGAAAGCGCAACAGAGAGGCCGTAGGGGCCGGTTCACCGTGCCCAGCGCCGATTTATCGGCCCATCACAAACGTCACGGATCCTGTCTATGATCGCAGAAATCCGGCCAACCGAGGGATTTCCCGGAGCCGATAGATGGCTGGTGGGAGGCCGATAAATCGGCGGTGGGCACGATAAATCGGCCCCTACACTGTCCTTACGCTCGTTTGCCCATAACGAGTTCATACACCCGTTTGCTGTAAAAGTTGACTCATATCGTCTGCTATGATATAGTCGTAAGCAAGATCAAAAAGGCTGTGACGGGGACACCTTGGGAAATCCACCAACGATCAGAGAGCGGCATTAATGCTGGAAGTGCTGCCGTTGGTTATCTCAAACGACGCCCCTGAGCCGACCAGTGAACAACATCGATGTAGCTGGCTTCGGGACGCACCCGTTATAGTGCGGGGATTTACTCTGCACGAGTTGAACCGATTGAGGCCCCTTACGGGGCAAATGGTGGTGGCACCACGATAAGGTGTATGTTTATGCCCTCGTCCTCCAGGAAGGATGAGGGCTTTTTGTTTTGTGCGCTATGGCGTATGGCGCGCAGGCGGAAAGGGAATGAAGGCCGATGGCTATAGAAGAATCGAAACGTATTCGTACAATAGAGGTCGGCTCACATGTGAGTGAGCGCGTGCGGGTAGCAGGCTGGCTGCATTCATTGCGCCAGATGGGTGGCATCGACTTCCTTGTTATCCGCGATGGTTGGGGAACTATCCAGGCGGTAGCCGAGACCGAAGGCGAAATTGCTCAGTTGCTCGAAAGCGCACCTGGAGTCGAAAGTGTGGTATCAGTCGAAGGGCTTGTGGTCAACATGCCACAGGCGCCGGGAGGTATTGAGCTACACAACCTCCAGGTAGAAGTAATCACGCCCGTGACGGAGGCGCCAGTTGTACCGCTGAACAAACCAAAGCTAGCGGCCAACATCACCACGATACTCGACCATGCCGTAGTTCTCAACCGCCATCCAGCGAGACGAGCAATCTTGCGACTCTCAGCGGGAGCGATGTCGGCTTTCCGATCGATCCTTAGCGAACGCGATTTTACAGAGATACAGACGCCAAAGATTGTTGCGACAGCCACCGAGAGTGGGGCCAATGTTTTCAAACTGGACTACTTTGGACGTGCTGCCTACCTGGCGCAAAGTCCCCAGTTTTACAAGCAGATTATGGTGGGAGTTTTCGAGCGTGTGTTTGAGGTCGGCCCGGTCTTTCGTGCCGAGCCCCACGATACGACGCGCCACATCAATGAGTATGTCAGCCTGGATGTCGAGTTTGGCTTTATCGAGAACCACTTTACCGTGGCGGCACTCCTGCGCGACGTGATCGCCAGTATCCTGGAAACGTTCAGGGAGCAATATGCAAGCGAACTAAAGCTGCTAGGTGTGCAGATGCCTGTTGTGCCCGGGGAGATACCGCACATTCATTTCTCCGAGGCACAGGAACTCATCTTCCGGCGCTACGGCACGGATGTGCGAGGAGAACCCGACCTGTCACCACAGGATGAGCGCTGGCTGGGTGAATGGGCGCAAGAGGAATTCGGCAGCGATTTTCTGTTTGTTACGGGTTACCCGATGCGCAAGCGTCCTTTCTACACGCATCCAGACCCTGAGCGACCGGAGTATTCGAACTCTTTCGACCTGCTCTTTCGAGGTACGGAGCTGGTCACAGGTGGGCAGCGACTCCATCTGTATGGTGACTACCTGGCGGCGCTGGAAAAAGCTCATTTGCCAACCGAGCCATTTGAGACCTACCTGGAGGCTTTCCGGTTCGGTATGCCACCACACGGCGGGTTTGCCATTGGCCTGGAACGGCTACTTATGCAGCTTATAGGGGTTCCAAATATCCGATTGACGGCGACTTTCCCGCGAGACCTTGAGCGGCTTACACCGTGATTATGGTCTCTCAAGACTTTGATTTTCGCTGTAACTATTCAGCAGGGGGTTCCAAGGGGCCTGCAAGGCCCCTTGGCGGGGTATGGGGTGCCCCCGCCTTCCTCCCCCACCCTGCCGCTGGAGGCGGTGCCAGAGCAAAGAAACCTGCATAGTTACTTTTCGCCAGAAGCGGTGAGGGCCGGACCTTGTGCAGGACCATGGAGCATGATATGATCTTGAGGAAGATAGAACAAGGAAGTGTACGAGGCTAACTGCCAAATCACGTACTAATTCGTTCTAGTAATGAAAGGCTCCAGGTGCCTGGCATGGACCCCTCGCCCAAACAACCTGAGGAGAACAAGAGAGAAGAAGATCAAGGTGTTCAGACAGCTTCGCAATGGTTGAAGGAGCAGATATTGGTAGCGCAGGAGACAAGCATCTCAAGCATAGGTGAGTTTCTTCTGCCTACGCTTATTGGAACTATGGAAGTATGCTGGATAGCCGCTGTATTACTTGGCCTGGCAAGTGATGGTCTATTCGGATCGACCGATCCGCTGCTGCCACTCTGGGCTCCTTTTATACTGATCGTTGGCTCCATCTGGCTGTCCAATTTTCTGGGGCAGCGAGCCCCGAAGAATGTTTCTTCTCGTGAAAACGAAGATCTAAAAATTGCGACACCTGATACACCTTTATTTATCACAGTGATTGGTGTATTAGCGCTTTTTCTTGTCTGGCTGCACATGTATGCGCAAACGGCCTTTATCTTCGATCCAAGATGGTTGTTGGCGCTGTTTAACGATGTCCTACTTCTCAATACACATTTCTTCGAAGTGGTCACCATCGTGGGTCTTTCGATATTACTCTGCTGGCGAGGCATTCGTCTCTCAAATCGCCAGATTGAACCCTCAGATGTCTTTCGTGAGCTCTGCGTGGGGTTAGGCGTGATGATTGTGGTGATTATTCTGCGAACAGGGCAGGCACAAGCAGGTGTAGTCTTTCATGATGATACCGTGTTGCTCATACTGATTCCAATCTTTCTCTTTCTTGCGCTGGCAGCGCATGCGTTGGCACGGGTGGTCTTTATACGACACTCGCATCCTATCGGCTTGCAAGGGAGCGTTGTTGCACAAGAGCGCGCGATTATAATGGTGATAGGATCACTCGGCCTGGCCTTTCTGTTTGTTGCCTTATTGATTGGTGGAACGACTAATCCTTCAGTATTAGCGAATGTTGGACATGCGTTGGCACCATTAGCAGTGGCCTACAATTGGTTTGTAGGGTTGGTTGCTACAGTGCTCGTTATTTTAGCAAGCCCCATTTTCTGGCTTATCTCTCTCATACATCCAAGTACCCAGTTGCCAAAGCCTGTTCAGTTTCATAGGGTGCAGGTCAAAGGTAAACCAGGTATTGTCTCGCTACAAGATGTAGTTGTTCATACGATCATACCGATACTTAGTATCCTATTACCTATCCTGTTCATTGCGCTGATGGTCTTTCTGATACGTTGGACTTTGCGCAGGCGAAGTGTACGCAGAGGGATAAACAGGCGAAACCAGGATGTACATGAAAGCATGTGGTCGTGGTCGCTCTTCTGGATGCAGATCAGAGCTATGCTCCACACACTCTTTGCGCGTTTCTTTCGTCGTAATGCCACGATAGAAGTTGCTGGGGTCGCCCCTGAAGAGATAAAAGGAGAGCCTGCCGCGCGGAGTATACGCGAGATTTATCGTACACTTTTGAAAAAAGCAGCCAGCCGTGGCTATCTACGTAAGAGATTCGAGACTCCATACGAGTTCAAACAACGCTTAGACGAAAATGTGCCTTTTGCTGAACCACAATTGGAGGTGATTACCGAGGCATATACCCTTACCCGCTACGGAGGTGATGTACCGGATGAGGCGGAATTAGGATTAGTACGCAGTAAGTGGGTTGAACTGGATCAAAAATGGGTTTGACTCCGCAAAATTTCTCCATTGACTACCTGGTATCGATGAGCTTTAACCAGGATCTCCTCGGGAAGACTGGTGAAATCGGTGGCGGTAATTAACACCTGGTCGTGTTGTAATACCTGGTGCAGAAGATACTCACGCCGCAGGGGATCAAGTTCGCTGAATACATCGTCGAGCAAAAGTACCGGCTCTTCTCCGGTGACTGCGCGCATATAGGCCAGTTCACCAAGTCTGGTGGAGAGGGCTGCTGTCCGCTGCTGACCACGCGATCCATAGGTAAGCATGTTCACGTCGTTGACCAAGAACTCCAGGTCATCACGGTGAGGTCCCAGTAAGCACACACCCTGGTGAATTTCTTTCCGCCGCGCTTCGCGCAATTGTGTACGGTAGCTTTGTAGGGCCTTCATTGTATCCAGAGACGAGTCAACATGAAACGATGGACGGTAGATGATTTGCAGATGTTCGCGTCCTCCGCTGATAATGGATTGCAATTCATCGACGTGCTGATTGAGAGAGTCCACCATACGCCGTCGCTCAAAGATTATCAAGTTAGCCCACTCAGTCAACTTATCGTCCAGGTAGTCCAACATGCGTGGGTCTTCCTGATTTTCGCGGATGCGCTTGAGCAAGGCAGAGCGTTGGGTGACGACCTTGCGATACTTACCAAGGGCCTGGCAGTAGTGGGGCTGCATCTGGCAAAGTCCGCGATCGAGAAAGCGCCGCCGCTCTTCGGGAGAACCATCAACGAGGCTCAAATCGACGGGGGAGAAGAGCACAACCGTCACAAGTCCTATTAGATCAATGGCTCTTCTAGGGATGCTATTGATCTTGATCCGCTTGCGTTGCCGATCGTTGGGTGCGATGAATGGAACTCCATTACCTGTAGAACCTTCTTCTGGGGGAACTGGGTCGATAATCACAATCTCAATCTTCACTTCTTCGTTGCGCCGCTCGACTGAGGCGGCAAGGCGTGCAATGTGATCGGGCGCATCCCAACTGACGATTTCACGATCAGATGAGGCGTGAAAGGAGTTGGACGTGGCGAGCATAGCTACAGCTTCAAGCAGGTTGGTTTTCCCCTGGGCATTCTCTCCCTGAAAGAGAAAGAGACCCGGCTCTAGCGGGAGATCGAGTTGCTGGTAGTTGCGAAAGTCTTTCAGCGTGAGGTGAGAAAGGTACATGTATGTTTCCATAAGGAGGAGATTTTCGGGGTACTGTAAGCCTCCCAGGCTTACTTGCCCCCTTTCCCCAGCAGGGGGCTTCGCCCCCTGCACCCCCATTGTTATCGATTGATATGCATTGGCATAATCACGTAGGTATAGTCGTCTGCGCCGACGGGTCTGATCACGCCGGGTTTGGTGGCGGAATTGGCCTCGAGGGCTACCTCTGGCGTACCAATGACGCCCAGTACATCAGCGAGGTACTTCACGTTAAAGATGATTTGCAGTTCAGGTCCATCGACTGCTGCATTGACGGTGCTGGTATTATCTCCCAGGTCTTCGGCCGTGGCTTCAACGGTAAGAGAACCAGGTTCAAGGCCATCATTTTCGCCAGGATTGATCTTGACGCGCGTGATATTTGAACTGTCCCGGGCAAACAGAGCGGCACGCTTGGTAGCTTCAGCAAATTGCTTTGTCTCGACCACTGCACGTGTCGAATGCTCTTTGGGAATGATCTGGCGGAAATTTGGGAAGGTGCCATCGATCAAGCGTGAGACGAGATCAAGGTTTTGCGTATGGAAGAGCACCTGGCTGCGATTGGGCGTCACGATCATCTCAACAATCCCTTCCGATGGCAAGATGCGCGCCAGTTCGGTCAGTGTACGCCCCGGGATGAGAATGTCGCCACGAGGATGGTCATCCCCGGGTAAGGGCGCGACTCGCACTGCGAGTCGGAAGGCGTCAGCGGCAGCAAAAGTTATTTTTTCGCCGCTCACCTGCACCAGTACGCTGGTCAAGACGGGGCGCGAATCGTCGTCAGCAGCAGCAAAAGCGACCTCGGCAATCATCTCTTTCAGCAGATTCGCATCGAGCACCACGGGAGGCTCCCCACCTTCGGCGCTGGGGATGAGCGGAAATTCGGAAGCATCCATGCCCTTGATGTTCGCGTTACTGCCCAGGCTCTTGATATTCAACGTATGCGTATCTTCGGCTACCGCTATATCAACCGGAACCAGTGGAAGACTGCTGACGAAATCAGTGAGCAGTTTTGCGGGAACAGTCGTTGTTCCCTCTTCATGAATTTGTGCGTCGACCCAGCAATTAATGCCAATTTCCAGGTTGGTGGCTGAAAGTTTCAGCCGGCCTTGATCGGTTGCTAACAAAATATTGGAGAGGATCGGAAGTGTGCTACGACTCGAAACGGCATGGCTGACGGCCAAAAGCCCACGGCTCAGGTCTTGCTGCTTACTTGTAATTTTCACGGTGTTCTTCCTCCAAACACGCCATAGATAAGTAAAAGTTCTCGCTTAGTATACAGGATTC
>Ga0137365_10001521_pt1 | contig 18100 bp, 11 predicted proteins | sample SagtaG_9_FD_104799 | JGI IMG/M metagenome (GOLD analysis project Ga0137365, IMG submission 104799) | Vadose zone soil microbial communities from Sagehorn Ranch, Mendocino, California, USA - Sage1_L_40_16 metaG | ecosystem: Environmental > Terrestrial > Soil > Vadose zone | place: USA...
TGAGGCGGTTGTAGAGAGATGAGCGCCCGAGCGCCGAGGTGACAGTGAGCAGCAGGAGTTGTGCGCGTTTATATTGCTGGCTGATAATGCCGCTCCGATGATTATACTTGGCAGCAAAAGCGTCGCTGACTTCTTGAGAGGCCATCAACGCTGCGGTAACCTTTCCCCCGAGAAGAAGGGAATAGGGCGGCACGGCTCCAACAATATGGGCGTCCATTACATGGACAAGCTGCTGCCGCCGCTCATCAAGGCTCCAGCCAATCCACGTATCGCGTGCCTTCAAGTTAAACACGGGGTCGGTGAGGGCAAAGAGACCGAGGAGTTTACCGTTAGCGCGGTCGCGGACAAGAAAACGCAACCGGCGCCCATATCCCCGTGAGACAGGCTCCGACCATAACAATGTCGCGAGGCGAAATAAAGCAGCATCTTCGGTACCCGACCAGACGAGGGAGACCTGAGGCTCAACAGCCTCAGGAATAACTTCATGCCCCTCAGCAAAATGTGGCAGAAGCGCGCGGCCATAGCGAGCAAGAAATTGCTGCTCGCCTTCTCTAAACGCGGCCCGCTGTGCTGCATGACGGGCGCGCACAAGATCCTTCGTATAAATCTGCTCTCTCCCATCCGGTGATGGACTCAGTCCAATGAGAGCGAGATGCGCTAGAAGTTCAACTCGGATGCGTTCGCGCAACTCAGCTAGATCACTCTCTTCAATGCAACTGCGCTCTTCACTCTGTACCTCATCGGTAAGCTCCCTCAATTGCGTCGCCATGAATGAAGGACTCCAATCTTCCCCTAAGTCGTTTCCTACATTCTAGCAACTCCTTTCGCCGTTTGTCTATAGCTCTGGTTTAAGGTCGGTGCACATTGAGATGGCAGCATTGCCACTCAAGCCACCAATGGGGTCTGTCTAAGTCCGCAAAAGGTGTACAGAGCACTTTCGCAGCTACCGGCTACATACGTGTGAAATCCGTCAGACGTGTGTTTTTATCGTTTCGAGCGCTATGATGCTCCGCCTCAGAGAATGCTATGAAAATAGAGCATTACGTGCATTGACTGCATGTCTCCGTTATTTTCTGAGGAACCTCTTTGTGCGTTCTCTCAGGAATCCTCTTCTCCCGAAGAAACATACCGCAATACATTCTCCACGTAGAGGTCGATCAGATGAAAATAGTATGGCGAGACAGTATATTGCTTGTGACGCACAAAAAGCACCCCCATCGTTTTCAGAAGTTCTTCTTTATCAAAGTGTGAACTTCCCTGCATGATCTGGAAACGCCTGACGAGATGTGCTCGTGCTTGTCCCTGGAGATTCATGCTTGTTGGAGAACCTACAAGAAAGGCATCCGTATCATCATACCAAATACCCTGATAGAGTTGAACATTTTCGCCTCTTTCAGGTAAAAACATCCCCAGGTCGTTATAAATCCCCGTGATCAGTTTGCGGTGGTATTTCCCTTTGCTAGTTGCTTTACTGTCAAAAATGCGGGCAATCCGTTCCCGCCATTCTCCGCTCGTTAACTCTTGATAAGAGAGCATTGGATGTGTCATAGCTACCTCTTCTAAAAACGCATCATAGGCGAGCAATTGCCTGTAAAAAGCCTGGGAGTCCAGGGCTTTTCTCGTGGTAGGTTTCTTGCTACCATCCAGGAGACCCTGTTGCGCCATCTGCCCCAAGGGTAAGAGTGTGGTAGACCGCTCTTGCTGAAGCCTCTCATAGTGTGGAGCTAACTGAAAGTGCTTGATAGGGTAGGCCGTGGAATATTGTTCTTGATGTCGCTGCTCGATAGCATTATAGTCGTAGAAGATACGTTCTTTTAGATCCTCGATAGCAACGAAAAGATCACGGCCCACAATGATATCAAACTCTGATAGGTCCTTGACCTGTCCCTGCTCTGAGATGCGCTTTCGTTCTGCTAGGAGCTTCTCATATTGCTCGTCCCAATCAACCCCCCATCTCTCGACCATCTCGTAAAATGGCTCACTTTGTGCTGGGTCCCCTAGATCGATAAAGTGCAACTGCTGTTCTGCAAACCAGAGTGCTGTTGTGATGGTATCGCCGTCAAAGTACCTCCGACGAACAAATGCGAGTTCATCAGGGATAAATGGCAAGGGGAAACGCGCTATGCCATGAATTATGGCGCATTTCAGGTAGAGTTCGCTCAGTACTACGTCAACGCTTCGCTTAAAATCCTTATCGGAAAGAAGAAGCATGGAATAATCGAGATAATCTCCACCTTCCAACGCATTAGGGTCATTGGTATTGACGTTGATGGATTGTTTAGGAATGTTGGGATGCTCCCTATAGAGTGGGGGATAGGGATCATCCTGGCCAAAGAGGAGCCCATCCTCCTCAAAATCTTCTGCCGCCGCATCCAACAAGACGATGACTCCTCCCTGTGGTGCAGAGGCAATATCATCTAAAGCCGCAAAGCGGAGCGCGGGGTACATGCCTTGAAAGAGATCAAGATAGGCGCCGAGGCTGTGTGTGCGTTTCAAGCGATTATCATATATGCCTACCTCAGTCAGTTGTTGTACTGCTATATCGGCTGTTTTGGACAGAGGTGCCAACGTGAAGACACGTTCTCGCAGATGGGCGACTATGCCTACCTCTCTAAGATTGGCAATAAATTGCTGGGTGAAGTCAAAAACGATTTTGCCTCTACCTGCATTCACATCACGCAGGTCGTGGTACTTGATCTGCGCCCGTTTTCCTGGAAAGGTAACAAGACTATAGACTGGCGATTCTTGCTCAACTGCTGCTGTTGTGAGATGGAGCAAAACGAATCTGCTTCCAACTGCACGCTTCCCAAAGAAAGGGGTCCCTGGTCGCAACGGCGGAGTCGCTTTGCCAAAACACCTGGCGTGAGGAATGACACGAAACTCTTGTGTTGGAGCGTCTTCCCTATTAGCCGGAGCACCGCTCAACTCAATTTCCACACAATAGTGAAAGTCACTGTCTCTCCCACCTGGGCGTGCGTATACATAGCATTTGTCCTGGCCGACAAAACGATTCGTCTTATCGCCACGGAAAAACCTGAACTGTAACAGTTTGAGCAGCACATGCAATGGCAGGTCGCTAAACGCTATCTCCCGCCGAGGAAGGGGTGTATCCGGTTGGTACCAGGTCAGGACCAGTTCACTGACCTCGGCTTCTCGCGGATAGAGAACGTAGACCGCCCATTGTTTATTCAGCACCCCATCAAGTGTATCGTGCTGAAATGATCTGTAAGGAAAATTGATTTGATCGCGTATGGCGTTGTGAACGCGACCAAAGTCAGCAGCGTTCTGGGGGCGTAACGCTTTGGGAATGAGATAGCGCACGAGCCGGAACCGCTCTTCGAGCAGTGCATAATTTTGAGGTCGCTCGATAACTAGCGTGGTTGTCTTCGCTGTATGTTGTTTGGGGTGAGCCTGGGTTGTCTGGATTGTCATGCTTCGTTCTCCTCTGCTGGACGTAATGCTTTTTTGAGATCAGCAAGGAACATCGTGAATGCAGCCTGATAAGAACTGGGGGCTTGACGATCAAGCGCGCCTTGCACAACGATGATCGCTGCCTCGGAAAAGTCCGTGACTTTTCGAAACTCGCGGGTATAGTATCCCAGTGGTCGTTCCTGTCCGCTGACGAGATTGATATAGATGAGCTTACTATCAGGTCCGACAGCGTCCCGAATACGATCTAGCTTTGCTTGTGCGTGCCTGGTAAAAGCTGACTCGTTCAACGACGGATGCCAAAGCGGATCGTCGATGGGAAGGGAAAAGCGATCGAGGGTGAGGTCATTGTAGTTTTTACAATCGATGAACCAAGGCTTTGTGCTAATGCGCAGGTCCGCAATCTCGAAAAGCGCATCAGGTAGCGACTCTATAGGAATACCATCCTTGTCCAAAAGCGCGGTAACCGCCTCCTCTCCGATTGCTCCGGCCAAAATGGCCTGGAGGCAATAGGGGGTGAAGAAATGAGAGCCAGGATGATCGAACTGTAAGTCGTATCCACGATCGAGAAAATGGTCGCGAATCACGGGGTTTTCCGCGACAATGGCATAAACCCCATCCAGGTGGAAAATCCGACTATCAGGAACCGCGAGCGCAAGGGGCAGAAGGTCAAGTTCGGGCGTGAGATTCAATCGACCACGCGCATAATATGGGGAAGAAGCGGCACAATGGTAGCGACTCACCACGTCTGCATGAAAATCATGCCGGAGCACCGCTCGGCGTAGTTCTTCCCAGTCATGCCTGGCTTCCAGGTCTTTTCCCTGACTGCGAACCATTTCGAGCCGGATAACTAAAGCCTGAATCGCTTCCCGACAAGCATCGTTTCTGGCTCGTAGACGCGTGTCATGTCGACGGCGTGCCTCGCGCTCGAAATCTGTTGTCTTGCGTGCAACGTCAGTAAGCACGGATTGGAGGTTGGCAGAGGTAAAAGGTGCATGCTGCTCTCTGATCGCTTCATACCTATCATCCATAAACGCCTGGAACGTACGGAAGACTTCTGGACTGAGCAACGCAACTTGAGCAGGCGTCTCACCCCAGGTCCGTTCCACTCGGCCCAATGCTTGAATAAAGATGGCAAGCTGATTCAGGAGACAGTCCTCCGCCGTCGTTCCCTGCTGATAGCGTACATTCCACTCTCCGGGTCGATTAATAGTACTGAGAACCTGGCGAAATCGCGCCTCAGAAATCAGTTTGGCGCAGAAGAGCTTTGCCTGATACCACACATTCTCCTTCCGACCAGCGAAAACATCGTCGAAGGATTGCTCCTGTGGATCAGGATTCGTGAAAAAGTAATAGGGAGCCTCGAGCAGCCCAATATGCGTGAAGTCCTGTGCTGGCCCTCCTTTCTCGTTCGTATACTGGAGATTGACGCCATTGCCAGCGGAGAGATATTGGGTGACGACGATCACTGGATCGGGCGTCCAGAAGAGCCGCGTAAAAGCTTGTTCAGCCTCTTTGCTTTGTCGCACTTGTGTGGCAAGCTCGGAATTAAAAAAGACCACGGTGATTTTGCGCTGAGCAATAGTGAGGGTAAAGGCATCGAACCAGGAGGTATCCGGCAATGGCTCGACCTGATAGATACCTGCCTCCTCCCCGTGACTGGCAAAAGTGGTAAAAAGAAGCCGTACCTGGTGAAAAGAATTCAAAAAGAGCAGTTGCCGGGGATGTTCGCCCCCGTGATCAAGAAGCCAAAATAAGCTGGAGAAAAAACGATGCATCCGCTGGCTCCGGTGCCCACCCGTATCCTTTTCAAACTCATCATTGTCTGCCACCGCTTTCAGGAACTGAGATAAGCTTTCCTGAACAGGAACAGCCTTGTCGAGGCCATCGACGAGTGCGACACTCATCTGGTGACCTCCTCGCTGCTTTGCCTTCTGCGCACTCATGAGTTGGATGTCGGTGCGATCCTCATCGGTCGTAGGAAGCAGGAGGTCCTGTTGGTCAAACCAGTCAAGATCGAAATGATGAATACAGCGTGGAAGATCGGCAGTTGCAGAGAGGCCGAAGACTAGGAACTTCTCAGCTAGAGCATGGAGCAAGTTTTCAGGTGTTTGCAACATCTGATAATACTGTACTTCAACCTCTTCGTTGTCGGTACGTTGCTGAAGGTCACTAATGTCGAAGAGATCATACCCACCACTGAGCAGGCTCCCACGCTGGGTAGTCTGTGTTTGTTGTTGGCGAGGTAACCGTGGAATGACGGCAACTTGATCGAAAAAGTCCGTGTTATTAAAACACTGGCGCATTATTTCCCAGTATCGCACTTCCTCGTCACGCTCCATCTCTTTGAGCAGCGCGATGGTACGCGTCGTAGCCGTTCCAACAGCATTAAAGAGCCGGCGCGCCGCAACCCAGCTAGGTTTGCTGCGCCGCATCTCTAGCTGGAAAGCGCGCTCAGTTTGGTTGATATAGAGCGGGTCTGTACTGATCACATGCTGTGTACGAAACACTGCCGGGGTAAAACGCTGGTTTGTTGGCGGAAGTGTTTTTTCCAGCGTAAACTGATTGATTGCTGGATAATTCAGCCCTTTTCCCTGCACGCCATCGATAATCTCGACGATCTTTTCGATACGCTTGCGGATATTGGGGTGGAGGGGAAAATCGGCTTTCGGGAGCTTATGATGGGCCATCGCCCGGTAGAAGTTTGCCATGAAAGCAAATGGGTCGGTGATCTGGGGGCCGCGGCAAATCAATGTGACAAGGTCGTGTTCGAGGAAATCAAACTCATCGAGAAAAACGACCAGGCGTTTCTCGGCAGAAAGATCGGTGAGACTGCGCATCTGCGCACCGTCGAAAAAGCCGTAATAGGCTTTGTGGAGCGTCACCAACATAATGCGGACTTCAGAGCGGCGGCGAAATGGAATGGCCGGGAAGAGTGCCTCGACGATAGGGTGACTTACCAGCCAGGTATAGACTTTGCTCTGCTCATTTTCATCGCGTGTGACCTGAAGAACCCACCGGACCGCCTGGAGTACAATCCGCGCTTGCGCATCAGCGTGCCTGGATAGCCAGTCTGGCAGTATCCGTTCCTCTTTTGTCATTTCGATCACCTGCTGGCACGCACGACGAATAGCCACAATTTCCAGGCTTTTCAGGCGGCTTTTTTGACGGGCCTGCTCAAGGTAGGACTTGAAGCGAGGATCAACGAGCAATGCCTCAAAAGCCGCTCGCTGTGTCAGGAGTACATCCCGCACGACCTCGAGATCGCGTCGTAAGATAACATACTCCCTTGGCTTAAAGCGTGCTGCCATTTCTTCGAGTAGTTGTTTGCGATTAGCCATATAGATGAACTTGCAATCGGGATTCGCATGCACAACCTCAGGAATACTGCTGCTTTTGCCCAAGCCTGTGGGCCCCAAAACAAGTTTGATGCCATGCTCACACGCATCAATTGCACGTTGATAGTAGCCAGGGTATCCGGCCATGACAGTGCCTTTCTCACCGGAGGTTGTGCCTCTAGTGGGTTGATAGGGAATGGAGGTGTTGTCCTCTGTATACTGTTCCGCTAGCTGTTGTATATTGGTGGCGATAGCCTTACGCAGTTCAGGGGGAGCAATGACTTCTACCGATGCCCCCCATTGGCGAATCCAGGATTCCATTTCGAGAGGCTCGGATACCTGAAATGTGATACGACACGTTCCATCCTGTTCCGCAAACACACGCTGGCTGGGATGCCAGAATGCCTCTTGCACGATACGTGCAGCGTCGCCAAAAAAGCGCAAATCTACCGTTTGAGGGGGCCTGTCATGCCAGACGACTCCCCAGGCCTCTGAAAACAAGCGGTTTGGACTGAACTCTGATGGAATATCGAAGCGCTCACTTGTCAGGTCAGCAGCAAGAATACGATTCAGCCTGAAGGTACGGATGGTTTGACGTAATTCATCGAAGCCGATGGTATAGCAGCTGTTCGTCGCTCCATACGGTTCGATGCAAAAAGGGTGAAAATTTCGTTCAGTGATGGAACCGTTTCGATCCCGATAACGCAGATGAACGACACGCCCTTCAGACCAGGCCTGCGTCAGCGTTTCCAGTACAGCAAGATAGCCTTCATCTAGCGGCAGGGACCGTTGTAGCAAGGCTGCCTCCTCGATATAGCTCGAGAACCGGGGTGAGTCATCATGCACAGCCTCAGCAAGCTTTTGCATGACGCGCTCGGCGTGTGGATTGCGATCACTCTGTTGGCGTGAGAGTAATCGGCACGCATGATACAACGCGAGTACTTCATCGGGCGTCAGGCGTAGGGAGCGCGTCGCATGATGAAAGCCTATATGGTAGCGTCGACCACGCTTCCCTATTTCGACTCCTGTCGAGGAGAGGCGGCCTAAATCACGCCGAATCGTGCTGACATCGACCTCTAAAGCTTCCGCCAACTCACTGGGGGTGAGCCCATGAGGATGCTGGCGCAATAATGCTTCAAGCTCTATAAGGCGCGAACCGGAGAATGACTCCATATACTGCTCCACTATTCAAACATTCCTTATCTCTAGTATACAGAAACCGCGCAAAAAAAGCAAATTTTGCGCGGTTTCTGAAATCGTCGTAGCATTATCGATGCTACAAGCTTCGTGTTCCACTATTTCATAAGGTGGATGAGATCAAGACCGGCTCAAAAATTTGAAGGCAGGCCACTCCTTCCACGTAAAACCGCTACAATGTGCAAAAATAGCATAGAGAGATGCGGATTGTATCGAGACACCGTTCTGGACGAATAAAATCTTTAGCGATCAGCTTCGGCGGGCACACAGAGTGGCCAATTTGAAAGCGGCGTTAACACAGCTAGAAGAAACGTGTGAATCACCATCCGCTCACTGAGAGTACAAGTGTCCTTTATTGTGTCCTCAACACCCTTCAGATAGAGTTTGAGCGAAAGCGATAAAATACCTCTGTTTGCCAGATGATCCCTGGTTGTGAGATTTCTATGGGTGAAATACAGAAGCACTTAAATATGCCGCTACGTTTGCTCGTGCATGAAAAAGAGCCGTTCAAAAGACTTCCTAAGCCATAGTAGCTCGAAAATACCTTCCGCAAAAGCACTATTTGCTCTCAAAAGATAAAGAGTCAGGTATGCATAAGAACGCTCCCGCTCTCATACTGAGCAGTATCCCACTCTAAGACATCACTTAACGCCCGCCGGAACTTTTCGAGCCATTGGCTGTAGCTTGATTCGTCCGGCATGGCCGTGCCCCTCCAGACGAGTAGAATCTCGATATGCTCAGGATGTTGCTGCTTTTCCATGATATAGCGGGCGATAGTACCCGGGAAGAGATGCTGCCTTTCCCGCCGCACCTCTTCTAATCGAGCCAGGAGCCTGGCATGTTGATTCGGTCGTATTCGGACAAGGATGGAAGTGGTGAGGACGGCATTGTCTTCAGGCGATATACGCCAAGTTGGAATCGTGGTCCGCGGACGCCCAGAAAGTTGCGATTTAAAGTCCTTCAGTGCCTCTAGAGGAATCATGATCACGTGTGCTGCCTGCGCTGAAGGGAGGCGACCCTCTTCGACATAGGTATACACTCTATTGGCTGAAACGCCCATGATCTTGGCAGCTTCCTTGATGGTAACATAGCCAGGGATAGTCGGTCGTTCATTTTCATTACGCATGAGTATAGACTATTTGTTACACATAGTTTATGAGTATATTTTGTTTTTATGACTTTGCAATCTCATAAAAATATGCTATACTCATCGTATTGTTTGGCAATCTGCCCGTTCAGACATCGAATACAGGCTGGGGTTGATGCCGAGTTTTGATGCCTTCGGCGTGACGGAGTGTATAAGAGTAGTCTGTAGATGCTGTCCCTTTCCACCTCAATGAGATAGAAGTATGTGCATATACTGCTTGTTGAAAACTGTGGAACAATCGGGAAAGAGATCGAGAGAGTAAAGGTTCTTTTCCTGCGGAGGTTGCGCGTGCTCACACCGGTAAGGCAATGGGAAGTACGACTCAAGGTGAGTGTTAGTCGAACTCAAGACTACGTGGCACAGGCATATGCTGTCACCATCTATGGGGAAACGGTGGATGAACTGCAAGAGAACGTCTGCAGCTATCTCACTCAACAGCGGCCATCCTATTTCGAGAACGATAGCGATCACATCGCTGGATATGTTGCCTACGCCTACTCAGATGGGATCAATCCCCCTCCTCGTGATTGGAGAGAGATCAACGCCTTCTGGGACGACGACTTCAAAGAGCAAAAGGGCTGGTGGTTTTACTCCAGGCGGCTCGCTGCTGGCCGCTTGAAGTACGATGAGAGCCACATTTGCCCGTTTTTCGTCTGCAGCTTCCGGGAACCGTATTACTATCATTTATATCGTTGGCATCCAGATGAGACAGCCGGACCCAGCCCTTAACCAGGTAGTCACCACGCAATGTTACTCACGCTCTCATCTAGCTCAATCTCTCAGTAGTGTTCAAACACGCTCAAGATCAAAAGTTAGTATTGGCGTAAAGCCTAAGAGTGGCCGTCCAGGATAGGTTTGAGTTCACTTGGCGGCCTGGTAGCGAAATTTTTTCACGTTGACACGTTTGAATTTGTTCCTCATTCGGGAATCTCTCTATTCCTTCTCATGATGCATGTTTCGAGTTGACATTTAACAAAACCGTTACAATTTGAAACCGTTTGAATCGCGCATGTCTTTGCAGCTCCTCCTGGTATGCAGTTTTCAGCAGTTATTTGGCCCCATACCGCACATAGTTGATCGGCGATACCATAAATATTGGGCAGCGCATGAGAAGCCCAGCAAGGCTATTACGATCACTTATCCTGATGTACCCTTCTCTAAAAGGGGACGACATCATGCCGGCCCTCCCTGGGAGGTGAATCTTAGTCAACGTCGCTTTTAAAGTGGATCCACCATACACTTGAAATCTTCATTCCAAATAGGGAGTATGTAATTTGCATACCCCTTTGCACGCAGAGATAAGGCTTCTCCCACATATGTAAGTGCAAGCAAGCGTTGATAGGTATAGGGGGAAGCTTTGCATGAGGGTATCGAAATTCCGCGGACTCGGCAAGTAGAGATGCAGATTATGCAACAAGAGGAGAACGAGAACAGCGTGCCTGTCGGTATGATTCGTCAGAGGAGCATCGACCGGCCAGCCTAAAGGAACAGGCAACCGTTAAGAGGTGTTACTGGCTGCAAACTATCCCAGGTCAGGGGTCTCGAGGCTGGGGATCGAACGTTCGGAGGAGGTCGGAAGCGTGCCTGCAGAACCTCAATCATTTTTATACTATTTTTCCCTAGTCATCACATTGATCTGGTAGTAGGGCTCTCTTCGCCACATGGTATAGTATGCAGCAGGCCAGTCTGCGTGTCCCAAGACGAAGCTGGCTTTGCGATTGGTGAGTTCTCCTGATTTACTGACTTCTCCCCGATACTCCAGTGCAAGGAGCTGCCAGCCCCTCAGAAGCAAATCGTTCAGCGTAAATTCCTCCCCTTCACGCAGCACGAACTCCAGCAGGGGCAACTGCAGCTGTTTTTCCACCATGGCTCGTGATTGGTAGTCCGGTCCCTTACGAGGAATAAGGGCAGTGGTTACGAAATCTTCTACAGCATCCTCTAAATTCCCTATATGAAAGGGAGTTGGTGTGGTATCATCTCTCTGTGGTCTGCCAGAGATATACTGCCTCGAAGAATGCCACCAGCCTCTCAACTCATCAAAAAGTGCCCGGTCCAATTTCCACTCGAAAGGAGGGCGTATCTTCCCGTTCGAGCAAACGTACGACTTCTCTCCAGTAATGTGATCGCCAAAATTGTTGAAGTAGGAAGGCCGATATTTTTTGAGGTAGGCACGAACTTTCTGGTGCAATTGGTCTACCGTTTCCCCATAGAGACGGACAGGGTATTGATGGTCTAAGTAGTCTGAATCATGGCTCAGGCTCACAATGAAACGCACTTCCCATTGTCGTGGTGTCGTCGCCAAGGTGCAACCTCCGCTACAAGATAGCTCCTGCTGATCTCGTCTCATTTGCCCGCTGCTTGAGCACCCGCGCAGGGACGACAGCCATACAGACTCTTTCCAGCATACAGAGGCTTGCTTTGCATGAGTATTGCCTCATGGTCCTGGATTCATCGGGACCCTGCTCGGCCCTCCGACCCCATTGCCACATTCAGCAAGGACGGTCTGGAGAGTAACGACATGAGTATAACATATTTTTATGAGATTACAAAGGCATAAAGATAACGTGTATTCGTGAGTGTTTATAACAAACAGGATATACGCATGAGAAAATTATCAGTCGAGCGTAAGGCTCCTGGCTTTAGCCATAGGAAGTCATTAGTTGATAGCTCATCAAGAAAAGCCCTCTTTTAGAGGTGATGCAACTGAGATATCCTGATCCAACCCATTACAATTTGTGACGGGTTGGATCATTAGACATATTCAGGGGAGTTTCTTTGCAACAGATGCACAAAAAATCATAACAAATGTTAAAAAGTGTTGCATCATATAGTGATAAATCCCAAAAAGTACTAATATAGTTGACCGATGCAGTTAGATGCTTATACTTGTGAGAAAAGGTCTTTTGCCTGGCTAGCATGAATTATCATCAGTTCTCCAGGAAGAGTGCATATTTTGAACCGGGCTATGCAAGCGATAAGCGAGAAATCCTACGAGGAGACATTCATGCGAGGGGTACTAATCACTCTCCACCGAGTTTCATCTATGTTTCTGTTTATGCGAAATCATGATGAAGTGAGGGATGTAGAGATTTATGGAGGCACTGACTAATGGAGCAAATTAATTCTTTCGGCGACCGGGCAGGTCATCCCCAAATGACAGGAGAAGAACGTTTAGACGCTTTCAAGCGTGTGATAGCACATCCTCACTTAATTGCGGCGGGCCGGACTCTGCGTGAAGCGATTCGAGAGCCAGGCGGCGCTTTACTCATCTTCGTATGTGGACCGGCAGGTGTTGGGAAAACCACTCTGAAAAAGTATGCATTAGAGTGGGACAGGGAACGAGCGCCTATTCTCAGCCTGGTGGCGAAACCTCCCCTTAATGGCTCCTTTAGTTGGACAGAGTTTCTGCAATGCGGCATTTCGACACTGCAACAGCCATTGATTGATCGGAAGGACACCGGCAACTTTGACAATGATAAAGAGAATACAAAGTTAGCGCAGGTGCGTGGATCTCAGTCTGGCAGCGGATCTCTGAAAAGGGTAAGAGACGATGATTTGCGTATTTCACTCGAAACGGCGATTGATCGCCATTTTCCCGCCGCGGTCATCATTGACGATGCGCAGTACCTGGGAAGAGTGAGTGGGAAACGTCAGATGAGGGATCAACTTGATTGTCTCAAGTCAATGGCTGAAGCTACAGAAACAGTACATGTGCTTATCGGTAGTTACGAACTGTTCAATCTGTATGATGTATGTATGCAATCTACGGCGCGCAGCTTCTTTGTTCACTTTCCCCGCTATGGTAGTACTGACGAGGAGTTATCCCGGTTCAAGAATGTCCTCCGCACCTTGCAACAGTTCTTGCCGTTTGAGGAGGAGACCGATCTCCTTCTCAAGCACTGGGAGTTCTGCTACGAGCGGTCCCTCGGGTGTGTCGGGATTCTGCACTTCATGCTCGCGCGAGCAGTTTGTGCTGCGTTGCGGGCCGAAGAAAGGAAGCTTGGCCGGGCGTACCTGGAGCGCTATGCGCTATCGGAAGCTGAGTGTTATGTAATGATGCGCCAGATCTATGGAGCAGAAAGAGATCTGGCTTGCAGGTCGGCTCCTACAGAGTTGAGACAGTTGCTCGGCCTTGCTCCACATATCGCATTTGGCTCAGAGATATCGGGTAACTTCTCGGAGAAGGATGCATGAGCCAAAACGTGTCTGGTTGGAGTAGATGAAAGCCATACTCTTTTGCTGGCGTAAGTCTCTTGTGAAAACAGGATAAGGAGGAAATCGTTGTGCTGACAGGTCACGAACTCTTACAACTCTGCGAGGATCTCAAATTTTCTGAGAAGGCCAAGGTAGAGATCAAGGGTATCCCTCTTCAATGGCCGCCGCGAGGCGTGAGATTCGTTAGAGGTTACTGTAGCGGCCGGTATCCCAGTCGTAAAATGACGTCTAGCATCCAATTGGAGAGCCGTCGTCTTGAATTGCCTTGTATCTACCAGATTGAACGCAACAATAAAGTCCTCGAATTGTATGATCAGCCCTCTATTCAAACCACGTCGCATCCTCAGAAAGGAAGATCATGGCACCGAAGGGTGCAAGGCCATTGAGAAGGAGTGAATTACTATGCTTAGCGATCATGAGCTCGACCTACTAATGCAGAATTTGGGGATCCCTGATGATGCTAAAAAAGTAATCAAATTCATTCGGTCGTCTCCTCCCTCGCGCCGGGTAGGCAGCAACGGGAAGAATATGCCGGTTCAGTATGTCAGCCGGAAAATGGGGGTCATTATCCAGGCCGAAAGTTATAAGGTCGAGCTTGCTGGTGCGCATGAAATGGATCATGATCCTGAAGTTTTCGAATTCTATGACCAACCACCGCCTTTTAATTTGAGATTCAAAGTGGGCGAACACATGAAAGAATTCCCATACACACCTGACTTTTTTGTTATTCGCAAAGATGCTATCGGATGGGAAGAATGGAAAGAAGAAGAGGAGCTTCGCCGCCTTGAGGAGAAGAATCCGAACCGCTATCAGCGTGATGATCAAGAGAAATGGCGCTGTCCTCCCGCTGAGGAGGTAGCGACTCCTCTTGGGTTTTATTTCAAAGTGCGATCGTCGAAGGAGATCAACTGGGCTTTTCAACGTAATCTCCGCTTCCTGGCCTCTTATTGGCGCAAAACCTGCCCTCAGGTTTCAGAGGCTGCACGCAAGGAGATCTCCAACTTAGTCTCAACCAATAAAGGAATTACTTTGAGCGCGCTACTTGCGCAGGTGGAACAAGCAAGTGCCGACGACATCTACAAATTGATCGCTGATGAGCAGATCTACGTCGATTTACACACAGACCAGATTCCCGAATTAGAGTGGGTCCATGTCTACAGTGATAAGGATACTGCGGATGCATGGGCGGCCATGTTTGTAAAAACGCCTACAGGCACTTTCCCTCCCCCCTGTACTGTCTCTCTTGAGCCTAATACGCCTATTTTGTATGACGGCTGTCCCTGGATCATTCTCCAACATGGGAAGAGCGAAACGCATCTTCTATCTGAGGATAAGAAATTGATCATCATGCCTAACGATGGTTTCGAAGGGCTCGTAGCTGCAGGTAGGATTGTTGGTGTCGTTACCCCCATGGATGAGGGAAGCCTCCATAAGGAAGCGAACGAGCGCTACATGAAGGCGAGTAAAGAAGCACTGAAAAAAGCCAACGAGCGCTTCGCACTTATTAAGCCTGTGCTTGCTGGATTAGCTTCAACTGATAACACCTCACTTGGCCGGGCGATGCGTCGATGGGTTGCGAAATTTCGAGAGGCCGAACAGAGCTATAACTGCGGATACATCGGTCTCTTGCCAGATTTTGCGAATTGCGGAAACCGCATACCTCGGATCAAAGAGGCGGTCCTTGAGATCGTCGAAAAATTTATAGAAAAAGAATACGAGAATCACAAGCAGAAAAACAAAAGGGAAGTCTATGGAGAGTTTGAAAATTACTGTAAGGGAGAGGGAATTACTGCTATTCCCAGTTATAAGTTTTTCGTCGCCTCGGTAAATAATCGTCCACTCCATGAGCAGATAGAGAAGAGGGCAGGATCCAAAGCTGCCTACCCGCTTGAACCCTTCTATTGGGAGCTACTTTATACTCTCCCGAGGCACGGAGACTATCCTTTCCAAATTACGCATCTTGACCATACGCAATTGGATATAGAGCTGATCGATCTACGGACCGGCAAAAACTTTGGAAGACCTTGGCTCACACTGCTCATCGATGCGTACTCAAGGCGCATCCTGGCGGTGTACCTATCGTTTGACAGGCCCAGTTACAGGTCATGCATGATGGTTTTACGCGAGTGCGTCTTCCGGCACAAACGTTTCCCAGAGATGGTCGTGGTTGACGGAGGAAAGGAGTTTCATAGCATCTACTTCGATGCTCTCCTCGCACGCCATCATTGCAGTAAGGCAACACGACCCAAATCTAAACCTCGCTCTGGGTCTGAAATGGAACGAGTCTTCGGAACGACCAATGAGGAGTTTATTCACAACCTGGAGGGGAACACCCAGGCCACCAAAAACGTGCGGCAGCTAACACCTGCCGTCGACCCGAAGCGACATGCCGTATGGACGCTGGGAGAACTGTACGCGCGCATCCAGGAATGGGCACATGAGCAGTACGACACGAATGAGCATGGGGGAATCTGTCAAACACCGGCAGATGCTTTCAATCAGGGCATCTTTCTATGGGGTAGGCGCGGTGGGGATTTAGTCCCTTTCAATGATGCCTTCGTCTACTATACCCTTCCAACGACACCGAAAGGAACAGCCAAGCTCGATCCGACTCTCGGTGTGAAGATTAACAATATTTACTACTCTGCGAAAAATAACCTTTTTCGTAGGAACCGTAAATTGCACAAGAAGCAGATCCCTGTGCGCTATGATCCATTTGACATCGGACATGCCTATGCCCTTGTCAAGGGTAAGTGGGTTGAGTGCTTCTCACAACACCATACGCAACTGCGAGGACGAACCGAGCGGGAGATCCAGCTGGCAGGCGAAGAGCTGCGGGCCCGCTATCGCCTTCATGGGAGGCAATTTAAGATTACTGCCGCAAAACTCGCTGCGTTCATCACCTCAGTGGAAGGGCAGCAAGCCCTTCTGGCCCAGCGCCGGAAAGACTTAGAGCTCAGGGGCGTTCTCGCATTGATGGGAAAATCTACTCTGGAATTGCACGGGTTAGACTTAGTGTCGTCGGAAGCATCTTCGATAATAAATGGAGAGGTTTCCCAGGCAACTGAGCCGACAATAGATACAGGCGAGACCCCTGAATCCAGTAATGATGACGACGATGTCTATGAAGTAGTGATAGGAGCATAACCTATGCCGATGGATCAGTTCCCACCCGACGATTTCCATCTCAACCTTCTTCGCGCGCTTTGGCCTCGAAGAACGACTGCACCTGTTCTCATCCGTGGTCCCATTAGGAGAGGCAATGTATTATCCTCTCTTCAAGCCGAAAAGCAGATAACGTCTTTAGCCCCAAAGGTCAAACCAGTCGATGCAAATATCTGTAGAGTGGAGGCTGTATCGCCTGGCGCGAGCGAATTCAACTGGCGGGACTATTATACTCGGACACTTACAGCATTGATGAGCGACGTCGATGAGATATCTCCTGGAGAATAATGTATGCCAGAACCTGAATCATCAACTAAGGGCTTTCCCCGCGAACTGCTTGAACGGTCGATCGGAGAGCGTCTGCACTATTTCGATAAGGTAGTGATTGCTCACCAGAATCTCAAACAGACGTATGACGGCCTTCTCCACGCCATTCGGTATCCGGCCAGCGCTTCGATTATTCTTGTCTTCGGCCCCACGGGTGTCGGCAAAACAACTCTACGCCAGCAGATAGAAAGACAGTTGATAAAGGACGCGCTAACCAAACCTGATGCCAATCCCGGTCATATTCCTGTTGCAGGTATGGAAGCAGTCTCTCCTGACTCTGGCAACTTCAATTGGAGAGATTACTATATCCGGGCACTGAGAGCTTTAGATGAACCAATGCTTGAACACAAAATTACCTACGAGGTTCGTGGCATTCATAGGGATGAACAGGGCAAACTTATCATCGAGAGTAATGTTAGAGCCGCAGATATGCGCCGGGTCCTGGAGAAGTGCTTACAGCACCGTCGACCGCGAGCTTTTATTGTTGATGAGGCGCAGCATTTTCAAATAATGGCGAGCGGCGAGCGCCTCCTCGACCAGATGAACAGTTTAAAGTCGCTCGCAAGTTTAACAAAAACAGTCCACGTGCTGGTCGGTACTTATGACCTACTGGAATTAACGAAATTGAATGCACAGCTCAGCCGCCGCACCATCAAGATTCATTTCCCTCGCTATCGAGCAGACAATGATGATGATTTCAAAGAATTCAGAAAGCTGTTGCGGACATTCCAAAAATATCTGCCACTGCCTGAAGAGCCAGACCTGGAAACTCATGCCGATTATTTCTATGATCAGTGCTTGGGCTGCATTGGCATGCTCAAATCTTGGCTCCACAGAACACTTGCAGCAGCTCTCGAACTTAATCATCCAACCCTTACACAGGAACTCTGGGAAAAGCATACCGAAGCACCCGGAACGCTGTTAAGCATGTTCGACGAGATTAGCAGTGGTGAGGACGATTTCTGGGGACAGAAAGATGAGGAGCAGCTCCAGGTTCTCAGGGAGAAGCTTAGAATCGTAAGGAAGCCTAACCCTGGTAAGGAAGCAAAGAAGACTACCAAGAATACTGCAAAGGGGACAAACCCTCCACCAACATCTCAAAGCGATCCCTCGGCGAATAAGAGCCCGACCCCTGCCTCCTCCAAGGAAAGTGGTTCTGACTCGAAAGTGGACCCTCCAGCCCCGTTAGTAAAACCCCCAAAAAGGAACAACCAACGAATAGGACTGCCCAACCCGGTAAGACGTCCTGTCGGAGAGGAGGAGCCACGTGCTGGTTGAAACA
>Ga0137365_10001524_pt1 | contig 18092 bp, 16 predicted proteins | sample SagtaG_9_FD_104799 | JGI IMG/M metagenome (GOLD analysis project Ga0137365, IMG submission 104799) | Vadose zone soil microbial communities from Sagehorn Ranch, Mendocino, California, USA - Sage1_L_40_16 metaG | ecosystem: Environmental > Terrestrial > Soil > Vadose zone | place: USA...
CAGGCGCAGCGCCGCGGGCGGCCCCGCGAAGCCGTCAGCCTCGCGGAGACGGCGCTGCGGGTGTCATCCGGGTGGGCGACGTCTCGCCTTACCGCGCTGCTGCATCTGCGGGCAGCGCGCGGCCACGCAGGCATGATGGACGCTGCCGGGTTCCGCCGCGAACTCGCCCGCGCCAAGAACGAGTTCGGCAAGGGCGCGAGTGCCGACGACCCCGCTTGGATCCGTTCGCTAACGCCCGCCGAGGTGGCAGGCATCGAAGGCCTCTCCTATGCCGCCTTGGGCAGCCCGGGGCCGGCCGCGGGGCGGTTCCGGGCCGCGGTCGGAATGGCTGAGCAGCCGTTCGCCAGGAACGCGTGCTACTACCAGGTGCGGCTCGCCGAAGCGCTCCACGATGGGGGCGACATTTCGGGCGCGTGCGAGGCCGCCGCCGAGGCCGTGCCGCTGGTCGCCGCGATCAAATCTTCTCGCACACGCAACCGGCTCGCCACGCTTAGGCAGAGGACCACTGCGGACAGCCCGGCGGCGCGCGAGTTCGTCGGCCGGTACGACGAGGCCTTCGCCGGGTGAAAGGCTTCACGTTCCGTCATCACGGCGCTGACTCTGCGCGGCATATCGTCGACCACCTCGTTGAGGTCTACCTGGAGGTGTACGCGGCCGAAGGCGGGGAGTTCTACAGCGAGCAGCGCATCCGGGAGCAGCTCGAAAGCCACATGGACGCCCCGGGATGGGGGCTAGTTGCCGCCTTGGCGGATGACGTGACGGCCGGCTATGCCTACGGGTTCCCGCTGCAGCCCAGCACACGCTGGTGGCGTGGCCTGCTGACACAGGTTGATGCCGCGGTCACCGAGGAAACTGGGTCGCGGACGTTCGCGCTGTGCGAGCTGCTGGTCCGGGCGCCGTGGCGCGGCCGGGGCCTCGGGCACGCGTTGCATGATGAGATCCTCGCGGACCGCAGCGAAGGACGCGCCACCCTTCTTGTGGAACGGGACAACGTGACGGCGCTCGCGGCGTACAGCCGATGGGGATGGGCCAAGCTCGGCAAGCTGCGCCCAAGCTGGCCGGGCGCTCCCGAACTCGACGCCCTGATCCTGCCCCTCGGCCCCGATCGCGCGGATGCCGCCAGGCCGCTACGCTGACGCTTGCGTGTACCAACGCCGAGCGCCCGCCAGTCTCAGGACCCGGCTGGGCGTTCTCTTGTGCCACGCGGCGCAGCAGACGAGCGCCCAGGGAACGTCCGTGTTTACATAAGAATTGTCGATCTTGGTCCTCGTCCGCGTGGGACGCGAGCGTGAAGTCCAGGTCACCGCCCTCGCTTTTCCCTATCCTTGATGCGGATATTCCAATAGCGCTCGAAAACGCTCAGGACTTCAGCCTGGGAGAGTCGTTCAATTCCCGCCTTAACGAGCTTTCGGTGATATCTCGCAACCTCGCGCGCGCGAGTGATGTCGTTCCATGCGCCACCTACGCGAAGGCTCCGCGCGCAGTCAAGGACCAAGGATCTGTATTGCTCGACTTTCAAGTAGACGTCATAGGCGTGATGATCGCTGGCCGATGAGGTCCCGTTTGGGCAGCTGCCGAGGAGTCGCTGCAGCGCCGATTGCTCCTGGTCTGGTGGGTAGGCGGCGCGGTGCATGTGGCTGGCGACGTCCCACAGCGGATCACCCCAGACCGCCATCTCCCAGTCCAGCAACGAGTACAGCTCGCCAGGAGCGGCTAGGATGTTTTCGCGTTGCAGGTCGCCATGGCAGAGGCGAAAGGCCCGCTGGATGTTATCCAGCGAGAAACGCCGGTCATCGAATGGGTTCGTCGGCAATCCCAGAGCGCGCATGCACCCTTTCTCTGCTACGCTTGCGGACTCGTATACTTTAGTTAGCCAGCTCAGCAGGCTTGGCAAGAACGCGTCCTCGCCCGCCGCCCGTGGCCACGGACTTTGCCGGAGCATCGTGCCTAGGGTCTCCCTTTCCACTCGGTAGAGTTTACTCATGGTGGACCCGATGAACTCTATGAGGGAATCCGGCACCTGGGTTCCGGGCGGATAGAGGTCGGCGATGCGCTGACCCGGCAGGTACGATATTACGGTGAAGCCGTGTTCGCTGGAGTCGTGGAAGATATCGGGCGCTGCTATATCAGCGTTTCGGAGCGCGGCAAGAACTGCTGCCTCCGCATACATGCGAGGCTCGACGTCTGGCTCGTCCAGTTTCCGATTGACGCGGACGACGTAGATGACGCCGTCGCGCTGGACGAGATAGTTGTCGTGATAGAACCCTGACACCGGCACGACCTCGTCCACGGCTCGTCGGTAGAGGCTCGCCACAAAGCCTCGTCCTGCATCAGAACAGCTCCGGCTCATGGGGTGCCTTGCTGGAGGCCCGCGCCGCCCGCGGTGGTGGCACTATAAGCGGCAGCGCGGCGAACCGGGGCGCGGTCGTCGCCGCGAACCAGTCCGGGTCAGGCTTGCCCGCGTCGGTCCAGCGCAGGTGGTGGGCGGTGCATGCGCCCGTGGTGGACGTGGAGGACAGGCCAGGGCGGGCCTCAGATAACGCACGGCATGAGCGTCCGCGACATCCTGCACCACCTGGAGCAGGTCTATGGCACCCAGCTGTCGCACGAGACCGTCTCCCGCATCACCGACGCCGTATTGGAGGACTCCGCGCCTGGCAGATACAGTCGCTTGACCCGGCACAAGACCTGTTTCCTGCCAGCCGCGCTCGGCCAACGCAGCAGTGCCGCTTCGCCCGGTACTGTCTGCGCTTATGGACCTGACACCTCGGCTGCGGGCTGTATGCGATCTGTCTGTGCCGGAGGTCCGCGAATTCAGCGGCCGCCACGAATATGACGGGCGGATGGGCGACTTGTCACCTACCGGTGTGCGGACCGCGCTTGCCCGGCTTGCCGACGCCGCGGCCTCGGGGCAGCGGCTGGACGACCCCCACGACGAGGCGCAGCTAGCGGCGTTCATCGAGCACCTGATCGTGGTGTTCGGCGAACTGGAACTGCACCGCCGCAATCCGTTGTACCACCTCAGCGAGCTGGACTTGGCGTGTTACGACCGGGATTACGCCCCACCCGCCGAGCGGGAGCAGGCCCGGCTGCGGCACCTGGCCGCGTGGCCGGACGGAGTGGACAACGCGATCGCAGCGCTTGACCAGGTCAGCGCACCGGTATCCGCTGCGCTGCTCGGTGCCATCCGAGGGCTCGCGGCGGGAATCCCGGACGGCATGGATCCAGATCTGCGTGACCGCGCGCTGCGTGCGCACGGTCGGCTGGTCGCCCATCTGGAACGGGCCGCCACCGACGGCGACCCCGACGCGGCGCTCGGCAGCGCCGGACTGAGCCGCCTGCTCGCCGCCAGCGAGCACATTCCAGTTGACCTCGGCACGCTGGCGGACCGAGCCGACGCCGAACGGGACCGGCTTTCCGCCCGGCTCGCGGAAAGCTGCGCGAGGGTCGACCCGGGCCGTCCGCCGCTTGAGGTGGCCAGAGAGCTCTTGCGCGATCATCCGGACGCCGACGGCGTTCTCGACGCTGCACGGTACTGGACGGAGCAGGCGATCGTGTTCACGCGCGAGCGCCGACTCGTGCCGTACAACGATGGTGAGTGCCTCGTCGGGCTCGCACCGCCGTCGCGGCGCTGGGGAATGGCGCTGATGTGCGCGAACGCTCCGGGCGAGCCAGATGGGCCGTCCTGGTACCAGATCACCCCGCCGGACGAATCCTGGCCGGAGCCCGAAGCCGAGAAATGGCTGGAGGTGTTTAGCGCGACCACGCTGCCTTGCATTACCGTGCATGAAGTGGCCCCAGGCCATTTCTCGCACGGCCGGGCGTTAAGACGGGCGCCCACCGAGGTGCGCCGGATCCTGCATTCGGCAGCGTTTATCGAGGGATGGGCGCACTATGCCGAGGAACTGTGCGTCGAAGAGGGCTTCTGCGCGGACGACCCGAGGTTTGCGGTCGGGGTCTGGCTGGAGGCGCTAGTTCGGGTCACCAGGCTGGCATGCGCCATCGGCGTGCATACGAAGGGAATGACGGTGGACCAGGCAGCGCGCCGCTTTGAGGCCGACACACATCTGGCCGGGCGCGCGGCGCTATCCGAGGCGCGGCGGGCGACATTCGACCCAACCTATGGCCGCTATACGTGGGGCAAACTGGAGATCCTCGGCCTGCGCGAGCGGGCCATGAGCCAGTGGGGACCGCAGTTCTCGCTGCGCAGGTTTCATGCTGCTCTGCTCGACCTGGGCTCCCCGCCGCTTGGCCTGATCGGCACGGCGATCGGGCCCGGCTGACTCGTCGATTTCACGAGATCGCGATGTCCGCTTCCTGGCGGTCACGCCGGGTCTGCGATGGCTCGACCGTGGCGGCGGCTTCGCCCTCGGAGAGCCTGTGGGTGCCGAGAACTATGTCACCTCATGCGACCTGGGCATATTCGTGGATCATGCCGCCGAGTGGGTCCCGCCGCAGCACGCGGACACTTGTACGTTCCGGCAGGGGATCGGGTTCGCCCGGCAGGCCGATATTGCTTCAGCGTCCGGTGCGGCCGGTGGATGTTGTAGTGCCGGTTGCGGTAGTCATCCGGCCCGGCGGAGCGGGAAGCGGCGGTCTGCCGGACGTGGTGCGGTGGCAGGGGGGCTGTTCCGGCTGACGTGCCGCGATGGCCCGAGGGCTCACTTGGCGACCGGTTCGTCGCTGGCACTCCGAGGACCCGATGGCTGCAGCGCGGTCCGTGGTGTCCGACGCGGCCGCGTTGCTCTGGGAGACCGTACGAGACCGGCACTGTTCGCGGTGTTCGCAGAGCGGGTGGCGCCGCAGCTGATCAGGTGGGAGTCGCGGTGGCGCTGGACCCGCCATGGTGACGGCAAGGTGAGTGAAAAGGAGACTTCGCTGGCCAGCGTGCTGGCCCGGATGCTGCGCGCCCGAGGCTGGACCGTCATCGCCGACCGCTACCTGGCCGCGCTTGACGAGATCGCGCGCGCCGATACGGTCAGGACGAGGACCATGACCCGGATCAGCGGGTATCCGGCTCCGACCCGGCGGCGGGCCTGCGATAACGCCCCCGCGGTGGGACGGCCACCGCCATCCCCTCCAGGCCGGCGGTGAGCTTGCGGCCACACCCCCGCAGTAGCCCACTTCCTCAAACAGGCACACGGCCAGCAGCAGGTACACCACGACCCGCGACGGCAGGTCCCCGGATCCGGGCCTGAACCGTGCGGGTTTCAGCCAGCGCATGGTCGACCATCTCGAAACGGGATCAGCTGGGTCAGCTCCCCAGATGGCTAGGAGCGAACCGGCCCCCCGCCACCTTGACCATGCGGTTGATGACAAACTGGGCAGACGGCGGAGCTCCCAGGTGAGGTTGGTCTTGGCGGACAAACCTCTCTACCGGCGCTCCGCTGCTTCACATATGACCGACACGCCTTGACAGCAGCACAAACCCGTTAACTGTCCGGCTTTGGGTCTAGTCCTGCCAGCGGGGTCTGCTGTGTAAGTGGCTTCGGAACTCTTGTCAAACGAGCCCGATCAAGTAAGGTCAATTTGCCGTGCCTTATAAATTGGCCCAACAAACAACCAGTCTTCGGGAACTGGTCCACACGCCGTTACCGGGCGAAGAGGGTGAGGTCGGGTGACGGGAGGCGCGTACCCGCAGGTGGCTGGAGGCGCGTACCCACAGTTGGAACCGGAGTGGGTTGACGAGGTGCTGCTGGCGGGCGCTGCGGACGATGTGTGACTGCACCTGGACGAGCCTGTCAGCCGGGCTGAGCTGCGCCGGCTCGTGGCCGAGCGCCACCGCGCCCTGGCTGACGCCGGGTTATGGCGCGGCGGCCCCGTCGCGATGTGTCTTGCGCCGTCGCTCGCGTTCATCACCAATCTGCTCGCCTCATGGTAGATCGGCGCGCAGGCGTCCCTGATGGACCGCGTGCTCACCCCGTATGAGACGGACGTCGCGCTCCAGCGGCTGCTGCCGCAGGTCGTCGTGGCGGCCGAGCGCTCCACCGGCTGCCAGTTACGGGCATTCGCCGAGATTACCGAGCGGGTGCGCGCGTATCCCGGCCGGCCTACCGCCACTACCCACGCCGTCAGGCAGGACGCCGGCGGCGTCGATGGTCAGACCGGCTGTCGTGTCGAACCACCCTCTCCCGAAAGGAAGCGCCAACCATGATCGATGAGATCCGCCAGTTCGTGCTCGACTCGCTGACGGACATGAACTACAGCATCGACGGCGTCGATGACGACACCGATCTCGGCCCGGCCGGCGCCGATGTGGAGTCGGTCGCCCTCGCCGAGCTCGTCGTGCGGGTGGAGGACCGTTTCGGGGTGAAGTTCGACGACGACGAGAGCGAGACGCTCACCAGAATGACCGTCGGCGAGTTCTGCCGCGACGTCTTGCTGCGGATCCAGCCCGCTTCGGCGCACTGACCGTGCCGGCGTGCCGCAGCGGTCGGAGACATCGTCGCGATGCTCGCCACCTAGGGTGACCGCCAGCCGGAGCAGGTATCGGAGCCGATCGACTCCGCTGGTACTGGCGTGGCTAATGCACCAGATCGAGCTGCGGCCCGCTAGCTGACCATCGCTGGTGCCGTTCCCGCCTCGGCCGGCCGACGGCCTCCATGACGAACGGCGCGGCGCCGGTCAGCGCCACCGCGGCGCGAAAGCTCGTCGGCGCCGTGACGTCTGCCACCCGATGCGGGCTCGCTGGCTCGGCGCAGCTGACGACATCGTGGCTGAGAACCGCGATCTTCAGATTGGACCAGAGGCGGCCGCCGGCCGCCTTGACGACCGCCTCCTTGCGGGCTCGGGAAATGCGGCAGCGCGGGCGCGCTCGCTGTCGTCGAGCACGTCCCGGCACCCTGCCTCGGTGACGTGATCGCACGCGGCCCATTGCGGAACTGGTGAAAACTGCTGGATCACGGTAGGCGATCGGTCAGCCGCGGTGGTAGACACCGAAGACGTTTCCCGCCGGGTCGTGGAACGCATCGGTCTTCATGTGGTCATCGGCGGACCCGTAGAGCGCGGCGCGCGCGGCGCTCTTGAGCTCGGTCACCCCTGGATCCGAGCTGCGCCATCCGCCGAGCTTCTCGACGCGGCTGAGGGTCTGGTCCACGTCGGACACCCTCGCGTAGACGGTCGCCCAGCGGGCTTCCACGCCCCCGCCGAGACCGCCCTGGATGCCACGGCCGGCGCCGGTGTCCACCACCGCGTAGCCCGGGATACCTGAGTTGTCGACCGTCCAGCCGAACAGGTCCGCGTAGAACTGCTGCGTCCGCGCCGCGTCCGATCCCATGACCTCAAACCAGGTAACCGGATTGCCCGAACCAGCCGACGGGGCTGGCTCGTCCCCCTGGGAGGGCTCGGCAGGTGCCCGCACCAGGCCAACCAGCAGACCATCTGGGTCATTGAACATGGCTAAGGTCACCGCCCCGCCGAAGTTGGTGACCGGCATGACGGTCGTGCCGCCGAGCGAATTCGCCTTGTCGAGCGTCGCCTGCAGATCGTCCGTCTCGACGTAGAAGGTCGACCACGGCTCGCCGGTCTGGCTCTTGCCGATACCGCCATTGATCCCGCCGCCACCGCGAGTGTCGATCATCGTGTAACCGCCGCCGGAGAAGCCCTGCAGTCCCCAGCCGAATAGCTCTCCGTAGAACGCCACCAGCGGCCCGTCATCTGCGGCGCCGACCTCGAAATGCACTACTGCGTTTCCCACTGCGCTGGCTCCTTCGTCGGAAAGTGCCGTGTCAGGCTATGTCGTTTCAGTCTTTCTAGGTTATGTTCACGGGCGGAATATCGCTACGTCGTAGTGTCCGGCCCACGTGCTGACGATGAAGACCGGCTGCGCCAAACAATGGTCGCGCCTCGGCGGATCCGGTGAGGGAATTGACACGTGCTGTCGGCAGTCGGCCAGAATCAGGTATGTTCGAGCAGACCCGCCAGGACCGGATGGTCGTCCAGTTCACTGGAGCAGAGGCTGGCACCGCGCCGCTGACCTGGGGCCAGAAGGCGATCTTGCAGGATATGCAGGACAGCGGCAGCCAGTTCAGCATGCACGGAACGATCACGCTTCCTGAGGGCAGCACCGTCGAGGACGCGGCGGATCGGCTGAGCGGGCTGATCCTTCGGCACGCCGCCCTGCGGACGCAACTGAGAACCGGCCCCGGAGACCGCCCATACCAGCAGGTAGCCGGGTCGGGGCAGACCGGCCTGGACATCCTGACGATCCCCGATGACGCCGATCGGGCCGACACGGCGCGATACATAGACGATCTCATAGCCACTTGGCCGCTCGCGCCGTTCGACTTCCATCGCGATTGGCCGCTGCGGATGGCGGTGCTCAGGCAGCACGGCGTCTGTCTGCACCTGGTCTGGGTACTCTCCCATCTGGCTGCCGACGGCGCAGCGAACATGTTGCTCCTCTACGACTTGAGGCGGGGCGAGATGGCCAGCCGCGCGGCCAGCGATCCGCGGCGCCCGCAGATTCTCGACGTTGCCCGAAGCGAGCAGGCGCCGCAACTTCGCCAGCTCAGCGGCCGCGCGATGCGGTACTGGGAATCTCAGCTACACCACATCCCGGCGCTGACGTTCGGCGAGCCCACCCACCCGCGGGGGCATGCGGGGCAGCGGTACTGGCAGGTCCGGTTCAACTCGTCCGCGGCACACCTGGCCATACTGGCCATCGCCAAGCGCACTGGGACCGACGCTTCGCGGGCGACGCTCGCCGTTATCGCGACGGCCATCGGGCGCGCCACCGGGGCGCATCCACTGACGATCAACGTTATGGTGAGCAACCGGTTCAGGCCGGGCCTAGCCGACGTCTTCGCCCCGATCGCGCAGAACTCGGTGGTCACCATCGACGTCACGGACACCTCGATCGATGAGGTGGTCGCGCAGACCCGCAGCGCCTCCCTGACCGCCGGCATGCGCGCCTACTATGATCCGGATGAGCTCAAGGAGGTCTTCGCGCGGTCGGACGCCGAACGCGGTTACTCGGCCAGGGTCAGCTGCCGGGTCAACGACCAGCGCGCGATGGTCAGGCGCGCAGCTGAGGAGGCCAACCTCGGCGACGTGACCCCGGAGCAGGTCGGGCAGAGGCTGACAGAGACTTCACTGGCCTGGCTTGCCCCCCTGGATCACCTGCACGAGCAGGTCAGCATCATCATCCTGAACCGGCCAGACGTCCTGTCGCTGTACCTGAAGTGCGACCTGTGGTGCCTCACCAACGCGCAGGTCGAGGCGCTACTGCGCAGCGTGGAGGAGGTTGCCGTCGAGGCGGCATTCGACCCGGCCGCGCCAACCAAGGTGCTTCCCCGCTACGACGGCCGTACGGCTCAGCCTAGCTAGAGCGCGGTCCGGTGTCGAAGGCGGTCAGGCACAGATAGCGCAGGCCGGGATCGTAGTCGGCGACCACCAGAAGGTCCGGGTGGCCCGCGTCGCTGGTGAGTTCGTCGATGAGCCCCCACCAGACCTCGGTAGACGGCTGACCGAGCGGCATCACCCGCACCCGCCCGGCGGCGGGCGCGGTCCATACCGCGGCGAGTGCGTCACTGAGCACCAGCCCCACCTCGTGGTGGCTGGCTGCCAGCTCGGTGAGGTCAGCGGCGGCGAGGCCGGCGGCACCGCCGGGCGCAACGCCCGGATGCTGGCGCACGTCGATGACGCGGGCCTGCGGCATCGCGCAGTCACCGTACAGCATGGCGACACCCCGGTGCTGCGATGGCAACGTTACCGGGCAGCTGTACGGGAGAGCCGCCTGCTCGACGACGATCAGCAGCGCCCGCCGGATTCCGGCCGACAAAGCGTACTCGCGGGCAATCCGCAGGCCGCTGAAGGCCGCCACCGAGCCCTGGTCACAGATAGCGAACGCCATCGGCGCGCCCGGAGTGACGTGGCTGAGATAGGCGGCGGTTTGCCGACCAGGCCACAGGTCGTGGATGGAGAACGCCAGTATCAGCAGGTCAACAGGCTCGTCTGCAGACACGACTGACCCGATCAGCGCTTCGGCCATCTCCCCGTACGAATGGCCGAGTGCTGGTGATGGCGGCTCGCCGAAAAGGGCCGCCGGCACCTCGCGCGCGTAGGGCCTGACCATATCCGCCAGGTACTCGCCGACCCGGGCACGGTTCCCCGGATCGGCGAGGAACTCGGCAGGCCCGGTGAAGGTACGGCGCACGGCTCGTACCAGGTGGAGGTCACGGCGAAGTGGCGGTCTAGTCGGTGCGCGCGCGACGAACACGGCGGCTAACCTGGCCGGGAATGGCCGGCGACGAACGTCGCCAGATCGCCCACCGTTTTCATCTGATCCTGGTCCATCAGCTCGACGTCGATGAGAATCAGCAGCTGGTCTTCCAGCCGGAGCAGCAGCTCGAGCCCGAACGTGGAACTGAGCCCGAGCTCCATCAGGCGCATGTCCTCGGTGATCGGCTCGGGGCGGTCCAGTAACTCAGCCAGCACCGTGGTCATCGTGTCGACCACCCGCTGCCGGAACTCACCGTCCAGGCCGGTTTCTTCAGCTGCTATGTCGCGCCTCCTCGGCTTGCTCGGTCAGTGCTCGAACGCCATCGCCGCGAACGTCGCCCCGCCCCCGGCGCCGACCGCGGCGGCGAGGTAGCGGTCGCCTGGCTGCAGCAGGCCGCGCTCGCATGCGGTCTTGTAGTTGGCGAATGCATCCGTGCAGAAAACGTGGCCGCTGGTAGGGATATTGTCCAGCAGCACCCGGTCGAGCGGGAACTTGAGCAGCATGCACATCCGCTGCCAGGTCACCAGGTTGACGTTGTGCGGCAGTACGACACGGATGTCATCGAGCGTCAGGCCTGCCTCGTCCAGGACCTGCCGTATCACCTCAGCGAGCGAGGGGCGGTATTCGCGCTGCAGCCGCGGGTCGTTCTCACCAGTGACGCTGTCGAACTCGCCCCGCACATTGGCCGCGTACGCGAGCAGTCGGTCGCGAGCGCCGAACGCGCTGACCAGGCACGCGGACGCGCCCTCGCCGAAGATAGTCGTGTCAGTGAACACTTGGGCCTCGCGGGTGAACGCCTTCTCACCGCTGAGGATGAGCGCGAGCGGCCCCGCCTGGCCGTCCTGCCCGTCCGCCGTGTCGGCGGCGAGCAGCCGGCCGGCCATGTCGATCGCCAGTAAGCCGCTGGCGCACGACTGGTGCGTGACTGTGAACGCCAGCGCGTGGTCGAGCCCGAGCGCGCGGCAGACCTCGTGCAGGGGGTTGACCGGGTACGGCGCGACCACGGGCATTGTCCGCGCGTACAGGACGTACCGGACGCGGTGCTCCTGGCCACGCAGCGCATCCAGCCCGGCGGCCGCCTTCATCAGCATGTCGAACAGCGACGCGTCCGGGTCGCGGCCGACTTCCCTCAGCCCATGAAACCGCCGGAACACCTTGACCTGCATGTCGGTCAGGCCGAACGAGCCGGCCAGGCTCTCGATGGGTATCCGGACCGGCGGCAAGTACACCGACACAGCCTCCAGCGCGGTCATGGCGCTACCGCATCAAGATGCGCCGGGAATGTCAATGAGGTTTCCCAACCACTTTCATGTGATCATCTCGTGTTCGAATAGCACTAGGACAAGCGTCGCCTTTGCGATGAGGCCGATTTTCCCTGGGCCGACGGTGACATGCTGGAGCGTTTTCCAGCGCTGGGTCAAAAGCGCGAAGCCGCGCTCGCCCGGGCCGCGCGCCGAGCGGAGCGGCGCGTTGCGCGCCCGGGTGCTGAGGCCCAGCTCCTTGACCCCGGCGGGCTTCCTGACCGGGCCGTGAATACCGTAGCCTGCGCCTTCGTAGCCGGGGTCAGCCAGCGCGGGCAGGCCCGCCGGGAACGGCCGCAGCACGCTGAGGACGTTCCCGCAGGCGGCGGCCAGGTCATGGACATTGCCGGGAAGCGCATCGGAGACCCCACAGTGGGATGCCACGCGGGGTGAACAACGCTTGGATGTTCCCGCCGAAATCATGGGTCTTCCCCGAATACCACACATCGATCGTCTCGCCCTTGCGACTGATCCTGGACGGCAAGATCGTCGATGCGGACCGTGGCCGGGGAAAAACTCAGGTACGGGGTACCCTCGGCCAGCGCGCGCTCCAGGACCTCCTCCCGCTTGGTGAGGAAAGCTCAATGTGTGTCACGATATGGCATGGCCCGGTTCCTTTTCGTCGTCGTTCCGCTCATAGCCCGCGTCCTGCCTGCCGTGGCCATCGGCGACGCGCTTGCCGCCGCGGGGCACGACGTGGCCTGGTGCGGGCCCGAAAGCGACCTGCGCCCGCTCGTCAGACCGGACGTGACGATCTATCCGACCGGCAAGCGCTCCTTCCGCCAACCCGTCCATATGGGCACAGCCGCGGTGCGGGAGCTGTGGGATGAGTACGTGATGCCGCTCAACCGCTTCATCCAGGGCCCGGTAGAGCGCGCCGTGGCTGAGAACCAGCCCGACGTTGTACTCGCTGACCAGTACGCGCTGGCCGGCGCCCTAGCGGCGTACCAGCAGGGCGTGCGGTGGGCGACCCTGTGTTCCGGCGTGCTCGAGCTCACCCCGCCAGCCGAGCCCGGCCTGCAGGAGTGGATCCGCTCGAAGCTGGCGCGGGCGTGGGAGACCGCCGACCTGCCCGCTGACGATGGTCTCGACCTGCGCTTCTCGCCGTACCTGGTGATCGCGACGACCACCCGGGGGCTGACCGGGACGGCGCCCATGCCGGAACACTGGGTGTTGGTCGGGGCCGCGCTCGGCTCGCGCCGCACCGACCCCGGCTTCGGCTGGGACTGGTGGGATCCTGGTCGGCGGCATGTGCTTGTCACCGCTGGCACCGTGTCCGCGCACCTGATGGCCGCGCATCTGGTGCGCGGCTTCTTCACGCGGATGATGGCGGCGCTGGAGCCGATGGCAAGCAGGGTGCAAGCGGTGCTCAATGCCCCGGCCGGTTCGGTGCCGGATCCGCCGCCACACGTCCTGGTCGCCCCGCGGGTCCCGATGCTCGATCTCATGCCACGCCTCGACGCGGTGATCTGCCAGGCCGGGCAGAGCACGGTCAACGAGGCGCTCGCTCACGGCGTGCCGCTGGTCGTCGCGCCGATACGTCTCGGCGAGCCGGTCACGGCCGAGCATGTCACGCGGACGGGGGCTGGTATTGCGGTCTCGTTCTCGGAGGCGACCCCGACGCAGCTCGCCGCTGCCGTGACGGCCGTACTCGACGAGCCGGGCTACCGCGCGCACGCGCGCCGGATCGGCGAGGAGTTCTCTGCGGCTGGGGGAACTGGCGCCGCGGCCGCACACCTGGTCGCGCTGGCTGCTGGCCGGTAGTTGACGCCGGCGATGGCGACATCTAGGCGGGCCGGCCGGCCTGGGCTAGCATCGGATCATCCCCAGCATCCTAGCCGGAGGGCGCGGATGGACGATGACGTGCCTCGTCTGCTGCGCGGCACGCCCGAGCCCGCGCGGACCCGCGCGTCGGAGCCGTCGGCACGGGTCCCCGGCGAGCCCGCGGCGGGCGGGCCTCCGGCAGCGGCGCCCGCGCGTGCGGCAGGGGGGCTGCCCGCGGCTGAAGACGTTCAGACCCTGCGGCTGAGCCGCGCGACGGCCAAGGCAGCGGGCGGCATCCTCGATCTGGTCATGCCGATGCGAGTCGGCGGCGATGGCCCGCCCCTTTTCTGCGCACATCCCCTGGTGGGCCTGAGCTGGTGCTATCTGGCCCTGCTCCCGCACGTCGACGCCAGGTACCCGCTCTATGGCCTGCAGGCCCGTGGCCTGCGACGACCCGAGCCACTGCCGACTAGCATCGAGGAGATGGCGTGCGACTACGCCAACCAGATCCGGATGACGCAGCCTTCCGGTCCCTACCATCTGCTCGGCATGTCACTGGGCGGGAACATCGCCTTCGCGATAGCGGAGGAACTCGAGCGCCGCGATCAGCAGATCGGGTTGCTCGTCATTCTGGACTCGACTCTGGTCGACCTCGACGCGATCGAGGTCGAGCCCTGGGCGATCTACAACCTCGTTCTCGCCCAGTTCGGGTACGTGCCCGCGGTGAGCCCAACCGAGCCGGCGCCCGAGGAACGGATGCTTGAACTGGTGCGCCGCCGACCGGGTCTAGGCCTTGACGGGTGGCCGGACCAGCGTCTGCTCGCGCTGCAGCGCGTGATCAGGAACAACGTCGCGGTGGCGCGCGTCCACCGGCCGGGCCGCGTGCACTGTCCCGTGCTGTTCTTTTCCGCCACCCGCAATCCGCCAACGCTGGCCGAGAAGCTGGAGAGCTGGGGATCGTTCGTCGATGGCCCGATCGAGGCGGTCGAAATGGACTCCCGTCATCGACAGATGCTGCTGCCTGAGCCGATGGCGCGGCTCGGGCCAGCGCTCTCGAACCGAATGGCGCGCGCCGCCGCGGCCATTCGATCGCCCGTCTTCGGCGGCACCCGGCTTGCTTCCCACCGGGAGGCTCGATGATTGAGGCCAGGGGTCTGCGCAAGTCATACCGGACCAGGCGTGGCCGCAAGGTCACTAGTGTCGAGGCGGTTCGCGGCGTCGACTTCGCCGTGCAGCGCGGTGAGATCTTCGGCTTCCTCGGTCCCAACGGAGCCGGGAAGACCACCACCCTTCGGATGCTGGCCACGCTGATTCGCCCGGACGGCGGCGACGCCACGATCGCCGGAGTGGACCTCCGGCACGCCCCCGCGCAAGTGCGGCAGCGCATTGGCTTTGTGGCGCAGACCAGTGGCACTTACGATCAGTCCAACGCACGGCGCGACCTGGTGCATCAAGCGCGAATGTGCGGCGTCTCGAAGTCCACCGCGAAGAGCCTGGCTGAGGCCGCCATCGTGGCTTTCCAGCTTGAGGGCTTCGCCGACCGCCGGATCGGCACCTACTCCGGCGGGCAGCGTCGGCGCCTCGATGTCGCGCTCGGTGTCATTCATTCACCCCAAGTCATCTTCCTGGACGAGCCGACAGCCGGGCTGGACCCGCCGAGCCGGGCTCGCATGTGGCAGGAGGTGCGCAGGCTCCGCGACGAGGGCATGACGATCTTCCTCACCACGCACTACCTGGACGAGGCCGACGCGTTATGTGACCGGATCTCGATCATCGATGTCGGGCTGATCGTCGCCGAGGGTACCCCGTCGGATCTCAAGCGCGAGATCTCCGGCGACGTCGTCGTCGTTGACCTGGCCGCGCCTGACACCGCTGGCGCACCGGAGCCGGCCACCATGCTCGAAGCATCCAAGATCCTTGCCGAACAGCCGTGCGTGTACTCCTGCGAGGCCATCGACCACACACTGCGGCTCTATGTGGACAGCGGCGCCACGGCCATGCCGCAGATCATCCGCGCGCTGAGCAACAAGGGGATCGAGCCAGGAGCGATAGAGACCCGCCGACCGAGCCTCGACGACGTGTTCCTGGCCAAGACCGGCCGAACTCTTGCTGACTGACCGGCAATCGGAAAGGGAGGAAAGGCAGCAGCTATGAAGCTCGCCCGCGATACGTGGCTGACCTTCCAGTATGAGGTCGGGCAATTGGTGCACAACCCGGTCAGCATCGCGATCACGCTGCTGCAGCCCCTCACCTACCTGGCTTTCTTCACCCCGTTCCTCAAGTCCGTCATGGGCGTCTCCACCTACAGCGACGCTTATCAGGTTTACGTGCCCTCGCTGTTCTGCGCCATGGGCCTGTTCAGCGGCATGTACGCCGGATTCGCCCTGCTCGCCGCGATGCGCAAGGGAGTCATCACCCGGTTCCGTGTCACGCCGCTCAGCCGCGTCGGCCTGCTGCTGGGACGGGAGCTGATGACCGTCGTGCTGATCGGGTTCCAGGCGCTCGTCGTCACCGTGGCCGCTCTCGTGCTCGGCCTGCGGGTGCCGGTGGCCAACCTACTGTTCGCTCTCGTGCTGCTGTCGATGATGGTGCTGCTGGGCGTCTCGATCTCGTACGCCCTGGCGCTCTTCGTGCCCAACGAGAACACGCTCGTCAACCTGGTCAACGGGGTGGCCCAGCCGCTGGCGCTGCTGGCCGGGGTCCTTATCCCGCTCTCGGTCGCACCGCTGTGGGTACGGGACGTCGCCTTGTGGAACCCGTTCGCCTGGGGCGCCAATGGCATGCGGGCGATCTTCCTAGGCCACATCGGCACCCAGGTTGTCTGGCAGGCGAGCCTCATCTTGACCGGGCTGGCCGTGGTGGCCGTGGTGCTGTCGTCACGGCTGTTCAGCCGCGAGATCGCATGACCGCGCCTCGCGACTGGCCGTTGAGGCAGAAAAGACCGGAGGCAGAACGGTGAGTGCGAGCGACCTTCGCGCGGTCCTGGCCGCGGACACCGAACTCGGTGCCGGCAACGTGCTGCTCAGGCTTGCCGAGCATGGCGCCGACATGGACATGCCGCGGGTGACGTTCGATACCCACGTCGACGCGATCGCGGCGTGGATGCCGCTGTCGCTGCGCACGCTGACAGAGCGGGTAGCCGCTCGGGCCGAATGGTTCGCCCGGCACGGCATAGGGCGGCGCGACCCGGTCGCGGTCTACGTGACATCAGGGGCCGACGTGTTCCTCAATTTCTTCGCGCTGACCTGGCTCGGGGCGATACCCGCCCTGATGAACGGGAACATGCCGGTCCAGATCGCCGCCGAGTACATCCGGCGGCTGCGCGGCGTCGGGATGATCATCGACGCCGACCACGCCGAGCTGGCCGCCCACGACATCGGCGTGCCGATCATCGGCGACGCGGCCGAGACCGGAACGGGTGATCCGTCCCGTGCGCCGGCCCACTACCGGCACCACCCCGACGATCCGGTGGCCATCACGCACTCGTCCGGCACGACGCGCATGCCGGCCGCTGTGGTGCACTCCCACCACAGCCTGTTCGCTGCCGTGCGGGCGGTCCGGCTGACCGAGCCCCGCCAGACCGGCCCGGTGCGCGAGATGTCGGTGTTCCCGCAGGCGCACACGGCCGGCGTCATCATCATCAACGAGGCCCTGTGCAACGGATACGAGCTGCTGTGCCTGTCGCAGCAGGGCGGCGCGTTCGCACGCAGCGGCGAGGTGATCATCGACGCCATCGAGCGCTGGCGCCCGACCGCGGTCTTCGGCTTCGCCGTCACGTGGTCTGAGCTTGCCCGCTTCGACCTGACAACTCGCGATGTCAGCTCTGTGCGGATATGGTCCAACAGCGGGGACTGCGCACATGAAGCGCACATACGCCGGCTGGTCGCCGTCGGCAGCCACCACGCCTACCGCAAGGACGGCATCGTCAGCCTGCCCGGCTCCCGGTTCAACGACACGCTCGGCTCCACGGAGATGGGCTACGGCGGGTTCCAGATCAGCCACCGCCTCGGCAGCGAGCGCTACAACCGCTGCGTCGGAAAGCCGGTCCCGTTCGCCGAGATCATCCTGGTGGACCCGCGAACCGGCCAGGAGGTTCCGACCGGCGAGGTGGGGCAGGTCGCCATGAAGTCGCCGACGCTGGCGATCGGATACTGGAACGACTCGGCCAGCACGTTCCGCAGCCGCTTGAACGGCTATTACCTGACCGGCGACCTGATGTACCGCGACGAGGACGGCTATTTCTATCACATGGATCGCGCCAGCGATGCGGTCGACCTCGGCGCCGGGAACTGGCTCTATACCGCGCTGTCCGAGGAGCGCATACTCAAGCGCTGCCCGGACGTTCGCGACTGCACGGTCCTGGCGGCCCGCGCGAACGACGGCAGGCTCGTCATCGACGTGCTGCTCTTGCTCGCGGCGGACGCCGATCCCGCGCTCGACCGCGACGGCGAGGTCCGCACTGCGCTCGGCGAGGTAGCGGCGGCGGTGCCGCGGCGGATCGTGACCATCTCCGACGACGAAATCATGGTGGGGCCGACAGGCAAGGTCCGCAAGTTCGTCATGCGCGAGCAACTGCTGGCCAGCACGGGCGCCTCCTGATGCCGAAGGAGTAGCTGATGCCTGATGCGCGCCAGACGCGGCTGCGCGCGGTCGTGGTCAACGACGAGGAGCAGTACTCGATCTGGCCAGCGGAGCGAGACCTGCCAGCGGGCTGGCGTCGAGACGGATTCACCGGTACCGAGGACGAGCGCCTGGCGAACATGGACGAAACCTGGACCGACATGCGGCCCGCGTCGCTGCGTCGC
>Ga0137365_10001526_pt1 | contig 18083 bp, 17 predicted proteins | sample SagtaG_9_FD_104799 | JGI IMG/M metagenome (GOLD analysis project Ga0137365, IMG submission 104799) | Vadose zone soil microbial communities from Sagehorn Ranch, Mendocino, California, USA - Sage1_L_40_16 metaG | ecosystem: Environmental > Terrestrial > Soil > Vadose zone | place: USA...
CTTACAATCTGCTCGGTTGGTCCTTTGGCGGTTTAGTGGCTCACGCAATTGCCACTCACCTCCAGTCCATGGACCAAGAGGTCGCACTGCTCGCCCTTCTCGACAGCTATCCGAGCGATTGCGAGGAGCCGCTGCGCCGTTGCCATGAAGAATACGAAAAAGAGGTTCTTTTCGCGGGGGTGGCCGATCCGATACGGACGATGGTGGACACCTTGCGTCAGGATGGACATCTCCATTCCATACTCAAGGACCATCACTATGAGGCTATCATCGATGGCTACGAGAACAGCGTTCGTCTCATGAGGACGTTCTTGCCACAGCAGTTTGACGGCGATATTTTGCTTTTCGTGGCCACCCAAGGCGAAGCCAAGCCATCGCATGACATCTGGACGCCATATGTCGGCGGCGAGATCAAGGTCCATAGAATCGACTGCACCCACGAGGCGATGATGGACCCTCTACCGGCCGCTAGGATCGGTCGGATACTGGCAACCGAACTCGATAAGCGGCGAGCGACGACGAAACTCCGCGTCAAAGGAGGGCAATATGACTAATCCATTTGAAGACGAAAACGGCATCTACCACGTTTTGATCAATGACGAAGGACAGTATTCCCTTTGGCCAAGCTTTATAGATGTCCCCGACGGCTGGACCATCATTCATAAATCGGACAGCCGCACAGCTTGCCTCGAATTCATAAATCGAAATTGGACCGATATGCGACCCAACAGCCTAATCAAAAGTATGAACGAATCGTCCGCAAGCCAACAACAAAAAGGAAATCCGTCTGAGTCATAGTCATTCCGTGACGTTTCGACTTTATTTACCTCAAGGCATTTTGAAAATTTCCAGAAGAGGGCGGCAGCGTTACGGGCCAAGCTGCCGACGGGCTGGGCGCTTGCCTACTAGGCCGAAAGAAATATCAGCTCTCTTCGATCGAAAGATCATGCAACGTCGCCCCGCTTTCGAAGTGCTCGATGAAAATCTGGCCAATGCTGCGGGTGCAGGCAATCGCAGTGACCGACGAGACGACAAGTCCCATGAGCGCGCCCGACGGCACGACGTAAAAGAGCGTTGATGTTGTGACTGCCGCGAATCCAGTGGGCATGGTGCCTCCCACGAGTCCTACGATGATGGCGCGAGCTCGGTCACGCTCGAACGGCACGCCATAAAGATCGCTCAGCATCTTCACCATGCGGATGATGATGCTCGTTATGCCCGCAACACTGGCGACTGGAAGCGGGACAATTCCACCGACCGCTGAATAGGCGGCATGGCGCGCCACGATCGCACGCGCTTGCGCTTGTCGTTTCGCCACATTGGCCTCGGCGGACGTTCGCGCCGCACGGGCAAGAGTCGTCGTTATGGGCATCGCAGAGGCCTGCGTCTCCTCGATGTCCTCGCCCACAGGACCGGACCGCGCTGTGGCAATCCTTTCGTCCGCTGCTTGATTCGACGCCGCTGCCGTGGCAGCTCCTCGCCACTCCCTTGAGCCACCAGCAACGGCCGCGGCCTCACGCATCCCATCGATCGGGTGCATGATTGCGTTCGGGAGTTTCTTCTTATTCACGCTGCCGCCCGTTTGATGGCGAGAATGTTGTCGACCTCCGCCGCGATCGCCGCGATGTCGCGCGCGGCGGGTCCGGCACGGTCGATGAGACTCGGCGTCGCACCCCAGAGTGCAGCCTCCGCATAGATAACACGGTTCGTCATCTCACTTTCGAGCAGCGGGAAGCCGGCCGTGGTGAGCTCGGAACGAATGTGCTTGGCAATGACGGACTCACGCGTTGTTTGCGTAAGCAGGCAGCGGAAGATCGGCCGCCAGTCGCTCACACCATTAATGAGCATGTTGAGTGTATCGAGCATGCGATCGACATCAAATGGCGAGGGCTTGACCGGGACCAGGACAAAATCGCTTGCAGCGAGACATGTCAGCGTCGTCTCCGAGCGAAAGCCTGGTGTATCAATGATGACGGGACCGCCCGCGCCAACGAGACGGCGTGCCGCTTCGCAGGCGTACTCGGTCGCATCCTCGACCACGGGCACTCCGCCGAGCGCTCGTTCGCGTGCAGCGAGACGTGCGATGGAGCGCTGCGGGTCGGCATCGATGATCGTCGGGCGGCGTCCATCAAGATGCCAATGAACCGCAAGGCAGCTTGCGAGCGTACTTTTGCCGCTGCCGCCCTTCATCGTCGCCACCGTGATGATCGTGCCCATCTCTCGTCCGTTTCCCGGCCGCCAACGCAACGAATCATCCGAATCGATGTTATCGTTTTCTTTGAGAACTGCCTACCTGTTGGCGATATTGCGGCCGCGAAAGAACACATAACCTGCCGCGGTTATGGCGACGCAGTATGGGAACGCGGTGCCACCGATCGAAGGTTTTGACGCGACCACCGAACGGGGCCGATGGGATGTTCGAGCTACCCGCCGCGAACCCCGCGGCCGCTTTCACGAGGTCATCGCCTTCCCGGCAAGTCTGCCGCAGGTTGCGAGTCGCGAACGCACACGATCCCAGCTGGATTCGCTCGGAATACCAAACCGCAGCCATGTCGGCTGCTCGCGGAAGGCGCGCACGATTATTCCGGAGGTTCCAAGATGCCGGAATATCTCGTGCGCGCGGCGCGTGCGAACCAGGCGGAACAAGGACGTGCCGCCGACAACCTTGATGCCGGCCTCCGTCAATAGCTGGTCGAGCTTCTCGGCAGCGCTCGCCAGTCGGGTGCGAGTGGCGTCGATCCAAGCATCGTCTGCAAGGGCCCGTTCGGCGATGGCAATGGCAGGGCCGGATACCGCCCACGGACCCAAGGCCGCATTGAGCTTTGCGGCGAGATCCGGGGCAGCGAGCGCGAAGCCCAGCCGCAACCCCGCCAGACCGAAGAACTTCCCGAAGGACCGCAGCACGATGATGTTGCCGCGGTGTATTTCGCCCGCCAAGCTTGCCTCCAGCGGCCCGACATCCATGAATGCTTCGTCGACGGCGAGAAGGCCGCCCCGGCCGCTCAAATCGTCCGACAATGCCAGCAGCCTTTCTTTCGTGATAATGCGGCCATCCGGATTGTTCGGATTGACGATAACGGCGAGGTCAACTCGGCGCAGCTCATTGATATCCCCGACATCCATGACGGCATGCCCGGCGAGGGCCGCGGCCCGCGCGTGCTCGGAATAGGTTGGACCGAGAACACCTGCGCGACCCGGAGGGACGAGCGCCGCTACCAGCGGCAACAAGATCTGGGTGCCCGGCGCGCACACCACGTGCGCGGCCGTTGGAGTCCCGTAGGTTCGCGCCGCCATCTCGCAGAGCCGAAACTGCGCCGCGGAATCGGGCAGTTGCGCAAACACGTTGGCGGCAAGCGACGGCAGGGGGTAGGGATGGGGATTGATTCCCGTCGACAGGTCGATGAAAGGTTGCGGCGCGTGGGGAAACAGCCGCCGCGCCGCCGCGAGGTCGCCGCCATGCTCGAGTGACCCGGCATCCAAATGGGAGATCATGGCTGTCGCTCTCACCCTTCTCGCCCTGCTTATCGAGGCCATGGCCGGTTATCCGGATCGGCTGGTGCGATCAATTGGTCATCCCGTGATCTGGATGGGCAGCTTGATCGCGGCACTCGAGCGCCGATGGAACCGCGAAACCGTGGCCCCGGCGCTGCGACGAATGCTCGGAACTGTCGCCGTTTTGCTGCTCGTTGGCATTGTCGGCGGGGCAGCCTTCATCATCGAGCGTGGTCTCCTGATTCTGACGTTCGGCCTGATCGGTGTTGGGGTTATCGCCAGCACATTGATCGCCCAGCGAAGTCTGCACCAACACGTGGCGCGTGTTGCCGACGCACTCGACAATGCCGGTCTCGCCGGCGGGCGCGAAGCGGTATCGCACATCGTCAGTCGTGACACCAAGGCACTCGACGAAGCAGGTGTCGCGCGCGCGGCAATCGAAAGCCTGGCGGAGAATTTTTCCGACGGGGTGGTTGCGCCTGTCTTCTGGATGATCATCGCTGGGCTCCCCGGCGCTGCAATTTATAAGGCCGTCAATACGGCCGACAGCATGATCGGCCATCATAACCCGCGTTTCCAGGCCTTCGGTTGGGCGGCTGCACGCCTCGACGATTTGCTCAACCTGCCGGCATCGCGGCTCTCGGCTCTGCTCATCATCGCGGCAGCCGCGATAACGAAAGGGACCTCGGCATGGGCCGCCTGGCGCGCAATGCGGCGTGATGCTCGTCATCACCGTTCGCCGAACGCGGGCTATCCCGAAGCGGCAATGGCGGGTGCGCTCGCTCTCGCGCTGGCAGGCCCGCGTGTTTATGACGGCGTCCGTGTCGACGACGCCTTCATGGGAAACGGTCGCCATGCGGCAACAGCCACCGATATTCGGGCTGCGCTCGGACTTTACCGTTGCGCCGACGCAATCCTGATCGGACTCGTTGCCGCGCTCGCCGCCGCTCTCATCGCGATAGGCTGAGCAAACGATCGAGATCGATGTGCGCCACAAGATGCGCCGCGAGCCGATCCAGGGTTTCATCAACCAATGCGTCGTACGCGATCGCTGTCTGAGCCACGCCGAAGCGCTGGAGCCACGCAGAGCGTTGTCGATCGTCGGCGAATAGGCCGTGGATGTAGGTTCCGCTGACGCGTCCATCCGCTGAAAGCGCCCCTTCCGACGACCCGTTGGAAAGCCGAGCAAACGGTCGCGCGCGGTCCGGCCCTTCGGTCAGGCCCATGTGCATCTCGTATCCCGAGAAGGGGATGCCGTCGCTGGTCGTGCCGCGCACCGGCTCGAGGCGTTTGTCTGCGGTCAAAATCGTCTCGACATCAAGCAGGCCGAGGCCATCCGCGGCACCAGCGCGTCCTTCGACTCCATGTGGATCCCATATGGTGCGTCCCAGCATCTGATATCCGCCGCACAGTCCTAAAACGCCGCCGCCGCGCCGCACGTGGGCGCCGATGTCGACGTGGAAGCCTGCCTCGTGCAGCACGGCCAAATCGGCAATCGTTGCCTTCGCGCCGAGCAAGATGACGAGGTCGGCGTCGCCGGGAAGGGCGTTGCCGGGCCGAACCCGCAGCAGATCGACCGCCGGCTCGGCGTCCAACGGGTCGAGATCGTCGAAGTTGGCGACGTGCGGCAGGATTGGGACGGCGATCTTGATTCTTGCCTTCGGCTTCGCAGGCCGGGTGCCGTCCAGCGCGAGAGCGTCCTCGGCCGGCAACAACCGAGCGTCGGGAAAGAAGGGCACCAGGCCGAGCGGCTCCCATCCGGTAGCGCGTGCGATCATCGCCATGCCGTCCGCGAATAGCATCGGATCGCCGCGAAACTTGTTGACGAGAAAGCCGCGAATTTGCGCCGCGTCACCCGCGTCGATCACCGTTTTGGTGCCGACCAGGCTCGCAATCACGCCGCCGCGGTCGATATCGCCGATCAGCACGACCGGTACGTCGGCCGCGCGCGCGAATCCCATATTGGCGATGTCATTCGCGCGCAGGTTCACTTCCGATGCGCTGCCAGCGCCCTCGACGAGTACGAAATCGGCCTCGCGCTTGAGGCGGGCGTAGCTGTCGAGCACGAAGCACGTCAGATCATGCTTCATGTGCTGATAGGCAGCGGCCTTGGCCGTGGCGTGAACGCCGCCCTGGACCACGACCTGCGCGCCGACCTCGCTCTGTGGTTTGAGCAGCACGGGATTCATGTGCACGCTGGTCGGCGTGCGCGCGGCTCGCGCCTGCAGCGCCTGCGCACGACCGATCTCGCCACCGTCCGCGGTCACTGCTGCGTTGTTAGACATGTTTTGCGGCTTGAACGGCCGGACCCTGAATCCGCGGTTCGCCAAAGCCCGCGCGAGGCCCGCGACAATCAGCGATTTGCCGACGTCCGAGCCCGTGCCCTGGAACATGAGCGCGCGGGCGGCCAAGGTTAAAACTCGATTCCGGCCTGGGCCTTCACGCCGGCAGCGAAATGGTGCTTCACCAGCGTCATCTCGGTGACGAGATCGGCCGCGGCGATCAGCTCCGGCTTGGCGTTGCGGCCGGTGACGGCGACGTGAAGACCGGGCCTGCGCGCGTTCAATGCGGTGACGACGGAGTGCAAGTCGAGGTAATCATACCGGAGCGCGATATTGAGTTCGTCGAGGATCACGAGCCCGAACGTCGGATCAGCCATCAGCTCGAGCGCCTTGGCCCAGGCGCGCTCCGCGGCGGTGATGTCGCGCTTAAGGTCCTGCGTCTCCCAGGTGAAGCCTTCGCCCATGGTGTGCCAGGATACTTGGTCTGCGAACGCGGCGAGGGCGTCGCGCTCTGCCGAGCGCCATGCTCCTTTGATGAATTGCACGACGCCGACCCGATGGCCGCGGCCGAGCATGCGCAGCGCGAGGCCGAAAGCGGCGGTGGATTTGCCCTTGCCGGCACCGGTATGGACGATGAGGAGGCCCTTCTCGATCGTTTTGCCGGCGACCTCGGCGTCCTGCACCGCTTTGCGCTTCGCCATCTTGGTGCGATGGCGTCCGACCTCGGTCTCGTCGATCGGTTTGGTCATGGACTTCCCTTGATGGTGAGCGGCAATCCAGCGACGACGAGGACGACGCGATCTGCACGTGCGGCAATCCGCTGGTTGAGCAGGCCTTGCAGGTCGCGGAATCGACGGCCGAGAGCATTGTCGGGCACGATGCCGAAGCCCACCTCGTTCGCGACCAGCACGAGCGGCGCCGCGGCTTGCTCCAACGCGGCCTCAAGGTGCTCAATCTCCGCATCGACGTCGGCACTCGCAAGCAATGCATTTGCGAGCCACAGCGTCAAGCAATCGACGAGCAAGGGTGTCGTTCTGTGGGCGGCGAGCGCCCCGACGACATCGCGCGGCGTTTCGAGCGTTCTCCAGCCTGCTCCACGTCGCGCTTGATGGGCGGCGATGCGCTCCGCCATCTCGGTGTCGCATGCTTCGGCCGTTGCCACATAAATCCATGGCGCCGGCAGTGCCGTAACCAAGCTCTCGGCATAGCGGCTCTTGCCCGACCGAGCGCCACCTAAGACGAGCGTGAGCCGGGCGCTGCCAGGTGCAGCGGACGTCGCCAAGACGTCTACGCGCCGGGAATGAGTTGGCCGATCAGGACCGTCAATCCAACCCCGACGATGACTGCTCCCGCAAGCCGCGGTGTAAGTTCGGAAACGCCGCCGCCTCTGCGTCGCGCGACCAGCGCGGTTGCGACCGTGAGTGCGCTCTGGATCAGGATGAGGCCCAGGAGGTACGCATAGAGCGGAGATGTCTCCGCGCCGAAAATCGACTCACCGAAGGCGTAGCCGTGGAAGACGCCCGCAACGGCGAAAAGCACCGCCCAGATCCAGACCGAGAGAGCGCGTCCGCGCGCGAGCAGAAAGCCGGCCAGCAGCACCGAGGCCGCAACGACAATCTCGGCCCCGGGAAGATTGATGCCGTTGACATGCAGCACGACGCCGATTGCTGAGGCAACAACGAACAGCGCCGGTAGCGCCAGATTGAGGCCGCCGACGCCGACCGCGATGCCGATCGCCAACAGAAAGGCCAGGTGATCCGGCCCGATGACCGGATGACCGATGCCGGACAAGAGACCTTCGACGAATGTGGAGGGAGTCTTGCCGCCCATCACGTGATGGGCGAATGCCGACGTTGCGAAGAGAGATAGCGCCGCGACGAGCGCCGTGCGGCAAAGAAGACGTAAAGTCATGGCATCCCCCATCCGCCTTCCACCCGAAGGCGTGGTTACGGTTGGCGTCGTCGACAGGTCTCCTGGCTCGCGGGTCGCTGCTTTCCTCCGCCTTCCCGGAGCATCAGCTGGCTCCAGTGGCTGATCGAGTGAAGCTCGCCGCTCACAGTTGCGGGGGCAGCCGCGGCTTCGGGCAAAGCCCTCACCACGTTCCCTTTTTCGTCCCACCGAGGTGGGTATCGACGACCGCACGACTATAGCCGTCGGGAAATCGACCGCAAGCGGAACGCTGCAGCGGCATTGACAAGGCGCGGATGGCGACCGTTAAGTGGCGGCGATCGACGGTCTCTCATGCGAGAGCGAAAAGGGAATGCGGTGCGGAATGAAAGTTCCAAGGCCGCAGCTGCCCCCGCAACTGTAAGCGGCGAGCCCGTGCCACATTGCCACTGGGACAACCCGGGAAGGCGGTGACGGGCGCCGACCCGCGAGCCAGGAGACCTGCCGTTGATTCGGTCGTGGCCCGGGCGGGGTGCCTCGGGGCCGGTCGAGTCGCATCAGCACCCGCGTCGGGGCGATCGCCCCTGCGGAGCGGCACGGGTGACCACTGTCCGACAGCAAGGCGTGACCGATCCCGCAGTGCCCACCGACGCTGCAACCGTCTACGTGTGCATCACCTGCCGACATCCCGGCGGACCGGAGAGCGAACCACGCCCCGGTGCAATCTTGGCCGCGGCGACGGCGAAAGCCGCCGAAGGCAGTGGCGTCGTGATCAAGCCAGTGCGGTGCTTGGCGAATTGCACGCGTGGCTTGAGCGCTGCCGTACGCTGCAATGGCTGCTGGACCTACGTCTTCGGTGGCCTCGATGTCGCCTGCGGGCCGGCGCTCGTCGACGGCGCACGCCTTCTGGCGTGCGCGACTGACGGCATCATGCCATGGCGGGGAAGGCCGCAGCCGCTCAAGCGCGGGCTCATCGCCCGCGTGCCGCCTCTCAACTTCGAGGAACTCGAATGAGCACTTCGTCCGCGCGCGTGCCGTGCACCATCGTGACCGGTTTCCTCGGGGCCGGGAAGACGACGCTGATCCGGCACGTCTTGGCCCATGCGAACGGTCGGCGATTGGCCGTGATCGTGAACGAGTTCGGCGACGTCGGCATCGACGGCGAAATTCTCAAGGGTTGCGGCGATGAGGCCTGTCCGCAAGAGAACATCGTCGAACTGGCCAACGGCTGCCTCTGCTGCACGGTTGCCGACGACTTCGTACCTGCCTTGGACACGATCCTGGCGCGAAAACCCTTGGTCGAGCATATCGTGATCGAAACGTCCGGCTTGGCATTGCCGAAGCCGTTGGTCCAGGCCTTTCACTGGCCGGCGATCAAGAGTCGAGTCACGGTCGACGGAGTCGTCGCCGTGGTCGACGGGGCCGCGCTGGCCGAGGGACGCCTCGCCGCCGATCTTGATGCGCTCACGCGCCAACGCGAAGCCGACACCGCGCTCGATCATGACGATCCGATCGAGGAGGTGTTCGACGATCAGATCGCCTGCGCCGATCTCGTGGTGCTCAACAAGCGCGACCTGTTGGACCCCCCAGGCGCCGAGAAGGCAATCGCCGCGATCGTGCGGGCGTTGCCGCGTGCCGTGAAGATTGTGCCGGTGGCCAACGGCAAGGTTGATCCAGCGGCATTGCTCGGGCTGGGCATCGGAACGGAAGACGACATCGCCAATCGCCGCACGCGCCATGACGCAGAACTGGAGCACGATCACGACGATTTTGAAACCTTCGTCCTGCCGTTGCCGGAGATTTCGGATCCTGAGCACCTCGCGGCTCGCATTGCGGCTGCGGCGGCGGATGCGAGCGTCCTGCGCGTGAAGGGATTTGCAGCGGTCGCTGGCAAGCCGATGCGCCTGCTCGTACAGGCCGTCGGTCCGCGCGTCAGCCACCATTACGATCGCGCCTGGACCGCCGCGGAGGAGCGGAAAGGTCAGCTTGTCGTCATCGGTTTGCGGGGGCTAGATCGCGACGGCGTAGCACGAACGCTGCGAGGGTGAAGGATGCATCTGCTGGCGACCGCTGCGGCTTCCATCGACGACCTGGTCGAAGCGGTCGATCTGCGCCAGTCGCCTGGTGACATTGTCATTTTGTCGTTCGCCGACAGCGATCTGTCGGGCCTTGCGGCTGCCTGGGCAGCGCAGCGCAATGCGCTTCCCACTGTTCGGCTCGCAAACCTGCGGGACCTGCGCCATCCGCTCTCGGTCGATCTTTGGCTCGACACCGTGGGAAGGCACGCGAAGGTCGTCGTCGTCCGCCTGCTTGGAGGCCTCGACTGGTGGCGTTACGGCGTCGAGCGGCTGTCATCGCTTGCGCGCGAAAACTCCATCGCGCTTGCGGTTCTGCCAGGCGAGGATCGCGATGATCCTCGCCTGGCCGAAGCCTCCACGTTGCCGGCCCACGAACTCAACACGCTGTTGTGCTTTTTCCGCGAAGGCGGAGGAGAGAATTTGGGAGCGTTGCTTCGGCGGCTTGCGCGACATTCGGGAGTGCGCGTCGAAGCACCCGAGCCGCGCCCGGTGCCGCGTACGGCCGGGTATATTCCGGGTGAAGGCGCCGTCGACCTCAACCGACTTGTCTCGTTCCGCGAGCGCGGCCGCCCTTGCGTCCCGATCATCTTCTATCGTGCGATGTTGCTGGCGGCCGACACGGCACCGATCGATGCGCTGTGTCGAGCGCTGGCAGAACGGGGCCTCGAACCTGCTCCGCTGGTGGTCCCGAGCCTGAAGGATCGTGCAGCAGCCGAGTTCGTGCGCGCGGCACTGGCACGGCTTAAGCCAGCCGTCATCGTCACTGCGACCGCCTTCGCCGCGGCCGCGACCGCGGGCGAGCCGACGCCATTCGACGAAATCGATGTGCCTGTGCTGCAGGCCGTGATTGCAACCACCAGGCGTTCGGCCTGGTCGCAAAGCCCGCGCGGCCTCGGGCCCGCCGACCTCGCGATGCACGTCGTGCTGCCCGAACTCGACGGGCGAGTGCTGCAAGGTGTGGTCGCTTTCAAGGGGCCACTACCGGCACAGGACGACCTCTGCTTCAGCGCATTCGGCAGTTTGCCGGAGGCAGACCGGGTCGCGATTCTGGCCGATCGCATCGCGGCGCTGGTCAAGCTTCAGGCCACACCGCGATCCGAACGGCGCGTGGCGGTGCTGCTGCCCGATTACCCAGGCGCGCCGGGTCGGGCCGGGTATGCCGTCGGCCTCGATGTTGCGGCGAGCGTTGTCGGGCTGCTGTCGGACATGGAACATGCCAACTATGGCGTCACCGGTGCGCCGAAAACCTCGCGCGCATTGCTCGACGCTTTGGTCGAACCTTCGAACGATGCAGCCCTCCCGCTCGATCGCTATCGCGACCTCGTGGCGACCTTTCCCTATGAGGCCATAGCGCGCGTGCAGGCGGCATGGGGCGACGCCGACAACGACAGCGACGTGCGTGACCGCGCATTTTGTTTTCGCGCGCGCACCTTCGGGAACGTCCTCGTCGCATTCCCTCCAGACCGAGGACGCTCGACTGATCGTCGAGCCGACTATCACGACGCGACTTTGCCGCCGCGCCATGCGTTGCTCGCGTTCGGCCTTTGGCTTCGGCACGTTGCGAAGGTCGATGCCCTCGTCCACATGGGCGCGCACGGCACTCTCGAATGGCTCCCTGGCAAGGCCGTCGCGCTGACCGCCTCATGCTTCCCGGAATTGATGGTCGGATACTTGCCTGTGATCTATCCCTTTATCGTCAGCAATCCCGGGGAAGCCGCGCAGGCAAAGCGGCGGATCGCGGCGGTGACCATCGGGCACCTGCCGCCGCCGCTCGTCGAGGCAGGCCTCGCGGGAGCCGCCCGCGAGCTCGAGCGGCTTATCGACGAATACGCCCAGGCGGACGGCCTTGATCGGCGCCGGCGGGAACGGCTCGGGCGACTGATCCTGGAACAGGCGGAACGGACCGGACTTGCGGTCGAGGCGCGCGTGCAGGCCGACGATGGTCCCGACGATGCGTTGCGGCGCATCGATGCTTGGCTGTGCGATCTCAAGGATCTTGCGGTCAAGGACGGACTTCATGTCTACGGGCGCGCGCCCACGGACGTTGGCGATCCTGCTTGGCCGGCGAGCGCCGAAGCGGAACGGGTTGCGATCTTGGCCGCCTTGGACGTTCGCCGAATCGCTCCGGGCTCGGCCGGGTCCCCTGCACGCGGGCGCCGCGACGTCCTGCCGACCGGGCGCAACATGTTCGCCGCCGATCCGCGCACGTTGCCGACGCCGACGGCGACCGATCTCGGCCGGCTCGCCGCCGACGAGGTGATCCGCGCCTATATGCAGACCCACGGCGAAATGCCGCGCGCGTCCGTGGTCGATCTTTGGGGCAGCGCCACGTTGCGCACCGGCGGCGAGGAAATTGCGCAGGGGCTCGCATTGATGGGTTGCCGTCCGACGTGGGACCAGGCCACCGGCCGCGTCACCGGCGTCGAGGTTCTACCCACGGCGAGTGCGGGGCGGCCCCGGGTCGACGTGACCTGGCGAATTTCAGGTTTGTTCCGCGACTTGTTCCCCGCCCAGATTGCACTCATCGACGCCGCCGTGCGCGCGGTCGCGGCGCGCGAGGAGGCGGCCGACGAGAACCCGCCCGCCGCCGCTTGCCGCGCATCGTCCGCGCACGCAGGCGCGTCGATTGCGCGTATTTTCGGCACCGCGCCCGGAGCCTACGGCGCCGGCGTCGAGGACCTGCTGGGGCGCGACATCGATCGCGAGCAAGTTGCGAGTGCTTATCTCGCGGCCGTCTCGCACGCCTACGGCGGCGCGGAGGGCGACGCGGCGCTTGCTCCCGGCGCCTTCGAAGCCCGCGTCGCGACCGCGGACTTGCTCGTGCATTCCGCCGAAGATCCCGCGCGCGATCTGTTGGAAGGATCGGAAGACGTTGCCTTCGTCGGCGGTTTCGCCGCGGCTGCGTCCGCGCTTGGCCGTGCGCCTGACCTCATCATTCTCGATACGACCGATCCCGCACGCCCGCGCGCGCGTTCGTTATCCGCGGCCCTGGCGCGGATCGTGCGCTCGCGTGCGGCGAATCCCAAGTTCATCGCAGGCCAGCTGCGGCACGGTCCGCGGGGAGCAGCCGAGCTCGCCGAAACCGTCGATCGGCTCGTCGACTTCGCCGAGACGACGGGCGCCGTCGCGAGCCACTTTTTCGATCTCTTGCACGATGCTTATGTCGCCGACGACGGCGTTCGGAGTTTCCTTCTTCGGGAGAACCCTGCGGCAGCTGCCGCCATCGCGGCCCGTCTTGACGCGGCACGCCGGCGCGGGCTTTGGCATCCTCGGCGCAACGACGTCGACGCAAGCTTGCGAGCGCTTACGAAAGAGGCGGCGCCGTGAACGCTCACCTGCGACGCGGCATTTGCCCCGGTCTCTCGCACCCCGTGGCGACTGGAGACGGCCTGCTCGTGCGGCTCACGCCGACGGGCACAACGATGTCTTGCGAAGCGTTCGTCGCCTTGTGCACGGCCGCACGCAACTGCGGCAACGGCGTCATCGAGATCACCTCGCGCGGGAGCATTCAAATCCGCGGATTGACGGAAGACTCCGTAAAGCGGTTCGCGGCAGCGGTCGCCGGGATCGGCGTGGCATTTGGCGAAGGTCCGCCGGTCTTGAGCGATCCTCTCGCGGGCCTCGATCCCCAGGAAGCGATTGATGTTGGCGCCGTCGCTGCCGACCTGCGTCGCGCGATTGCAGCAGCGCCTTTCGCCGCCGACATCGGTCCAAAAGTTTCCATCGCGATCGATGGCGGCGGCGTGCTTCACCTCGACGCGGTGGCTGCCGACGTACGGATGCGGACACAAGCAAAGGGCGCATCCCTTCACCTCGCCGTCGGCGGCGATGCGGAGACCGCGACCCCTATCGGCGCCGTCGCTGCCGAGCATGCGGTCGAGGCGGCTATGCGGATGCTGCGTGTGATCGCAGCCGGCGGACCCGTGGCGCGCGCACGAGATATCGTCGCGACGAACGGCGCGGCCGCGTTTTGCCGTGTAATCGCCGACGTCCTCGTCGATCTCCCGCCGCCACCGCGGCGCGCGGCTGCCGACCCTCTCGGTAGGCATGCATTGCGCGACGGGCGATTGGTGATCGGCCTTGGTCTCGCCTTCGGTCATGCGCATGCGACCGCGCTCGAGGAGCTTACTCACTCGGCGGCGGATTTAGGCGCGACGGGTCTTCGCACCACGCCGGGCCGCGCGCTCCTCGTCGTGGGCGTCACCGCAGATCGCGCCGAGCGTCTGGCGGGCATCGCGGAACGGCTTGGCTTCATCGCGCGCGCGGAGGACCCGCGCCGCCAGATTGTCGCTTGCGCGGGCGCACCGATCTGCGCTGCGGCGGAAATTTCCACGCGCTCGCTCGCGCCGAGCCTTGCGAAGGCGGCGGTTGCCGGCGCCGACGTTCCCATGGTGCACCTGTCAGGATGCGCCAAGGGTTGCGCCTGTCCGCGTTCCACGCCGCTGACGGTCGTTGGCATCGAAGGCCGGTGTGGCGTGGTGGTGAATGGGTCCGCCCGCGATGAGCCTCTCGCGATCCTCATGCCCGAGGCATTGCCGAGCGCCCTCTCGCGATGCGCAGACACTGTGCGGCGCCTGTGCGTGGGAGACGAAAGCGCGGCCGAGGTGCTGTCCCGCCTCGACCGCGCGCTGATCATGCGTTTGATCCTCGGCGAGGCTACCGGTGCCTGAGCGGCTCGACTATCTTCGCGACCGCGGCCGCATCTACGAGCGCTCGTTTGCCATTATTCGGGCGGAGGCGGATCTCTCGCGCTTTTCGGCGGAGGAAGCCGACGTCGTCGTGCGCATGGTTCACGCCTGCGGTTGCGTCGAGGTGACGAGCCGAATCGTGTTTGGCGAAGGCCTCGTCGGTGCGGCGCGGGCGGCGCTCGCGCGCGGCGCCCCCATCCTATGCGACTCGGAGATGGTAGCACACGGCGTAACTCGCGTGCGCCTACCTGCACAAAACGAGGTGGTTTGCAGGTTGCACGATCCGCGCGCGGCGCGGTTGGCCGAAGACCTTCACACGACCCGCTCGGCCGCCGCGCTCGACTTGTGGCGAGATCGCCTTGGCGGCGCGGTGGTAGCGATCGGCAACGCACCGACCGCTTTGTTTCGCTTGCTCGAAATGCTCGACGCTGGCGCGCCGAGGCCGGCCGCGATTGTCGGTATCCCCGTTGGCTTCGTCGGTGCCGCGGAGGCGAAGGACGCGTTGGCGGCGGACTCGCGCGGTGTCCCGTTCCTCACCGTGCTGGGGCGAATGGGTGGAAGCGCGATGGCGGCGGCCGCCGTCAACGCGCTTGCGAGGGCCGGAATTTGAGCACGCCCGGAAAACTCGTCGGCGTCGGCGTTGGACCGGGCGATCCCGAGCTGATCACGCTCAAGGCGGTGCGCGTGCTGGAACAGGCCGACGTGGTCGTGCATTTCACCAAGGCCGGCAACTCCGGAAACGCTAGGACCATCGCCGCACGCTACCTCAAACCCGGCATCCGCGAACTGGCGCTTACGTTTCCGGTGACGACCGAGCTGCCGAGGGACGAAGCACCTTATTGCGATGCCGTCCGCGCGTTCTACGACGCCGCCGCACGCGACGTGGCCTCCTACCTCGATGACGGTCGCCTAGTGGCCGTGGTCTGTGAGGGCGACCCGCTGTTCTACGGTTCCTACATGCACCTGCACGTGCGCTTGGCAGATCGCTTTCGCACCGAGGTCGTTGCGGGCGTGAGTGGAATGTCCGGGTGCTGGTCGGCGGTCGGGACTCCGATGGCGCAGGGCGACGACGTGTTCTCGGTGCTTCCCGGCACGCTTGCGCAAGACGAGTTGGAGCGGCGCCTTGACGAGACGGACGCCGTGGTCGTGATCAAGCTCGGACGCAATCTGCCCAAGGTGCGCCGCGCCCTTGAACGAACCGGCCGCCTCGCTCGCGCCGTTTACGTCGAGCGCGGCACCATGACGGGCGAGCGAGCGATCCCGCTCGCCGCCAAGCCAGACGACTGCGCTCCTTATTTTGCCATGGTGCTGGTGCCGGGCTGGGAGGGGCGGCCATGAGCGGCCGACTTGCCGTGGTCGGGCTCGGCCCGGGAGACGTCCGCTGGCTCACGCCGGAAGCGGATGCCGCCTTGGCCGCCGCCGATGCGCTGTTCGGCTACGGACCTTATCTCGACCGAGCCCCTGTCCGCGATGGGCAGAGCCGCCACCCGTCCGACAATCGCGAAGAAGCGCTGCGCGCACGTGCCGCGCTCGAAACCGCGGCCGCCGGTACCAACGTCGCATTGGTGTCCGGCGGCGACCCCGGCGTGTTCGCGATGGCCGCAACCGTTTGCGAGCAGATCGAGTCGGGTCCTGCGGCCTGGCGTGGTCTCGACGTGGAGATCGTGCCCGGCATCACCGCGATGCTGGCGGTGGCCGCGCGTGTCGGTGCACCGCTCGGCCACGATTTCTGTGCGCTGTCGCTGTCCGACAACTTGAAGCCCTGGCCGGTGATCGAGCGCAGGCTCGATGCGGCGGCGCAAGCCGGGTTCGTCATCGCGCTCTACAATCCGATCTCGCGGGCTCGGCCGTGGCAGCTGACCGCAGCGTTCGAACGCTTGCGGCGTTATCTCCCGGCGACGACGCCCACTGTATTCGGCCGCGCGGTCGGCAGAGCGGACGAGAATATCGCGGTTACGACGCTGCAAGCTGCCGATCCCGCCGGCGCCGACATGGCGACCCTCGTCATCGTCGGTTCGGCCGAGACCCGCCTCGTGCCGCGGCCCGGGCACGCCCCCCTCGTCTATACGCCGCGGAGCGCGAGCGCATGATCGAGCCACGTCACCGCTTCCTCGATGGTCTCGACCGTCGGCACCTCGGGCAAGGCCGGGCGGCGCAGCAAGATGACGGGGAGGCCGAGCGCGCGCGCCGCCGCGATCTTGCCGTAGGTCGCGGTCCCACCGCTATTCTTGGCGACGACGAGGTCGATGGCGTGGGCGGCCAGCAATGCCCGATCGTCGGCCTCGGTGAACGGCCCACGACCGGTGACGTAGGCTGCGTGCGGCACCGCGAGGGGCGGGTCGACCGACTCAACGCTGCGCACGAGGTAGTAGTGTTGCGGCGCTCGCGCGAAGGTTCTGATCTCACCCTTGCCGAGCGCGAGGAAGACACGGCGCGGCGCTTCGCCCAGCGCTTGGGCTGCCGCCGCGGCGTCGGCAACCTCGATCCAACGATCGCCGGCGAGCGCAACCCATGGCGGCCGGCGCAGCGCAAGCAGCGCTACGCGCGTGGCTGCCGCCGCGTCGGCCGCGTTGGCCGAGATGATTGCGGCGTAAGGATGCGTCGCATCGACGAGCGCGTCGACGCGCGCGGCGGTGAGATATTGGCCAAGGCCCTCGGCGCCACCGAATCCGCCGATCCGCACCGGCACCGCGTGCGCGGCCGGCGCCGCGGTGCGGCCCGCGAGCGAGACCGTTACGGCCACATCGACGCGTTCGGCGAGTCGCTCCGCGAGGCGTCGCGCTTCTGTCGTGCCACCGAGAATGAGGATGCGTCGCATGTCGTTCGGTGACTCCCTCGCGCGCGAGACTGCCGCACCGCGCCGATGGTTGTCTATCGTCGGGATCGGCGAGGACGGGGTCGAGGGACTGACGCCCATCGCTCGAAGTCTCATCCAGGTAGCCGAGATTGTATTCGGCGGGCAGCGACATCTCGTTCTTGCCGCCCCCCTCATCCGCGGCGTCGCGCGGCCGTGGCGCAGCCCGTTCGAGCGCGCGGTCGAGGAGGTGTTGGCGCAGCGCGGCCGGCAAGTGTGCGTGCTCGCATCGGGCGACCCGTTCGTTTACGGCGTCGGCTCGGTCCTGTTGCGGCATGTCGACCCCCGCGAGACGGTGACGGTGCCGGCGCTTTCGACCTTCAGTCTTGCCGCCGCGCGTCTAGGCTGGGCGCTGCCGGAGACGACCCAGCTCTCGCTGCATGGCCGCGCGCTCGATCTCGTCCGTCCGCACTTGCAGCCTGGCGCGCGCGTCCTTGCGCTGACTTCAGATGGCGAGGGGCCGGCTGCGCTCGCCCGCCTGCTGGCCGATACCGGCTTCGGCACCTCGCGCATGACCGTGCTCGAGGCGCTGGGCGGTCCGCGCGAACGCCTGCGTGCGACGACGGCCGCGGGCTTCGACCTCGGCGACGTGGGACCGCTCAACATGGTTGCGATCGAGGTCGAGGCCGCGCCGGGCGCGCGCGTGCTCGCACGAACGTCCGGTCTGTCCGACGAACTTTTCGAGCACGACGGCCAGATCACCAAGAGCGAGGTTCGCGCGATGACGCTTGCTGCACTCTCGCCGCGGCGGGGCGAATTGCTGTGGGACGTGGGCGCCGGCGCGGGCTCGGTGGCGATCGAA
>Ga0137365_10001527_pt1 | contig 18082 bp, 19 predicted proteins | sample SagtaG_9_FD_104799 | JGI IMG/M metagenome (GOLD analysis project Ga0137365, IMG submission 104799) | Vadose zone soil microbial communities from Sagehorn Ranch, Mendocino, California, USA - Sage1_L_40_16 metaG | ecosystem: Environmental > Terrestrial > Soil > Vadose zone | place: USA...
TGACCGCAGGAGGCATCGTCGCGCACCGACGTCCGTCCGCATCCGAGGAAGCCTGCCTCGCGCTTGCGGCGGTTCACTACAGTCTCGCTAGCCGGAGTTTCAGTTGATCTTGATGCTGGCTGAGTGTTCCTGCTGGTCAGGTGGGCCGCTGGCGCCCGTTTAGGCGTATGACCTAACTCCGTGGTGCCTGGTTGTCTAGTTCGAAGTTTTCGTAGAGTTCGCGCTGATCTGCGGTGAGTTCGGTGGTCATGCGGCGTGCTTTGGGCCGGCCGCCGGTGGAGGGGTAGATCAGGACGGTCTCGCCGATGCCGGCGAGCTGGGCGAGCAGTTCGCGGACGGACAGGCGCAGGCCAGCCCGGGCGGCCTTGCGGCGCATGAGGTGGGCGATCTGCAGGGCCAGGACGCAGGTGAAGACGTGGACTCTGATGTTGTGCTCGGTCCAGTGGTGCATCGGGGAGAAGGAGACCACGTGCGGGTCTTTCATCTGGCGGAAGGAGAACTCGGCCTCGGACTGGGAGCGGTACCCGGCGATGACCTCGACGGCAGGCCAGTCGTCGTGATCGGTGATCAGGACGTGCTTGCCGAAGATTTCCTCTTCCAGCGCGGCCCGGGCGGCCGGGTCGACGGACCAGGCCAGGCGCAGGTCTTTGGGCTGGTCGCCGGTCAGCTGCCAGGTGATGACGCGGCGGACCCAGGGCTTGCGGGTGATGGCCTCGATCTCGGCCTCGACCTTGGCGCGGGGGCGGCGGGTCTTGCCGCGGGCCAAGGTGGCGGCCAGCGCATCGAGTTTGCGGCCGGCCTTGGCCAGGGTGGTGCCGTCGAACCCGGCCGCCTGGGACTGGTGCAGTTCCGGGGAGTGGGTCAAGATCGCCCGCCGGTCAGCGCCGTAGACGACGCGGCGGGTGTCGTAGGCGGTCAGGCCGCCGAAGCGGTCCTTGTCGACGACGGCACGCACGCCGGCGGGCAGGGCCGTCAGGTCCGGGCAGTCCGAGGCCGGGACCGACCCGATGTAATGCAGCCCGGTGCCCGCCAGGTGGGCGAAGTTGTCTTCGGAGTTCTGCCCGGCATCGAAGACGACTGTCATGTCCGCGGTGCTGGCGTCGGCACCGGCTGCGGTGCAGACCGCCTGGTACTGGCTGAGCAGCTGGTCGGTCATGGCGGGGAACTGGGTGACGTCGGGCCGGTCGCCGGGGTAGGCGCGCCAGGTCAGCGGGATCCCGCCGTCCCGGGTGACGACCAGGCCCAGGCCGATCAGCCGCAGGTCGGAGCGTTTCTGCTTGGCCTTGCCCCGCTGCGCGATGGGCGCCTTGCCGTTGCCCGTGGCGATGAACGTGGCGAAATTGGTCATGTCCAGCGCCACCGAGGAGCAGTCCACCCCGGATGCCGCCACGATCCGCACCGCGATCGTGCGGCTGATGTCTTCCAGCTGCTCCAGGGTGACTGCGTGCATTGCTTCCCAGAAGTACCGGTGATCCAGGGCGCTGGCCGGGATCTTGGTGAACCGGTCGCCGGCGGTGGTCTTCCACCAGTCTGCGAACGCCGCTTTGGAGCAGGGGGCGGCCAGCCGGTTCAGCGCCGCCAGCGCCAGGTAGGTGCCGGCGGACAGCTGCGCCCCCGCCGGGCGGGAGCCGGCGACCTCGTCGATGACCGCCGCGACCTGCAGCTCTTCCAGCAGTCCCCAGGCCGCGGCGACGTCCCCGAACGCCAGGTGCCGGGTCCGCTCCGGCAGTACCGCTGCCTCCCGGGCCTCCATCGCCGCGGCGATGTCGGCGGCGGTGCCCAGGTACCGCTCGGAGATCATCTTCGGCTTGCCGTCGACGCGGCCCATCTCCCGCAGGTACCAGTACGTCTTGCCGCTGATCTTCTTCGGGTACAGGCTCGCCATGACATTAGGTCATACACCTGGATTGGCATAAAATCAACCCCCAGCCGACGCGTCACCAGGGAAAATGCCTCAAGTCGGCCACCCGGCCGACCTCAGAAAACCATGATCAACTGAAACTCCGGCTAGAAGATATGGCAGCTTCCGCGCCGACCGCGCCAGCAGCACCATCCACCTGGCCAGCCGGAGGAACATCAGGTAAAGCATTCGTAGTGTCACAAGCCCGCGATGCTGCCAGCCGCACGACCACTGCCGCAGGCAAACCCGCAGGTCAGTCCCCTATACCCCGTTTGGGAACCCCACACCTTCTGAGCCGCAGCTTTGTTACCAGACCGGCCGATCACCAGAAGCGTGCCGCGCCCGAGCGGCCGCGATGGCCATCGCCCTGATCAGGCATGATGCCGGCTTCTAGATACACGCCGCATGCCTAGATGACGGCGCATGCCTAGATGACGGCGCATCCCTGCACGTCAGCGCATAGATTCGTGAACTATCGCGCTATACATCTGCTGGACCCGGGTCAGGACAGACGAAGGAGATTGTGGTGATCGCTTCATCTGCCAGGGGCTTCACCGTGTCCCAAGCCGACACGCCGCCCGCGATCAGCGCATATGCCGGATAACCCCGAACTCAGGATGAAGGGCTCACCGCACGCGTCAGCCGTTATGTGATTTTAGGATCAGTGAATCGAGTAAGTAGGCTCAGGAATGCGGCTTCGGAAAAACCCAAGGCAAGGGCCAGGATGGCAACTCTGGCTTCTATGGCAACTCTGGCTTCTATGGCAACACTGGCGTCTTTTGTGGCCAGCATCGCGCCTGCTAGGGATATAGATATCAGGAAGGCCAGCGTGCCGGCGATGGAGCCGATCAGCACCTGGCAGATGAATGCGGGGAAGAACCTGCGTGCTTGCGTGCCCCATTGGACTTGGTCTCTGAGCTTGATCAGGCCACCGAGCGCGGCACCGGTTCCGCCGGAGACCATGGCCAGCACAAGCAGCTGGCCATAATTCAAGGTCCGGAACGATATGACAGCAAATACGGCGGCTATCACCAAGACCACGCATATGGTCTTGGGCATAGCCCGGTCGATCAGCTCATGTCGGGCACGTGTGACCTGATCCTCGGCTTCCTTTTGCCGCAGCAAGCGTATCAGCTGCAACCGTGTCCGTTCGACCTCATGATTGATGACTGCTGCACAGGTGCAACAGGGCGTGGCCTGTTGGACTGGCTTGCCAGCTGCTGCAACATCCGGCACATCCCGGCGGCGGGCAGCTGCGTCGCCTGGGTCCAGCAGGGCCGGCAAGCTGTCGCCGAACATGCCCTTCCAGGTGACGTAGGTTCCCGTACCCTCGCCGTACAGGCCGGCCAGGCGACCGGTGAGATACGTCGGGTCCGCAAGCTCAAGGAGCATCTGCTCAAGCTGGAACCGGGCGGCGAGCACCACCTTGAGCGCCGGGGCCTCGGTTCGGACGCTTCCACCCGGCTTCCCGCGGCCGCGTTGATTTGGACCCATCCCTTCGTCGGGGATGTCCGTGGCGGCTTGAACTGGCCCCGCCTCTGAACTGGTCTTTTGATCGGGCAGAGTCATTGCAGTGACCAGCCGACAGCGCTCATCCTGATCGAGGCGGCCACGCTCGCACAGCTCGGCCGCTTCACCGATCAGCCCCCGGAAGATCAGCAGGTTCTTCGCAAGCTCGGGATCGGCAGGTCCGGTCCACCACCGGTAGCGCCTTTGCCAACGTTGGGGCGTAAGGATCGTGTCGATGGAGCGCTGTTGACGATGCGCGTAATGGGCCAACTGGCATCGGTCCGCGTCGTCAGTACGGCAGGCATCCATCACGACCGCCTCCCAGCCTGCAGACAGAGAAGTCTTGACTGGATGGTAAATCAAAAATAAAGTTTGAGCAAATAATTTATCGTTTAGCACTAGACACGAATAGATCTGACCCGGATGACGTGATCAAGGGCTTCCTGATTCCATTAGCGCATTGATTGCCGCAAGTAGGCGAGGGGCAGAAACCTTGGATCCGCCAGTCAACACCGTGGCTGATCAGCTGGCCCGCCGCAATCGCGGCCGACAGGTCCAGCGGCTCCATATCGACCGGCAGCATCCCCACATGCTCAACGACGCCCGGCCGCAGCGCTTCGGCAGCGCACAGGCAGAACGCCGGCATGGCCAACACGCCCGGCCTTCGGCTGCAGCGTCGACGATGAGGCCCGACAGCGCCGGATACCCGGTACCCAGCGCCAGCACCGCGCTGTCGTCCAGCATGCAGGCAATCACGCCGCGGGCCGGCGCCCGGCGATCACCGCCCGCAGCCTCGCCGACGCAGCCAGCTCAGCGTCGGTCACCTGCGCCCCGAAATGTTCGGCCAGCACCGCCCGCGCCCGCTGCTCCCGCTCGGCCAGCTCCGCCGCCGTCGGCGTCGCCGAGGCCAGCTCCTCCACCACGTCCTTCAGCGTCGTGCCCCGCTCCGCGGCCAGCCGCGCCAGCCGCTCCCGGGTCCGTCTGGACACCTTGATGCTCGTGTCATCCTCAGCCACGACCAGCACTCTACCGACGGTAGAGCGCGATTGCCGCGCCGCCTCGCGAACCCGGCACAGCGCCGCCAGATCGACCCGTCGGCCCCCAGATCACCGGGCTACCCGGCACGCACCCAGCGCCGATCAGTACAGCCGCCAGGCACCACTACCTCATCCGGCGACCGCCCGGAAAATTGGCAGTCGGGCGCGCTGCCGGGACGCGCAGCGACCGCCGCCACCAGCCGGTGCCCATGACGTCCGACAGGGCCAGCAGGCTGGGGACAGCTCCCCGGCCGGCTGGCCAGGAGTGGCGACCAGGGTGCCGTCGGCCAGCGGGACGCGCAGCAGTTCGGCCTGGGCACCGCCAGCGCCGACGTACTCACGGTGCTGGCAGCAGGACTGGAACCCGGCCCGGCAGTTCGGGCAGCTGTTGTCGGAGGGCGAAGAACGACCCGATGACCAACTGGCCGGGCTTGATCGTCGTCACCTCGCTGCCGGTCCCCTCGACGATGCCGCAGTATTCGTGCCCGATCGGGTGGGCCTCGGTGACGGGGTTGATCCCGCGCCAGTCCCATAGGTCAGAACCGCACACGCAGATGGCGGAGATGGATGATCGCGTCGGCCGGTTCGGTGATCTTCGGGTCGTCGCGCTCCTCGAAGCGCACGTCGCCGGGGGCGTAAATGACAGCTCCGCGCATGGGATGCTTTCCTTTCTTCGGTGCCGCGCGTCCCGCGGAGAGCTCGGCGAGACGGGACCAGGCCGCTGAGCCGGGCCAGGACCCACGTCCGGTGCAGAACCAGGCACCACCGAGCGACTGATCCCGCTGTGGTCGACCGCGTCGCGGGCGCCGCTGGCCTGGCCGGGGCCTACCTCCTGGAGCGCCGGGAGGAGGCCGCGATGCTCGCCGGGGTCGGCATCGACTACTACACGCAGCTCGAACGCGGGAGGGCCCGGGGCGCCTCGGACGAGGTGCTGGACGGAATCGCGATGACCGAAGCGCCGGCATTCGTCCGCAACGGCCGACTGGACATCCTGTACGCGAACCGGCTCGGCCAGGCGCTGTACTCCCCGGCCTTCTACAGCCCGAACCGGCCGGTCAACCTCGCCAGGTTCCGCTTCCTCGACCCCAGCTCGGCCGACTTCCGCCACCCGGTCGTCGGCGACCTCACCTTGGTGTTCGAGGCGATGGAACTGCCCGCCGATACCGGCCTGACGCTCACCGCCTACTGCACCGAACCCGGCACCCGGCCCACGACGCACTCAAGTTCCTGGCCAGCTGGCAGCGACACCCAGCCCGGCGGAGCCGCCCAGCGCAGTTCCGGCCCGGCCGGTCCCGGCACGCGCCCAGGTGACAAGTGATCACCAGCACCCCAGCCAGCCCGGCGCGGCCCGTAGGTCAGCGGCCGGTCAGTCGCTCAAGGTGCTCGGGGTAACGGGCTCCCTGCACCTTGATCTTCGATGTGGCGTCCTCGATCTCACGCAGATCGTCGGGCGCTAGCTCGATTTCGGCTGCTGCGATGTTCTCGTCGAGGCGCTCTAGCCTGCGGGTGCCGGGGATCGGGACGATCCAGGGCTTCTGGGCGAGCAGCCAGGCGAGTGCCACCTGGCCGGGGGCGGCTTTCTTGCGTGCTGCGATGTCGCGAAGAAGCTCCACAAGGGCCTGGTTCGCGAACCGGGCTTCCGGGGTGAACCTGGGGATGGTGGTGCGGATGTCAGAGGGGTCGAACGCCGTGTTCTCGTTGATCTTTCCGGTCAGGAAGCCTTTCCCGAGCGGGCTGTAAGGGACGAAGCCGATGCCGAGTTCCGCGGCCGTCGGCAGCACTTCGGCTTCGGGGCGTCTCCACCACAGCGAGTACTCGCTCTGGATCGCCGTCACCGGCTGGACGGCGTGCGCGCGGCGGATCGTCAGCGCGGCGGCCTCGGAAAGCCCGAAGTGCCTCACCTTCCCCTGCTGGATCAGGTCCTTCACTGCCCCGGCCACGTCTTCGATGGGCACGTCCGGGTCGACCCGGTGCTGGTAGAGCAGGCCGATGGCATCGGTCCTGAGCCGCCTGAGCGAGGCGTCGGCTGCCTGCCTGATGTGCTCGGGCCGGCTGGACAGGCCGACCTGGCGGCCGTCAGCGTCGAACCGGAACCCGAACTTGGTGGCTATCACCACCTCCTCGCCGGAAGGCGACAGGGCTTCACCGACGAGTTCCTCGTTGACGAACGGGCCGTAGACCTCGGCGGTATCGAAGAATGTGATGCCGGCCTCCACGGCCGCCCGGATCAGGGAGATCATCCCCTGCCTGTCTCCGGGCGGGCCGTAGCTCTGGCTCATGCCCATACAGCCGAGCCCGATAGCCGACACTTCCAGGCCGCTGGCGCCAAGCCCACGCTTCTGCACGTCACAGTTCCTTTCTGGAGCTTCTTCCTATCTGCGCTGCCGCGGGCTGCAGCGGGGAGGGATGCCGCTCCCGGCGTCGCAGCCCGCTGTGTGCGGTCAGCCTGCTGGCCGCGGTCAGCGACTGTCGTATTCGTCGTCGGTAACGCGCTCTCCCCAGTCCGCCTCGGGTCGCTGGTCTCCGGGGACGGCTTCGGTGATGGACAGGTGAGTCATGAAGTGGCCGGGTGCGGCGCCGTGCCAGTGCCACTCGCCGGCCGGCGTGCAGATGATGTCACCGGCCCGGATTTCCGTGATGTCGCCGCCGCGGGACTGCACGAGGCCGCTGCCTTCGGTGACGTACAGGGTCTGCCCGACGGCGTGGGAGTGCCAGGCGGTACGGGCAGAAGGAGTGAACCGGACGGTGCTGGCACGCACGCGTGAGGGCTCTTCACCGCGGGCGATGGCGTCGATCCACACGTCCCCGGTGAACCACTCGGCCGGGCCCTTCGCGGTCGGCGGCCTGGGCTGGATCTCCATGAGAGTCTCCTTACTGATTGATGGGCGTTACCCTGCATGCGGGTGCCTGGCTCAAGCGTCGTGGCCGGCCGTGACATTCGCGCATTCCACACAGCACAGCCGAAATTCCCGTTCGAGCCGCATGTATCACCCGATCGGGATGCCAGTAAGCGCCGCCTTCTTGTCCCGGCACGACCCGGCCGCCCGCCGCCCTGCCCTGCGGCTGGGAGCGCCTACCCGCAGCCCGATCCTGGCGCGCCGCGACGGGCAGGAGGTGCCCGGTCTTGGCCAGGGTGCCGTTCCTGCCGGTCATGTTTCCCCACGCTATGCAGGTTCCCCGCGGGGAGGGAGGGGCTGTCAGTACCCCGATCAACGGCGCCTCCCTCGCGGCTGTGACCGCTGGTTGCCTGGATGTGCCGCCGCGATCACGCGCGGGCTCCCCCGCCCCAGGCCGACGCGGATGAGGCACCGCGCAGGAGAGAACTTCCGTGTCCACGCCGTTCGCCGCGACCCGGCGCACCGACTGGGGCAAGCGGGGCGGTTCCAGCTCGGGTTTCACGCTGGCGGCCGCCCTGCTCGGCTTCTTCATGATCACGCTCGATGCGGTGATCGTGAACGTCGCCCCGCCCACCATCGGGCACGGCGCTGATCGCGGCCCGGTTCGTCCAAGGGGCGGCAGCCGCAGTGATGATGCCCTCCTCGATGACCCTCGTCGGCCAGGCGTACCCGGACCCGGCCCGGCGGGCGCGCGCGGTCGCGGTGTGGGCGATGGGCGGTGCCATCGCGTCATCCTCCGGTTCGTTGCTCGGCGGGCTGCTAAGCCTGGCCACCTAGCGGATGATCTTCTTCAACAACGTGCAGGCCGGCGCACGGCGGCGCTGGTCCTGCTCGCCCGGATCGCGCACTCGCCGCACCGCACGGTGCCGTTCGACTGGGCCGGGCAGGTGACCGCCGTGCTGGCGACGGGCGGCCTCACCTACGGGGCGATCCAGGCCGGCGCCGACGGGTTCGCAGCCCACGCCGTGATCGCCGCCTTCGCGGTGGCCATCGTGGCGCTGGCCGCTTCCCTGATGGTCCAGGCGCGCGGAACCCACCCGATGCCGCTGAACCTGTTCCGTTCCCGCACCATATCCGTCGCCGTCGCGGTCGGGTTCGCGTTCATCGTCGGGTACTACGGGCTGCCGTTCGTGATGAGCCTGTACCTTCAGCAGTTGCGGGGCCTGTCCGCACTGGGCACCGGGGTCGTGTTCCTGCCGATGATGCTGATCGGCGCCGCCCCGACCCCTTCCTGCTGAACAGCGTTCCGCCACACCGGGCAGGGACCGCCAGCGGCGTGTTCAACACCAGCCGGCAGGTCGGCGGCGCCCTGGCCGTCGCGGTCTTCGGCGCGCTGCTCGCCCACCCGGCGACGTTCATGCAGGGCCGGCTGGCCGCCGACGGCGTGTCCGGCCTGGTGACGCCGTCGTGCTGTCCTGCGAGGCCGGCGTCGCCAACCGGATCGCCGCATCTTCGAGCTCGCGCTGGCCCGGCTCGGCGCCGAACCCGGCAGTGCCCTGTCCGTCGACGACTGCCCGTCCGGCTCCGCGACTAGCGTCAGCGGCCGGTCGTCGGGAAACCGGCGGGCCAGCTGCAGGAAGTACCGGTCCTGCCCCAGCGCGGGCGCCCGGCGGGCGCCGATCAGCTCGAAGGCCCGCGCCAGCTCCCGGGGCGAGGCAACCGGGAGGATCACCACCGCGATGCTGCGCCGCAGCCGGGCCCAGGAGGCGAAACAGTACTGGCGGGCGATGACGAGCTGCGCGTCGGCCAGCCAGAACCCGGCCAGGCACGGGGGTCCCCGGTGACGGCGGCCGACCTGGGGTGGAACTCGCCCACCGGGCCCTGGTTCTTCAGGTGCTCCAGGCTCGGGTCAGGCGGAAGATCGCGTGACCGCATGATGGCCTCCTTTCCGCTGCCTGGCGTCCGCATGCCGAGGCCGGAAGGAGACTGATCGCAGGGTGGGAATCCGAAGGCGGGCGGGATGTGCCCTTCCCGCGAACCAGCGGCGCCCCGCGCCGCAGGCACTCTATGCCCCGGTCCGCCGCCGGGCCACCGGATAACAACCCGCTGAGCAAACGGACGAAGCGTTCGGTGTGATGATCGGCCTTCGGCCTGGGCTGCGGCGTGCACCAAACATAGCGGCTAGCTCCGCGGCCGAGTCCCGCCGGGCCGATCGCGTGGCCATGGCCGTCATCGTCAGCCGGCGCAGCCAGCCCGCAACATGATTTCCCGCGTCCAGGTGGTGGGCCACACCACAGGTGCGCGGCGTACCGAAAGGGCCCGCCGCCCCCGCAAGAAGGGCGGGCTTGTCGCGCGCCGCCGGGCGTATTCTGTCCGCATGCACCTGACTTGAACTTACTGACCTGGCGCCGCTCGTCGTGCCCTGCGCTCGGTGGCGCGCGGCCGGGCTCCTCCGGCCGGGACTGGTTATACGAACCGTCCCGGCAACCGTTTTCAGGAGGAACCCTATGCTCACCACCGCTCAGGCCGGCCACTTCCGTACCTTCGGCTTCGCCGTGCTCAGCGGCTTTTTCGCCGACCGCGCTAGCGCGCTGCGCGCCGAGGTGGATGCCGCGATCCGCGACGCGTACGCCGCCACCTACGACGAGCGGGTCATCGACGGGATCAGCGGCCATTACCTGCCGATGGCTTGTCGGCGCACGCCGGTCAGCACGTCGCTGGTCTGCGACGACCCGCGCTTCATCGACGCCGCGCAGCAGTTGCTCGGCGGCCCGGTCATTCCCGAATGTCCTGAGGGCGTCCTGTACTTCGCCGAGGCCGGTTGGCACACCGACGACGGCATCGGCGTGCGCGGCGTCAAGTTCGCCGCCTACTTCGATAGGCTCACCGCCGGCAGCGGGGCGTTGTGGCTGATGCCCGGCTCGCACCACCCGGAGCAGAACGCAAGGCTCACCGCCTACGAACGCCGCCAGCCTCGCGTCCGGACCGACGCGGAGGCAGCCGCCTACCGGGCGAGCATCCCCGGTTATGTCGCGGACACCGCACCGGGCGATGTGATCGCCTTCGACCTGCACACCTGGCACGCGAGCTTCGGCGGCCGGGACCGGCTGGCCTGGACGGCGGTCTATCAGCGTTGCCCGGAAACTGCGGAGGAACGCGACCGGACGCTGCGGTCGGTCCATGACAGCTTCGAGCAGGCGTTCCGCGGCTTCGACCGCGGCCGCTACCCCGTCTGGCGGGATTGGCTCGCCGACGCCGACGCGCATCCGCGCCGCGCCGGCGTGATCGGGCGGATGCGGCGGGCCGGGGTCCTGGACCTGCCCGGCGCGCAGGACGGCTGGTGACCGGCGGGCGCCGGCCTGCCGGGGACAGCCCGGCAGGCCGGTCACCCGCGCACGGGTTCTGCGACGACGATGCGACCAGGCGGCTGCTGCGCTCCCGGCCGCCGCGGCAGGCGCTGGCCTGGGCAGGCGCCCGCCTCGGCGGCCCTGTGATCTCGGCCCGGGCCCTGCGCGGCGGCATGTCCTCGGCCGTGCACCTGCTCACCGTCCAGGCCGACGACGGAGGGCAGCGCCGCCAGGCCGTGCTGCGCCGCTACGTCCGGCCGGAACTCAACGCCGAGGAACCCGACATCGCCGAGCGTGAAGCACGGGCACTTAGCGCCGCCCGGTGTGCCGGCGTGCCGACCCCGTTGCTGCTGGCGGTCGACCCGGCCGGGGCCGGGGCCGGGGTGCCCGCCGTGCTGATGTCGCGGCTGCCCGGCCGGGTCGACTGGTGGCCATCGGATGTGGACTCCTGGCTGCGGCGCCTGGCCGGGGTCCTGCCGCACATCCACGCCGCACCGCTCCCGCCTCCTGGGGTGCTCCGGCGCTTCGCCCCGCACCCGCAGGCCAGCTACCGGCCGCCCGGCTGGGCGCGCTACCCGGCGCTATGGAAACGCGCCGCGGAGATCAGCCACGGGCCCCCGCCCCGCCTGCCTGCGGTGCTGCTGCACCGCGACTTCCACCCCGGCAACGTGCTGTGGCAACGGGGCACGGTGTCCGGGGTGGTCGACTGGCAAGACGCCTGCACCGGACCGGCCGCGGCCGACGTGGCCCACTGCCGGGTGAACCTGCTGACCTTCGGCACCGAAACGGCCGAGCGGTTCACCGCCCTGTGGCAGCAAGCGGCCGGCGCCGCCTACCACCCGTGGGCCGACGTCGTCACCATCATCGGATTCCTCGACGACCTGCGCGACGACTGGGGTTCCGAGCGGCTCCTGGTCGAGGACATGCTCGCCCGCGCCGTCGCCGACCTCGGCGGGAACAGCCGGTAACCGGACCAGGGGCGGCTCTACGCTCCTGGACCGCCCCCGCTCACGATGCCGACCTCGTCTCCAGCAAGGATCTCGTTGCACAACCCAATGCACTCGGCGCAGATGTACACGCCGGGCCCGGCGACCAGCTGCAGCCCGGCGCCGCGCGGCTTGCCGCAGAACGAGCACGCCGCGCTGGCCGCCTTGCCGCGCCGGCGGCGCGGCGGCCGTTCGGGGCTGATGTAGCACTCAAGTTCCTTTTTGATGGCCGGGGATGCTGACCTGGAGGCTGATCAGCACCCGGCGGGCCCGTGACCCGGGATCGAGGGCCAGCGCGCCGATCCGGGTGAGCTGGGCGGCCGGGCCGGCCGCCTAGGTGATGTGCGCGATCGACGCGCCGGGCATGTCGGCCATGCTCGGCCGCCCGGTCACGATCACCGAGGCCGAGCCGGGCACCGGCCGCGTCAGCACCGTTCACGCCGACGGCGGCCGGGGCACGCCGGGACCCGCGGACGACTGGGGGTGTTCGCCGGCTCGGCGGCCGATGCCCGGCGCCCGTCAGCGGACTGCGCCTGCGGGTACATCAACCTCTTCGCCACCGCCCGCAGCGCGCGGGCATGGGCTCGCCGTCATCCCGAGGTCACCGGCACGCTGCTGACCCGGGAAGGCGCGCTGAGCATCGGCATCGCCGAGTTCGGCACCCTGCTGCAGGCCGCGCCGCGACCCGACGCACAGACAGCAACGGGCCCAGAGTAAATGGTGACAGCCATCCCTTCCCAGGCAGCGCGCGTCAGCAACCCGGCCTTCGCCCGGATCTTCCCCCGGCTGGAGCCAGATCATGGAGGCCGGCGGGATGGCCGCCCGCCGCGGATCGCTGCTGGCCGGGCTGACCGGGCAGGTCATCGACGTCGGCGCCGGAACCGGGGCGAGCTTCGGCCACTATCCGCCCGCCGTCGAACGCGTGGTCGCGGTCGAACCAGAGCACCGGCTGCGCCAGATCGCGATGGCCGCCGCCTGGATCGCGTCCGTTGCCGTGATGGTCACCGACGGCCTGGCTAGCGACCTGGCCGCGCCGGACGCCAGCTTCGACGCCGCCGTGGTCACGTTCATGCTGTGCACACATCACCGGCCAGGCACGCAACCGATAGGGCACGCACCGGCTTGCCTTCAGCATGCGGCCTGCCATGACGCCCATGCGCGGCGGGCAGCGGGTCCGCGACGACTGGCCGCTGGCGGCCGGCGGTGGCAACTGGGCGACCGCACACCAGCCTGCCTGCCGGCCTGGCTTGTAGTGGCGGCACGTGGTGACGACGGGTTATGGTGGCGGCAGGCGCGGGAGGGCGCCTCCGGGTCCGCGGGCAGGACCGAGTCCACCTCTGTTTTCCTGGCACTGGAAGAGACGATCTCCTTCGCGCCTGGCACGCGGATCGCAGGCGGGCAAGGAGACGTCATGACGAACCTTCCCGCGCGACCCGACATCGACCAGCTCCGGCACCGGGCCAGGGACCTGCTGCGCGCTGCCCGCTCCGGTGACCAGGCAGCCGCCGCAAGGATCGGGGCGGTAGCCGACTCGATGACCCTGGCCGCCGCGCAGCTCGCCGTGGCCCGCGAGCACGGATTCGCGAGCTGGCCCCGGCTCAAGGCCGAAGTGGAGGCCCGCAGCAGCGACCTCGCCGAGCAAGTGGACGCCTTCCTGGAAGCCAGCATCAGGGACTGGACCGGGCGGGCCGCCCGGATGCTCGCCGCGACCCCGCAGATCGCCGGCTACGACTTCCGCACCGCGGTCGTCCTCGGCGACGCCGGCCGGGTGCGGCAGATGCTCGAACACGACCAGGGACGGGCGACCCGGCCCGATCCGCGGTGGGGATGGACGCCGCTGCACGCGGTCTGCGCCTCGCGCTGGCACCGCCTGGATCCGCGCCGGGCGGACGGGCTGCTGGCCGTGGCCGGGCTGCTGCTGGCCGCAGGCGCTGACCCCGCGGCCAGGAGAGCCGGAGGGCAGGGCGACTGGACGCCGCTGCGCTGCGCGGTCGCCGGTGCGGCCAACCCGGCCATCGCCCGGCTGCTGCTGGAACGCGGCGCCACGCCCGACGACCACGACCTGTACCTGGCCTGCTTCGCCGACGACGGCCACCAGAGCCTGCGGCTGCTGCTCGACCACGCGCACAACGTGCAGCACACCACCGCGCTGGCCGCCCCGATCAGCACCGGCGACACCGAGGCGGTCCGGCTGCTGCTGCAAGCGGGGGCCGACCCCAGCCGGCCGCTGCCCGGTGATCTGTTCGGCGATGGAGTACCCTCTGAGCCGCCCATCCCCCCGGTCGCCGCCGCAGCGCAGTCCGGGTGCCCGGCCGAACTGGCCGGGCTGCTCCTGGACGCCGGCGGCGACCCTGACGCGCCCCATCAGGACGGGAACTCCCCGTACCGGATAGCCATCCGGCAGGGCAGGACCGACATCGCAGACCTGCTGGCACAGCACGGCGCCCGCGATGACACCACCGACGCCGACCGCTTCCTGCTCGCCTGCCGGCAGGGCAACCAGGCCGACGCAGAACGGCTGCTCCTGGCCACGCCAGGTCTGCCCGGCCTGCTCGGCGACGACGGCCACGCCGGGCTTGTCGACGCCGCCGGCCACGGCCAGGCCGAGGCGGTGCGCCTCATGCTCGATGCCGGGTTCCCACTGGACGAGCGCGGCCAGGACGGCGCCACCCCGCTGCACGCCGCCGCACTCTCCGGCAGCGCGGAAGTCGTCCGGCTGCTGCTCGACCGCGGCGCCGACATCGAGGCGCGCGACACCACCTGGGACAGCACCCCGCTGAACTGGGCCCAGGTCGGCAGCGGCCTCCCCCACGTCGACAACACTGCCCCCGATTGGACCGCCACCATCCGCGCCCTCATCGACGCCGGTGCCTCCACCGCGGACATCACCCTGTCGGCCGACGACCCCAAACCGCCCAGCCCGGAAGTGGCGCAACTCCTGCGCAGCTATGGAATCGGCGCTGGCCAGCCACGCAGCCACAGCTGATTAAACCGAACTTGATTGGACGCGGCCGAAGATAATCCATGCCGGGTGACCTGCAGGGCTGCCCCAGTACCCGTGAGCACAGCTTTACGCGATGGGAATTCCCGCCGTCCCGGCCCTGGGTGGTCGCCGCACGGCGGGCGGCGCCGCACGGGGACGGTTCCGGCACCGCCCGGTGCCCGCGCGGGCAGCACCGTGCACGTGTGGGCGGACCGGTCTGGTCCGGTCGCGGCTACTCCACTGGCCGGCGAACGAGATCACCGCCCAGGCGATCACTGCCGCCATGGTGGCGGTAACCTATCTGGCGATCGTAATGGCCGCGATGGGCAGGATGGCCCGCGGGCCGCTGGACCGGCGGCGGCTCGCCGCCTGGGAGGCCGACTGAACCTCAACCGGGCCACAATGGATGCGGCACCCGTGACGCCCGGCAGCAACCCGGGCACCAGGTCCGGGGCGATCTGGAGCAGCTGTTGTGCGAGCGCTTCGGTCTGGACCACGACCCTGCAGGTCGATCACGCACCGGATGAGCTGCTGGCCATAGGCGACGGCACGAAGTGAAGGACACCACGCCGGCGGCGAGCGCTGGCCCGCAGCGCGGCCTGCACCGGCGAGCCATTCGCCTGGAGCAGTTCTCTGTCGGGTGGATGCTGATCGAAGCGGGCGTGGCGGTCACGGCGGGCATCATCGCCGGGTCGCTGGCTCTGACCAGCTTCGGTTTCGACTCGGTCATCGAGCTTGTCTCCGCCACGCTGGTCCTGCGCCGCCTGCGCGCCGAGCTGGCCGGCGGACCGGTGGATGAACACGCCGAGCGGCGCGTGCTGCGGATCATCGCCGTCACGTTCTACGTCCTGGCGACGTATGTGATCATCACGTCCGCTATAGACCTCGGCACGCAGGCACGCCCTGAGCGCTCACTTGCCGGGATCGGGCTTACCGTCAGCTCGCTGCTGGTCATGCCGCTGCTGGGCTGGCGCAAACGGCAGGTCGGCAGAGCCCTGCACAACCAGCTCGTCACAGCAGATGCCGCCGAGACGATGCTCTGCGCGATCCTCGCGGCCACCACGCTGGCCGGGCTCGTCCTATTCGCTGCCTTCGGCTGGTGGTGGGCCGACCCGATCGCTGCGCTGGCCGTCGCCTACTTCGCGATCCGGGAAGGCCGCGAAGCCTGGCACGGGGAACTGGCCTGCGATGACCACTAAGCCGCCCGAGCGCGACACGGCGCGATCTTCATCCGTGGCCGGCTGGCTGCCTGGCGGCGTGTGGCGCGTGCCGTCACGGGTGATCAGGCGGCGGCGGCCAGCGGGACGGCGCTGGCCCGGCGCGGCTCCCGGCCGCGGGGCGGGCGCTTGCCGGCGCACACGATCAGCCCGCAGCCGATTCGAGGACCTGGTCGCCGGGGCGGAGCACGGCGGCGGCGAGCAGCATGTCCGTGAACGGTGCCAGCATCCGGTCGTGAGCGGCCTGGTGGGTCACCCAGTGGCTGGTCTCCTCGCCGTTCCAGTGATCAGCCTGCTGCTGGTTGGCGACCGTCACGCGTGGCTCCGGTGCTCGATGTGCCCGGCGGCGTCGGCCACGGCACCGACGCGGATCTCCCCGATGGCGGCACGCAGTACGCTGCCCCGGAGCGGGTCGGTCTCGGCGCGGGCCAGCAGTGCCTCGCCGAGCTGGTCGGCGAACATGCTGGCCAGGCCCTGCAGCAACAGCAGCCGGCCCCGCCGCAGGACCGGCGCGAACGCGTCCGCGCGCCCCTGTGACCGCAGGGGCTCCAGAACGTGGTCGACGACGTGGCCGGTGACCGCCTCGGCCAGCTCGCCCAGGCCTGTGCGCAGGGCGCCGATGAGGTCGAGCACGCCGTCGGCGGGCAGGCCGGCCCCGACGGCGTGGGCCACCAGGGCGACCAAGGCGGGACTGCGGACCAGGACATGCTGGGCCCCATCAGGCTGGATGAGGCCCACCGCCCGCGCGCGCTCCAGCGTGGCGGCGGACAGTCCCGGCACGCGGCTGTTGAGCTGGGCCATGGTCAAGCGCAGCGGCATTTCGTCCAGCGCGGCCACACCCAGCTCCACCCCGAGCAGGGCGGCGAGGCCGCCCGCGTCACCTGCGTCGAGGAGATCTTTGATGGCGGCCAGCGAGTAGCCGCGCCGCTGGAGCCGGCCGATGGCGGCCAGCCGGTCCAGGTGGGCCTGGCCGTAGACGCCGATGCGGCCCTGCCGCCGGGGCGCAGGCAGCAGGCGCAGCGTCTGGTACTCGCGGATGGTGCGAACCGGAAGGTGCGCCCGCTGGGCGAGCTCGTCAACGGTGAGCTCCACCGCCTCCACAGCCTGTGTATCGGCCATCGCATGGACACTACCGGTAAAAACCGTTACGGTAAACACCGTAACTATGACTGATGAACTCCCCGAGCGCCTGCTGGCGGTGCTGCGAACGGCCACTGGCGACCCGCACCTTGACTTCGCCGCGCCACCCGAACCGCTGACCGGGGGCTTCTGGGCGGAGCTGCTGGCCTTCCGCCTCGCCGGCGCCGCTGCGGGCCTTGACGGCGACCTCGTCGCCCGGGTGATGCCCGACCCCGCAGTGGCGCGTAAGGAGACATTGGTCCAAGCTGAGGTGGCGCGCCGGGGCTTCCCGACGCCGAAGGTCCGGGCCGCCGGCGGGCCCGACGACGGGCTCGACCGCGCCTTCATGGTGATGGACCGGGCCCCCGGGACCCCGCTCCTCGGCGGACTCGGCGGTGTGAGCGCGTTCACCCGGCTGCCCCGCCTGGCCACCACCGTCCCCGAGACGCTGGCCCTTACGATGAGCCAGCTCCACCGTCTGGACCCCGGGCCGCTGCGCAGCCAGCTGGACGCTGGCCTGGCCGTCGCACCGACCGTGACCGGCCTGCTCGAACATCTGCGGGCGCTGTCGCAGGCTCACGACCGGGAGGATCTCGCCGGTGCCGGCCGGTGGCTGGCCGCCAATCCGCCGCCCGCCGCGGCCGAGGTGATCTGCCACGGCGACCTGCACCCGTTCAACCTGCTGGCCGGCCCGGGCGGAGCGGCCACCGTACTCGACTGGAGCGCGGCCCTGCTCGGCCCACGGGCCTACGATGTCGCCTTCACCACGGTGATACTGACCGACCCGCCCGTGCTGGTGCCGGCACCGTTGCGGCCAGTGGCAGGCGCGGCGGGCCGGATGCTGTCCCGGCGCTTCGAGCACCGCTACCGCCGTCACAGCGGCGTCGCCATCGATCCGGGGTCACTGCGGTGGCACCAAGCCCTCGTCCGCCTGCGCGCGCTAGTAGAGGTAGCCGGCTGGGACACCACCGAGCGTGCCCGGCGAAGCAGTCACCCGTGGCTGGTGTCTGGTCCCGCCTTCGCAGCGCGCCTTTCCAGGCTCACCGGGGTCCGCGTGCGGCCACACTGAATATGACCGGGAGGCCGGCGAGTCCGCCGTCCGGGCAGCCGGCTGGGCGGCGCCGAGATCACCGCGGTCAGCGGATCA
>Ga0137365_10001540_pt1 | contig 17988 bp, 16 predicted proteins | sample SagtaG_9_FD_104799 | JGI IMG/M metagenome (GOLD analysis project Ga0137365, IMG submission 104799) | Vadose zone soil microbial communities from Sagehorn Ranch, Mendocino, California, USA - Sage1_L_40_16 metaG | ecosystem: Environmental > Terrestrial > Soil > Vadose zone | place: USA...
AAGACAGCAGTTCGGCAGATGGCCAACGGAACGGCACCGGTAGCTCCGGCCGAAGGTCCTGCGTCCGCGACGAAGCCAAGCGAAGGAAAACAAGTTGTTACGACTACAACAACTGATGTCGCCGCTTTGCAGGCGGAAGTAGATACACTTAAGACACAGGTGAAAGAAACATTTCCTGGCTCAACCAAATTTCTTCTCGCTGGTTACGGCACCGCAGGATTTACCGCGCGCAGCGGTGAAGATCCGTTTTTCGATGCGGCGTTCAACGCGCTTTTTCTCTGGAAGCTGACCGACCGACTTTTCTTCGAAGGCGAGATGGAGCTCGAATTCGAGGACAACGAGACGTCGCTCAATTTGGAAGTCGCCCAGGCTTCTTACCTTTTGAACGACTACATGACGATCGGTGTCGGGCGGTTCCTCAACCCGATGAATTTCTTTGTCGAACGCCAACACATGAACTGGGTAAACAAACTGCCCGATAAACCACTGGCGGTTTACGACGGTTTGTTCCCGGAATCGGAAATGGGCGCGCAATTGCGCGGCGTCGTTCCTCTTGGCCCGACCAAACTGGAGTACGTTGCCTTTGTCGCGAATGCGCCTGGCCTCGTCATCGCTCCGGACGACTTCTCGGAATTGGGCACCCTCGATTTTGACAATGACGCCAATACTGGCGGGCACGTCGCGGTTGGTGGTCACATTGGATTCATCCCGATTCCACAACTAGAGGTCGGCTACGGGATTCAACGATCAAAAGTCGGCCCACGTGATCAGGCGGTGGAGAACATTTTGCAATCGGTTGATTTCAGTTACGTGCGTGATTCGACGTTGCTCAAAGGCCTGATCAACCTTCGAGCGCAATGGGGCTGGTCTCACGTCGGCCATTTCGTTTACGATCCCGACGGAGAACAAGGCTTCGGGCCGTTCGAGTTCAATGACAACCGCAACGGCGGTTACGCGCAAATGGCCTATCGGCCGACCCACATCGACAACGACATCATAAAAAACATCGAGGGTGTGTTCCGTTACGATCGGCTCAACCAACTGCACACCCCAGTCGGATTCGATGAACAACGCTTTACCTTGGGATTGAATTATTGGCTGACGCCGAGCACGGTCGTTAAAGCGGCTTATGAAATCGATGACAAGAACGGAGGTGCCCGGGATCAGAACGCCTTCATGATGCAAATGGCGGTCGGATTCTAGCTATGAAGAAATTCATTTCGTCCATCTGCAATTGGGTTGGTATGTCCGGAACGTTCATCATTACTTTTTGTGCTGCTGCCACGTGGCTAGTCCTTGGTTGTGCTGCAAATAAGCAATCGGGAGAGGTCGCCGCCGGAACAACTGGGAAAGGCGGAGCGGAGCTTTGGGCGGAAAATTGTGTGCGCTGCCACAATATCAGATCGCCCAGCAATTACAGTCCGGCACAGTGGGACGTCGTTATGATGCACATGCGGGTGCGCGCTAATCTCACCCCGGAAGAGCACAAAAAGATTCTCGAGTTCCTCAAAGCAGGTAGCTGAGTTCACCATTCCCGGTTTTCGTATGGGTTTCGCGTGGTTTCCACACCGCGACAAACAGCCGATAAATGCCAACAGATGCGTAGTGAAATGAATTTCGGGCACTAAGGTCTGCGACAAATTCGAATGAAATGACAGGAACAATGCGATGATGATGGCAGCATAGGACTGACACATATTCTGCTCGGTAGCACGGCGGAACATGTCGTTCGATATGCTCATTGCCCCGTACTTATAATGCCAAGCTATGCGCAAGGAGGAAAACACGAATGAGTAAAGACGAGTTGTATCTGGTGGAAGCGAACCGCCGGGAGCTTGAAGCAGCAGTCGCGGCGCATCCTTTTCTCATTGGCATTAACGCGGATCACATCCGATTGCTCGCGGATTGTGCGATGCGTTCACAGTTCGCGGCCGGGCAGGTTATCTTTGAGAAAGGTAACACCGCGAACCGCTTTTACCTGATTGAGCGCGGGAAAGTAGCGCTCGAATCGTCAGCCGGCGATCAAGTCGTCAGAATCGACGAAGTTGGCGACGGCGATTTGCTGGGCTGGTCGTGGATCTTTCCGCCATACGTGTGGCATTTCGATGCGCGCGCCATCGAGCCGACCACGGCCCTTTTTTTGTATGGAGCAATACTGCGTGAGTATTGCGAGAACGTTCCTGCCTTGGGCTACGTGCTATTTAAGCGAATGAGCGAGGTGATGATGCGTCGCCTACAGGCGGCGCGGGTAAAATTGAGTGAGGCCTTGATGAACGCGTCGCGCTAGGAGGTGGAGTGCTTTTCGCCGTCGGAATTTGGCTTGGAAAACTCGGAGCGCCGAGTTAGCGAGAGCCGTGAGCAATGTTGTTGTCCGCGATGAGACTGACTTGCGGTTAGAAATATCGATTTGTCACGCGATGCAGATTTACATTTCGAAGGGAGGTCAGCGCTATGGTCCCTATTTAGTCGAAGAACTAAGGCAGCAGCTCGACTCGAATGTTTTCACAACTGGAGATTTTGCTTCCTGTGATGACGGCCGAAGTTGGATCCCAATCAGCGCAGTGCCTGGAATTGGGCCAACGATTTTTACAGTCGTAATCGATCAGGCGAAAAATATGCTTGTAATCCGTTACCACGGCCGCGTTACCGCGTCGGCAGTGGAGCGATGCGCCGAAGAAGTCCGAGCCGCGCTTGTGAAAATGCAATCTGGTTTTCGACTTTTGGCGGATTTCACCGAGCTGGAATCGATGGACGTAGCTTGTGTGCCCTATTTTGAAAAAATTATGGAGCTTTGTGATGAGAAAGACGTTAGCGCGGTAGTGCGGATTATCCCCGATCCCAAGCGAGACATCGGGTTGCAAATCATGTCCTATTTTCACTACAGCGGAGACGTTAACATCGTCACCTGTCACAATTTGAGTGACGCCACCAAAATTCTCTCCCAATGAAAGGGACGGTTTTCCACGGAGCCAAGGATATCCGAGTCGAAGAGGTTCTTCGCCCTCATGCGGGAGTCGGCGAGGCCGTTATTCGAATCACGTTGACGACAATTTGCGGCACCGATTCGGCAACACGATAAACGGCGCACAAGCGGAATATCTGCTCGTGCCTTATGCACAGGCGAACCTGGCGAAGATTCCAGACGAATGCCAATTCCTCCAGCTTCGCAAGAATCGCTGGGAAAAACGCCAAGACGGCGTGCACTTGGAGCGACAAACATCCGTTTGATTTCGCCGATGAAAAAATCACCAGCGTTGCGCAACCAATCGCCTGGCCACCCGACCAGGCCCGCACAAAAACAGTGCGCTCCCCTACGATATCCTTCGGTGGAAAAGGTGGCTCGGTCACTTCAGGATAAAGGACTCCGAGTTCGCTCCAGAGTTGCTCGGTCAGTCGCAGGCTTTCGGGGGCAGATAGGGCGGCTGGGGCGAATGCTGACACTATCTTCTGTCATTCCAAGCGCGTTACGATTAGCGAGGACGTTATGGGCTTATCAGATCGTCGCCGGCTCGGAAACAGTCAGCCCTTCGTAAGTTTCCACGACGATTTGATCGACAACCGCTTTCATGTCGTGGCTACGCTCGAACGCAGCCAGTTGGCGGTCCGCGCCGGTGCCTTCGCGCATGATCCGCTCGATGTGCGCCATCTCTCTTTTGCTGCCAAGTTCGTTTACCTCCGTGGAAACGAATTCAAGCAGTTCGTTTAACAAGCTGCGCGTCTCGACCTCGGCTTCGCGGCCGAAATCGATCAGTTTGCCATTGATCCCGTAGCGGGTCGCGCGCCAGCGATTTTCATCGAGCAGCCGGCGGCGATAAACGCGAAAGGTCGTATTTTGCCGGAATAATTTGAACAATTTAGCGATCACAGCCTGGATCAACGCGGCAATCGCGAGCGTGTCGTCCACGCGCGATTGCGCATCGCACACGCGCACTTCGAGCGTATCGAAGAACGGATGCAACCGAATGTCCCACCAGATTTTCTTCGCGTTATCGACGCATCCGGTTTTGACCAGCAGTTTGCAGTAATCCTCGTACTCCGAGAGCGATTCGAACGCGTCGGGAATTCCAGTGCGCGGGAAACGCTCGAACACTTTCAGCCGATAACCTTTCAAGCCGGTGTTATGTCCGACCCAAAAAGGAGAGTTGACCGAGAGCGCGTAAATGTGCGGCAAAAAATAGCGTGCCTGATTCATAACGTGAATGGCCGATCCCCGATCGGGAATGCCGACGTGCACGTGCAAACCGAAAATGAGGTTCGCGCGGGCGAGCAATTGCATGTCCTTGACGATTTCCTGATAGCGCTCGCCTTCAGTGATGAGTTGATCGCGCCAATGCGAAAACGGATGCGTGCCGGCTGATGCAATTTTTAGTCCGCCCCGCCCGGCCAGCTCGGCGAGCTTGCTACGCAATTCGACGACATGCTCGCGGGCATCGACAATCGACTGGCAAATTTCCGTGCCGAGCTCGACCACCGATTGGTGCATCTCCGGCTTGATCTGCTCTTTGAGCATGACTTTTCCGCCTTCGAGAATTTCCTGAATGTGGGAGCGCAGCTCGCGCGTCTCCGGATCGACAATCGCAAATTCCTCTTCAATGCCGAGGGTGTAGGTATGGTCCTTCATGAATCCGGTTAGGGACGGATCTCCGAGCCGTCCGTGAAATTTCACCCCGCGCGCCTTAAAGACAAATTCGCCGGACGCCTCGGAGGGTGCGTCCCTACGAATCGTCGATCTTAGGCGAGATCTTCCAGGCGCCGCATATTGACGGCGGCGTGAACGAACTTGCCCCAACTGCAATTGTTTCGCCCCGGAATGTGTTCGCGCGCTTTGCGGATCGCCATTTCGGAAACGGCTTCGACGACCCATTCGAAGTTTGCCTGGCCGACGTTGGCTGCTTCCGCATCCGGCGCGGGATTGCAAAAATCGATCGCTACCGGCACGCCATCGCGAATCGCAAATTCAACCGTGTTCAAATCGTAACCGAGATATTGATTCAGGGTGAGGACGCCTTGCTCGACCTTCTGTAAAATCTCGGGCGGCGCCTGCCACTCCGTTTGATAACGCAAGTGATAGGGATGGCGCGGTTCGTAGGGCATGATGCGCACGTGGCGTTGATCGATCGAGTAACAACGGAAGTACATGTCGAACTTCACCTCCTCCTGTAACATCATGACGAGCTGGCCGGTCTCGCTGTAAGCGCGGTAAAATTCGTCCGCGTTATGCAGTCGGTAAACATTTTTCCAGCCGCCGCCGGCAAACGGTTTGAAAAACGCCGGCCAGCCAACGTAACTGAAAATTTCCTCCCAGTTCATCGGATACGCGAGATTGCGAAACGATTTGTCGTTCGTATCGGGCGGCGGTTGATTGGACGGCAATAAAACTGTTCGCGGAACGGCCACGCCGATCTTAGTGGCAAGCGCGTTGTTGAAAAACTTTTCGTCCGCGCTCCACCAAAACGGATTATTCACCACCGCAGTGCCGGTGAGGGCGGCGTTTTTGAGCCAGGCCCGATAGAACGGCACGTCCTGCGAGATGCGATCGATCACCACATCGTAACCGCAGGGCTCGCCCTGGATCACCTTGTCGATCTTGACGAATTCGGCCACGATGTCTTTGCCGCTGGTTTTCTGATTCACCCGCTCGACAAATGCCGGCGGAAAACTGTGTTCCTGTCCGAAAAGGATCCCGATTTTTTTCATAACGATGTGGTCCGCAGATTTTTAGATGGAGATTTCAATCTGCGTCAATCTGCGAAATCTGTGGAGTAAGAAAACTTCCTCACAAGATCGACAAGTAATACGGCAGCATGTCGCGCCAGTAATTCCAATCATGCCCGCGCCATTTTCCGTCATCGAGCCAGTGCTGGACGCCTTTGCCATTGAGAATTTCGGAGAGGCGATACGATTCGTGCCGGGTGTTGTCCCACTCGCCCGTGCCGATGATGATGCCCATGTGATTGTATTTCCATGGGTCATTCGTGTTCGGCAGATATTCATACGGACTGTTAAAGTAAATATTTTCGTCGTGGTAACCGTCGAAGAACGAGCTGATGTCGAACGAGCCGCTCAAGCTGATCAAATGGCTAACCAGATCGGAGTGGCGAAAGGCAATGTTGGCGGCGTGATACGCACCAAGGCTGGCACCACTGACGGCGACTCGATGGCAATTGCATTCGCGCCGCGCCAGCTCGAACACGTCGCGGACAATGACGTTTTCGTAGGCATTGTGCGTGCGCATCCGGTCGGCGGGATGAATTGATTTGTTGTAAAAGCTTTCGAGATCGATCGCGTCCGGGCAGTAAACGGTGACTTTGCCGGCATCGACATAGCCGGCCACGGCGCCGACGAGGCCGAAGTCTTTGTTCTGGTAGTAACTACCGAACGAGGTCGGGAACAGGATGAGCGGAAGGCCGCCGCCGTCCCCAAATGCGAGCATTTCAAACTCCCGACTCAGATACGGTGTGTACCATTTAATGTGGCGTTCGTTCATTCGAAGACTCGGAAAACAGAATTTACAAAATTATCAGAATGAGGTTTTGCAGTTGAACATTCGGTTTCATTCTGTCGATTCTGTCAAAGTAATTTCGTTTTATTAACGAAGAGTGCGTGTTGGACAAGACCGACATCTTCAGCGAAGCGTCTCGTTTTCCATGGCCAAACATACGCTCACGGGAAACATTAAGCGGCACCGCGCGTTTCCGTCGAAGATTCTCGGTAATCGGCGCGACATTCTTGTTTACCTGCCGCGCAGTTATCGCCGCTTCGTGCGCCGGCGCTACCCCGTCTTGTATTTGCACGACGGACAGAATGTCTTTGATGCAGCCACTTCATTCGCCGGCGTGGAATGGGGCGTCGATGAGACAGCCCAACGCTTGATCGGCAAGGGGTTGATCGAGCCGCTCATCATCGTGGCAGTTTTCAACATGGGCGAAGACCGCATTCACGAATACGCGCCGACGCGCGGCATCTACGACCACACATCGGAACGCAAAAAACGCAGCCGCGGATTGGCGCGCCAATACGGCGATTTCTTGATCAACGAACTCAAGCCGTACATCGACAAGAAATATCGAACAAAGCGCGGTGCCGAGTTCACCGGCCTGGGCGGATCATCGCTTGGCGCGCTCGTAACGCTCGCGATTGGAATTTTGTACTCGCAAGCGTTCACGCGTCTTATTGTCATGTCGCCCTCGATTTGGTGGGACGATTTCTCGATTTATCGGCTGGTCGATTCGATCGGTAACAAGCCGCCGCTGAAAATCTGGCTGGATACGGGGACTAATGAACCTGGTTGGGAACGCGCTCGCACGTTGCGCGATATCCTGATCGAGAAGGGTTGGAAGCTATTCAACGATCTCCAATATATGGAAGCCAAAGGTGGCGATCATAATGAAGCGTCCTGGTCGGCGCGTGTCGGTCCCGCCCTGCGCTTCTTGTTTCCCCCGACAGCGCGAATGTAATTGCCGATCTTAGCGTCCGACCGGCGGGACTGGCGATGGATTGGGCGGCAGCGGCTCGGGAGGTGGCTTCGGTTTGGGCGATGGCGCTGGCGGCGGCTTGGGACTTGGAATCGGGTCTGGCATATCAAACTCTTTCACAGAAAACGCCAAATGCCGAAAGCTTTCGCGGAAAATTAAATTATTACTGCAGCCACTTACCGTAAACTTGATAAATGCGAACGAAGCCCCCGATAAAATCCGAGTCTTTCTGATACGAAAACGCATGCTCACGGGGTGACCACGTTAACTGGCGCGGGGCTTCGGCATGGTTTGGATCGTAAACGAAGTAATGTTCGTTTTCCGAGGAAGCAGATTTTCGCGCGTAAACCAGGACGGAGTGATTGATTGCCAGGCTCGGATAAGTGGAGAGATAACCAACAAACAAATCACCCCGGGCCAGGGCAGCATCCAAGTTCGCGTGAGTTTTTTCCTGATATTTCCGATCGTGTTGGTAGAACATGCGGAAGTTTCCCAGCCGCATGTACGTAGGCCAACCCAGCCCGATGTTCGTTTGCACGACGTGCCTGCGCGCCTTGCTCATTTCACGCAGACTGGCGTAACCGGGGATAACGACGCGTTGATCTTCCGGCAATGCTTTGTGCCAGGGCGCCCGGCGCATGACCGCGCGAATGCGAGCGGCCAGAGTGCGATCGTCAAGCGTAGCGCCGTGCGGATCGAAGCGGGCGAATTTGTAAAATTGCATCGCCGCCCGGGTCATGACGAAGCAACGCCGGGTATAGAGGTTGGGTTGATCGGACGCACTCGATCTTCCCCGCAAAAAAGCGATACCTTTATAGTATTTAAAAACAGTGGCATTTTCGAAGGCGAACGTATCGCGCGCGTGAACAAAATCAGCCGCGATCGCATTGCTCTCCGCAAGTGCGGCGAAAAGGCCGAGGCAGACAAAACAGACTACGCGAACAAAATTGCCTCGAGACACAGTTAAGAACGCGAAGAGACGGTGGTTTTTCCCTCGGCAAAATTGCCGAACGCGCGGAATTTTTTGTAGCGCTTTTTTAACAGTTCTGCCACGGGCGTTCCCCCGAGGCGCTGCAAGTTTTGGCGCAGCGCCGTGCCCAGATTTGCCGCCGACAAATCATAATCGCGGTGCGCGCCGCCTTCGGGCTCTGAGACAATTTCATCGACGACTTCGAGTTTGAGCAAATCCTGCGCGGTCAGTTTCAGCGCCTCGGCCGCCTCTGCGGCGTGACGGCGATCCCGCCACAGAATGGCCGAGCATGCTTCCGGACTGATGACCGAATAGTAAGCGTTCTCAAAGATCAATACGCGATCGGCAACGCCAATGCCGAGCGCGCCGCCCGAGCCGCCTTCGCCAATCACGGCAGCGATAATCGGCACGCGCAAGCTCATCATTTCACGCAGATTTACCGCAATCGCTTCTGAAATGTGGCGTTCTTCCGAGCCGATTCCGGGGAATGCGCCTGGCGTATCGATCAATGATATTATGGGTATGCCAAATTTTTCGGCCAGTCGCATCAGGCGGAGCGCTTTGCGATAACCTTCCGGATGGGCGCAGCCAAAATTGCGCATCACGTTCTCCTTCGTGTTTCGTCCTTTCTGATGGGTGAGAACCACGCAGCGCTGCGTGCCGAGCATGGCCAGGCCGCTCGGCATCGCTTTATCATCCGCGAAATGGCGGTCGCCGCGCAGCTCGATCCAATTCGTAAAACAGCGCTCGACGTAATCGAGCGCGAACGGCCGTTGCACATGGCGCGCGATTTGCACACGCTGCCAGGCGCTCAAATTGCCGTAAATTTCTCGCCGGGTTTCACGAATTTTTGTCTCGATCGCCTTAACCGCGGAGTCTAGATCGACATCGTGCTCGTCGGAATGGTCCTTCAAGTCCTGCAAACGCCGTTCCAGTTCGAAGATTGGTTTTTCGAAATCGAGCGGTTGAAACTCCATGGGTGAAAGTTAAATAAGTTACAAGGTTACAAAAGTTACAAACCGGCTCGATTTAACATTGTAACCCTCGTAACCGTTATAACTTCTTCGACGAATATCAGTCGATAATGGTGACAGGCGTCCCGCTCTTTACAAGGCCGCTCAATTCCTCGAGATCGGTCGCGTCCAAGCCGAGGCCTTGGGGCGGAGGCGGCTGAGTAATGTTTGGATGCGCCGAATCGGTCACCGAATAAAGCGTGTAGGCCGCCGCACTCAGACGGATCCAACGGGTGCTCCCGAGAAATTCCTTGGTCCCGAACCCGACACGTTTGCCATCTTGCCAGGCCATTGTTTCAGCAACTTTTGTCGGAACTTTCGCCGGTTGTTTGGTGGACAGCTTCTCCTCCCGGACGTGATACTGCTTGAAGAACGCGCCATGGTCGAGCAGCACCACCAGCTTCGCTTTGCGTTGAATAACAATAGAAAACTCCGGATGCGAAATGAGCAGGTGCTCGCCGATGTGAAGCATGGTCCCGCTCAAATTGTTCATGCGCATGATTAGCTCGGGCGTGGTCTTTAATCTTCGCGAGATGGCCGCCAGCACGTCTCCAGACTTCACGACGTAGTCCGTTTTTTCCGGCGAAGGCGTCCGGGAAAGCAAAATGTCGATATTGACTTCGCCCAGCAAGTCCCTGGCTTCTTCGGCATGTAAACCGGTCGGATATTTTTGAATGAAAGTGCTGAGCGCCTCGCGAGCCTCGATCAATTTGCTTTCCTGGCGCAACTTCGCCGCAGCCTCAAACTCCGGCAGACTGATATCGGGCGTCGACACGGGCGTTACATCGCCGCGCTGTTCGTGGCGGACGGCAATCTCCTGTTTGAAAAGAATATTGTAACTAAAAAAGGCCGCACCAAGAAAGATGACCAAAGCGAGGAGCAAAGCAAAAAGCCATTTCATGGATCGAACAAGGCGATGATTGGTCTACTACAAATCGTGTCGCAAATGATTTTCAGCCGCGTCCCGCGATGCGACAAGCAAATGATCGAACGAGAGCGTTAACTCTGGCTGGCCGATTCGCGGCCGGGAAAGAAACGATGCCAAAGCCGTGCCAGCGTCCGTTGCTCACTTTTGCTCCAGGTGAAGTGGCAATCCTCGCAGTAAAATTCCTTTTGAAAAATTTTGAGCGCAAAAAGGACGCTCGCCATGGCCGGCGTAATAGCTTTGCGCGTCAATTGCGGGTACTCGATTTGGGATGAGCCGCATTGCGGACAGCGAATAATGGCCGCGGCAATGTCCGGGTCGCTCGCTTCCCACTCGACCATCAACTCCAGCGCCCGCTCGAAATCGCTGTCCTCAATCCGCACCTTTGCATTCGCCTGCGGTCGCGACATGAAAGCGACCTGCTGCAAATGGCCTTCGTTATGAATATCGGCATGCAGACCGGCCAGCTGAAAACGCTCTTTCAGCCGCTTTGCTTTGGCCGGCTCGTTAAAGGTTGCGATCGTCACCATAATTTCTTTTGCAGCGCCTCTGGCTCCTTTTGATCAAACATCAATTCTTTCGTGGTTGCAAGATAGGGACGCACCTCCAGGGCTCCGACGAAATCACAATTGCTCAGAATAAGTCGGACGGCTGGAGGGCATTCTACCTTATGCTCGCTGGCGGGAACCATTGGTAGAGCATCAAATAAACGAGCACGCCTGTAACTGAAACATAAAGCCAGATTGGCATCGTCCACCGGCCGATGCGTCTATGCCGGTCCCAGCGGCGTCGAAATGCCGGGATGAGGGTCAGGACCACCAGCGGCAAGGTGACGAAAGCGAGGAGAACGTGCGTAGCCAGGATCGGAAAATAGATCACGGCTATCCAGCCGGTGTAACCGGATGATTTTTCGCCAACGTGCACATGATAAACAATGTAGCCGACGAGGAAAAGGGTCGATGAAATGATGGCCGCGATCATGCACGGCACGTGTCGCTGCCAGATATTTCTCCGAATCCAAAACCAGCCCGCAGAAATGAATATGGTACTGATAAAATTCAGCGTCGCATTAATTGCAGGTAGATCAGTTATTGTCATTTAATCAAAAAACGAAGGGTTTACTGTAGCGGCGGTCTATAACCGTCGCATTTTTTTCGACAAAGATTCGGCCCTCATAGAGCGCCGCTACAGCTTGAAATAAACGACGCGTCTCGTAGCAGTGAAATGATGCCACCAGTTCTTGAAGAGCCGAAAATTGCCGCCCCGCCCGCCCAAGATCGACGATCGCCCCTCGCGCGCCGGGTCGTAGTCAGTGTGGCGCGTTTCGTGGCGGTAATTGCACTTTCGGCCCTGCTTGGCGGCGGATGGTATCTTTCGAAAAAAGGCTTTGGCCGGCAGTGGCGTCATCGGGTCGTCGAAGAATTGCACAAGCGCGGGGTGGAAGCCTCCGTCGGCCGCCTCACCCTCGATCCGTTTCGGGGCCTGGTCGCAAAAGATGTTCGCATTTTCGATTACAAGAAACGCGAAAACACACTCGCCCGCGTCAGCGAAATTGCGCTCGACATCAATTACGCCGCCCTCATCCATCACGAACCGTTCCTCAACGCGCTTGATATCCGCAACGCCCAAATCACGCTGCCGCTCAAGAACGCGGAAGGAGAAGTGGAGCAGGCGCAGCTAAGGAACTTTCGCGCACACGTTTATTTTCCGCCCGAACAAATTTACGTCAGTCAGGCCGAAGGAATTTTTTGCGGAATGCGAATTTCCGCGACCGGACAATTGATTAAGCGCGCAAATTACACGCCTTCGCCAGAAATCTCGAAAGAAGAATGGCAAAAGCGGTTGTCGATCTTGCGACGCGTGGCGATGGAGTTGCAAAAGTTCGTCTTTCCGCGCGATCGTCCTTCTTTGGAGGTAAAATTCAGCGGTGATCTCGCCCAACTTGAAGACGCCCGGGTCGATGCGACGCTGCGCGGCGGGCAATTGCGGCGCGGCCAATATGAAATCCGCGATCTGTCCGCTGCGGCCGAGTGGGCCGATCAACGCTTGAATGTCAGTCGATTTGAATGGGCGGACCGCGCCGGAAGCTTCGCCGGGCGCGGCAGTTGGAGCCGGCAAAGCAACGAGGCAAATTTTCAGGCGCGCAGCACTCTCGATCTCAAAGGTTTTTTCGATGCCTTCGGGCTCGGGCGCTCACTCCGGGACACGAACTTTTACGCGGCGCCTTTGGTCGAGCTCTCCGGCTCGGCAAATTTCAGGAATGATCGGCCGCAATTAAAAATCATCGGTCATACCGCAGTTGAGAGTTTTGCTTATAAGACGGTCCCGTTCGCCAATTTGAGCGCCGATTTCTCCTGGGATGGTGAGCGCGCACTGCTCCGCGATCTCCATCTTCAGCATCAAAGCGGCCAGCTCAATGCGAATCTGTTTGAGGCACCGAACGATTTCCGGCTAGACATCGACAGCACAATCGATCCAGGCGCGCTCCGCCCGTTGCTCTCGGCCGATCTCAGTGAATTTCTCAGCGAATGGGAATGGCCGCGTCCGCCTACCGTTCATCTCGCCATTCGCGGTCCGGATCGAAAACCGGAGACGTGGAAAGGCGAAGGGACCGTGGCCCTGGACCGAACTCTATTTCGCGGCGTTTGGATGAACTCAGCCGGCGCCAAGATCCACTTCAGTGATGGCGCAATCACCTACGACGACTTGCGAGTAGCGCGCGATGAAGGTGTTGGCACCGGAGCTTTCACCTATGATTTCAAAAACCACGAAGTCCGCGTCGCAAATGTCAAAGCAACCCTGCGCCCTGCCGAAGCGATCCTTTGGATCGACCCGACGCTCTGGAAGGCGGTTGCGCCCTACAAGTTTCGGCAACCGCCGAACATTACCGCAAATGGCGTTTACCAATTTCGCGGTGGCAAGAAAACGCGGCTCGAGGTCACCGTCGAAGCAGCTCACGGCATGGAATACATCTTTCTGGGTAAAACTTTGCCCTTCGATCGCGTTTCGGGACGCCTTCTTTTCACGAACGACCGATTGCAACTTATTGATCTTAAGAGTGCATTGTTCTCGGGCACGGTCCGCGGCACCGCCGATATTTCGCTCGCGCATGACGATCCTCATTATCATGCCAGCGTGGCCGTTGCCGGGATCGATTTCCCGCATCTGACCGATCTTTATTACCAATATAAGACCGCCCACGGTGGGCTAAGCGGTAGCTACGATTTTACCGGCCTCGGCAGCGATGCTCGGAGCATGCACGGCAGCGGAAAAGTGGAAGTGACCAACGGCGATGTCTTCGCCATCCCGATCTTCGGTCCGCTTTCGGAAATCCTGAACCATATTTTGCCCGGCGCCGGTTACAGCATCGCGCGCAACGCCGGCGCCAGCTTCACCATCAAAGAGGGAATCATTCATACCGACGATTTCGAAGCTGCCGGCACGCTTTTCGGCATGCTCGGCCACGGCGACATTCATTTTCTCGACGACAAATTGAATTTCGACTTGCGGATGAATGCGAATGGCCCCGGCGTGTTACTCACGCCGATGTATAAACTTTTCGAATATGTCGGCGAAGGAAGCTTGAAAAAGCCGGATTGGCACCCGAAGAGATTTTAGTGATTGCGGATTGCGGAATGAAGGAGGCGCGAATCAAGCCACAGCGCTCCGGTCAATTCGCAGCCCGCGATCCGCAATCTGCAATTCTTTTGGGCGCCCACATGTCGATCGGCGGAGGGGTGTACACGGCGATCGAGCGCGCCCGCTCGATTGACTGCCGGGCCATGCAGATCTTCGTGAAGAACAACATGCAATGGTTCGCGCGACCGCTGGCGCGCGATGACATTCGCGCCTTTTTGGAACATCGGCAACGCAGCGAGCTCTTGGCGATCTTTGCCCACGCCAGTTATCTGATCAATCTCGCAGCCACCAATCCGCAGTTTCATGTTAACTCTTTGCGGGCTCTCTCCGAAGAACTGACTCGAGCCGACCAACTCGAGCTTCCGTTTCTCGTCCTGCATCCCGGTGCGCACCTTGGCGCAGGCGAAGAAGTTGGACTCAATAAAATCGCGGCAGCCATCGACAAAGTGCTGGGGAAATTGCCCAAAGTAAAAACGAGAATCGCGCTTGAGACGACGGCCGGTCAGGGTTCCTGCCTCGGCCACACTTTCGAGCAGATCGCTTTCATCATCGAAAATGTGCGCGAGCCGGAGCGACTCTGCGTTTGTCTCGACACGGGGCATGTGTTTGCGGCTGGTTATGATATCGGAAGCGAATCGGCGACTCGAAAAATGTTTCGCGAGTTCGATCGCGCGATCGGTCTCGAGCGCCTGGTCGCAATCCACTTGAACGATTCCAAAACCGTCCACGGCTCGCGGGTAGATCGACATGAGCACATCGGCAAAGGCAAAATTGGTATCGGCGCTTTCCGTCTCGTAATGCGCGATCGTCGTTTTCGTGAAATCCCCAAAGTGCTCGAAACCCCCAAGGGTAAAGATCTCCGCGAAGACGTGGAAAACCTGAAAACGCTGCGCGGATTGTTGTAGCGTTATTTAATCAGCCGGATCGCGAGCGGATAACGGTAGACCTTGCCCTCGCTCGCTTGAATCGATGCGATGATGACGAACACGATGTTCAAGATGTGGAGGATGGCGAGAATGAAGAAGCCGATCAAAACCAGGCAGAGCACGGCGGCGATCAGATTGTAAATCAACATCGATAACTGAAAGTTGAGCGACTCTTTGCCGTGGGCATCGATCTCGGCCGAATCGGCGCGTTTGGCCAGCCAAATGACCAGCGGCCCGACGATATGGCCGGCTAACGGTACTAAAAATCCAACCAGCGCGGTCGCATGGGCGAGCACACACCAGGTCCGCACGCTTGAAGATGTCGATGTGGCGGTGGGTTCCATAAGTTATCCTTTCACGCGCTCGATCTCGGCGCCGAGCTCGCTCAGTTTTTCATCGAGATGTTCGTAGCCGCGGTCGATGTGGTAAACGCGGCTGACTTCAGTAATACCGTCTGCTTTCAACCCGGCCAGCACGAGTGCGGCAGATGCACGCAGATCGCTCGCCATCACTGGAGCGCCAAGGAGATGATCGACGCCCTGGATGACCGCCGTCGGTCCCTCAAGATCGACATGTGCGCCCATCCGCTTTAACTCAGCGACATGCATGTAACGTTGCGGGAAAATGTTCTCGGTGATGACACTGATGCCGTCTGTCGTCGAGAGCAGCGCGCACATTTGCGCCTGCATGTCGGTCGGGAAACCTGGATACGGTTCCGTCGCCAGCTCGAGTGGTTTGGTTTCGCCGTTTGGTGAAACGGAAATCGAGTCTGCTGTCGCTTCAAGTCGAAAACCGCAATTCCCAAGCGCGTCCGTGACCGCTTTCACGTGCTCCGGCGTTACGCGCTTTATCGTAATTCCCTTCCCGCAAATCGCGCCCGCGACCAGAAACGTTCCCGCTTCGATCCGGTCGGGAATAATGTCGTGCTCGACGCCGTGCAATTCTTTCACGCCTTCGATGATGAGACGGCGCGTGCCGGCGCCTTCTATCTTTGCGCCCATCTTGGTCAAAAAATTCGCAAGATCGACAACTTCCGGTTCCTGGGCCGCGCCCTCGATCACGGTGATCCCCTCCGTCAGCACCGCCGCCATCATGATATTGTCCGTCCCGAGGACCGTTGGCCCAAATTTCCCGCGTAAGTTGATGACGGCACCGCCCAATTTCGGCGCAAAGACTTTTATATTGCCGCCTTCCACGCGCACAGCCGCGCCCAGGGCCTCGAAGCCTTTCAGATGCAAATCGATTGGGCGATCGCCAATCACGCATCCGCCCGGCATCGACACGCTCGCTTCTTTACAACGGCCGAGCAGCGGTCCAAGCACGCAAACCGAAGCGCGCATTTTGCGCACGACATCGTAGGGCGCGACCGAGTCGATCTTGTCCGCAGTCACACTCACTATCCCGCTGGCGCGTTCTACTTGCGCGCCGAGATGGGTCAAAATTTGCAGCATGTAATGCGTGTCGCTGAGGTCGGGCACGCGATGAATCGTGCACGACTCGCGCGTCAGTAAAGTCGCGGCCAGAATAGGCAGCGCGGAATTTTTCGAGCCGCTGATCTTGATCGAACCGGAGAGCGGATGGCCGCCGTGGATGCGGATTCTATCCATATCTGGCAAACAAAAAACGGGCTACACCTGAATAATCGTTTTTCGACGAAATGTCGTGGTATTTTTTTTGGGTGAGAAACTCCGAAAGCGCGTCGGCCTGGCCGATTCCGAGCTCGAGGGCGAGCAAGCCGCCCGGCCGAAGATGAGGCGGCGCCTGCTCGATCAGGGCGCGGATCAATTCGTCTCCCTGCTCGCCGGCGAAGAGGGCGACGTCCGGATCATGCAGGACTTCGGGCGAAAGAAGATGTCGATCTTGCGCGGCGATATAAGGCAAATTCGCGACGATGAGATCGAACGTTCCATCGACTTCGGCGAGAAGATTGCTTTTCAAAAACTCAACCCGATCGCTTAAAGCGAGCTGTTCAGCATTTTCGCGCGCCAGCGCGAGCGCGTCCTCCGAAAGATCGACCGCGACAATTTCTGCCTCTGGAAATTTCGTTGCCATACTCAACGCAATAACGCCGGCCCCGGTTCCAACATCGACAATTCTTTCCGCACTCCGCAATCCGCAATCCGCAACCAGTAGTTCCACCAGCTCCTCCGTTTCCGGCCGCGGGACCATCGCGCGTTTGTCGCAAAGAAAGATGTGTCCGCAAAATTCCACCGTCCCGAGCAAATGCTGGAGCGGCTCGCCCTGGCCGCGTCGCCTTACCAGCTCGCGCAACGTCGCCAGTTCTTTCTCGACAAGACTTCGTTCGAACTCGAGATAAAGCTCCATCCGCGTGCACCCCAGCACGTGGGCAAGCAAGTGCTCGGCGTTCAAGCGCGGATTGTCGATCTTGCGCTTCTTAAAATACCCGGTCGTCGATTGGAGGACTTCGAGGACGGTCATCAACTTGGTTTGGCAAGGCCGGATTTCCGAACCGTCCGACTTATTTTAAAATTCTACGGACGCGCCGGATGTGCGTTCCTGCCTTGGTGAGGCGCGCTCTCACACTGGAAGGGTCGATTCCTTCAATCGGTCCGCCACGTCGGCAACCTGCAAGGCCTTGATCATTTCTTCGAGGTCGCCTTCCATTACGCGATCCAAATTATAAAGCGTCAGTCCGATGCGATGATCGGTCACGCGGTTCTGCGGGAAATTATAGGTGCGAATTTTTTCCTCGCGTCCGCCGGAACCGATCTGGCTTTTGCGCGTGGCCGAGTATTTCGCTTCTTCTTCGCGTTGTTTCTCCTCGAGCAAGCGCGCGCGCATGATCGTGAGAGCTTTCTCCTTGTTCTTCTGCTGGCTGCGCCCGTCCTGACAACGCACAATTCGGCCGGTCGGAATATGCAACACCTGTACGGCGGAATCGGTCGTGTTCACACCTTGCCCGCCGGGACCGCCGGCGCGGCAAACTTCAATTCGCAGATCTTCCGGCTTCAATTCAAGATCGACATCTTCCGCCTCTGGCAACACCGCCACTGTCGCTGTCGATGTATGAATGCGGCCC
>Ga0137365_10001542_pt1 | contig 17980 bp, 13 predicted proteins | sample SagtaG_9_FD_104799 | JGI IMG/M metagenome (GOLD analysis project Ga0137365, IMG submission 104799) | Vadose zone soil microbial communities from Sagehorn Ranch, Mendocino, California, USA - Sage1_L_40_16 metaG | ecosystem: Environmental > Terrestrial > Soil > Vadose zone | place: USA...
TATGTCTATTTGAAGGCGCATTGTCACTTGCGCAATGGAGAGCGAAATTTTCGATTGGATCGAATCATTGAAGTGAAAGTAGAGGGTGATCAACATATTCGACTTCAACGAAAATGACCTAAGATCAAATCAGCGTGGATTGATCAGCCCACGCCAAAAAGAATGGTTAGGAATGACCGCGCGTGGCATTCGAAGCTTTTCATGGAAATCTGCTCTTGTGGCAGTTTTCTTTCTTTTTCTGGGATTGAGTATTATCCTGGTGATGTTCCTGCAAAATGAAAGATCGCGTGCCGCGCTCTTTTCAAACTCAATGAACTTAATTGCTTTACCAGGGACCGCGCTTGTCGTTTTGGCAATCCTTGCCTTTAGCAGCTTCCTTGCGCGCAGACAGGCGCACAGGCTGGAAAATTCCGTGCTTTTATCTGCATCGGGAACGATTCGCTTCGATCAGGATTCTTCAGGCGAAAGCGGTATCACCAGTTATTATGTCTTTGTAGGCAAGAAGAGATTTACATTTGCGGATGATATGAGCGTGGTCTTCAAAGAAGGAGAGAAGTACAAAGTCTATTATTGCAAATCGGGGATTTATGAGTTTGTGTTGTCATTGGAGCAAACAAACCATTAAGAGTGAAAGAATTTATCGCCTCAATAGTCGGCAGTAAATTTATCCCCTTTTCGGGAGAATGTTAATGAATACGTTATTGGCGCAATTCGACGGTCCATACTTAGTGCGCCGCGAAGAATTGATTGATTCTGTAAGGTTATTCCGTATTTGCTTTGGGGAATCAGAGATCGAAAACGAAGAAGAAATACTCGCTAAGTATATTCCTCCACGCCGTGGAGGCACTTATGTATTGGTACGTGAGGGTAAACCCGTTTCACAAATTGGTATTTTCCATGATCAGCTCAAAATGTACGATGGAACGATACGAACTGGCAGCATTGGTGGAGTGTGCACCCATCCCGATTATCGCAGGCAAGGTTTGGCGAGTCATTTAATGGAACACTGTACACAGCAATTGGTGAAAGAAGGGGCACGGCTCATGTTGATTTCGGGAGATGAGGGAGTCTATATGCGGCTCGGGAATGTGTTCCAAGGAAAATATATTTACTTTTCAGTCAAACCAGGGCAAGGTAGTCAATGGAGGTCTACACCAGCCGATCTCGTGCTTCGCAGGGCAACAGACGCCGATGCCCTGATATGTAGCCAACTGTATCAGGCTGAACCTGTTCACTTCGTCCGCCAAAAATCCGATTTCGTTCGCGCAGTGCATGACCCAATGAGTAATACATATGTTCATGCTGATCAATGGATCATCGAACGCTCCGGGCAAGCCGTGGCATATCTGTTTTTGGGATTCCTATGGGGTTTACCCGACGGACTAGGCTCAGGGATTCGGCATGTAGGCGAATACGCGGGCAGTCGTTCGGCGTTGGTAGATGCTCTCAATCCGCTCATAACCACAGGTAACTTGAAAGATTTGTCTTGGCCAGTAGCTTGGCAAGATGTAGAGCTGATTCAATTGCTCCGGGATAGTGGCTTTGAGGGGACAGTGGCATCCTTAGACGGTGCTACTCTGCGTATCATCAATTTCCCCGGCCTCATAAAGGATTTGCGTCCGATCCTACGGGCACGTTTAGATAAGAATTTATTGCGCGGCTTACGCTTTGCACAGAGGGGTCCGCTATTGGGTGGGACTGGAGCTGATCGGTATACAATCACTCGTGGATCGGAACGTCTGGAATTGGATGGTGCGGCAATGACACGCCTGGTCATGGGAAGTGCCGATATCGAATCTGAGTCTATCCCCACATCCGGCGCTTTGGCGGAAGTGATTTCAGCACTTTTCCCTTTGCCATCCTTCCTGCCTGGATTGAATTACCATTAGAACAGTGAGGCATCTGAACACTTTACTTCTCAAGTAAAATCTAACTCTATGAAAGAGTTTATTTACTCTCGCAACGCAGTCTATGAAACTTTGCGCGCCAAGCGCAGGGATGTATTCAAGATCCTAATTGCAGAAGGTGCGCAGGAGAAAGGTCGGCTTACCGAGATTCTGAAGATGGCAAAGGAGCGCCGAATTCCCGTTGAAAAAGTGCAACGGGCGCGGCTCGATAAATTCCATCAAAATCATCAGGGAGTAGTGGCTGAGGTTAGTGGATATTCGTACAGTGATGTGGTTGAAATCCTTGAAAATACAAGCCAAAAGAATGAGCAGCCTTTTATTTTGTTGTTGGATTCTTTGAATGACCCACAAAATTTTGGAACACTGTTGAGAACAGCAGAAGCCGTTGGTGTGCATGGCGTAATCATCCCGTTGGCGCATACGGTAGAAGTCACGCCGGCAGTGGTCAATGCGTCATCGGGCGCCAGTGAGCATCTCTTGATCGCGCGCTCCAATCTCGCGCAAGCCATAGACGCGTTGAAAGAGGCGGAGGTCTGGATTGTTGGTCTGGATCAGGCTGCGGCTGAGATTGAGTCGAATAGTCGTCATCTGAAGGGCGCGTTGGGATTGGTCGTTGGCTCGGAGGGCGAAGGTATCCGACAGTTAATTCGCTCCAAGTGCGATATTGTTTTGAAACTTCCCATGCGCGGAAAGATCGAGTCGCTCAATGCCGCGGTTGCAGGTTCAGTGGCTTTATATTTGGCATATCTCGCAAGGCGAGACTAGAAGACTAGTGGACTAGAGACTAGGAGACTATCTTGGTTCAAGCAACGTATCACTTTCCGCGTGGCTTTTTATGGGGAACGGCAACTGCCGCGCATCAGGTGGAAGGCAACAACACAAATAATCAGTGGTGGAAATGGGAACAAGATGGTCATACGGATGGGACATCTGGTCTGGCGTGCGATTGGTGGGGCGGCCGCTGGAAGGAGGACTTCGACCGCGCCGCGGAAACTGGACAGAACGCGCATCGTCTTTCAGTGGAGTGGAGCCGTATTCAACCGACACCTGATACTTGGGATGAGGATGCACTCGAGCATTATCGCACCATGTTGCGTGGGCTACGCGATCGTGGCATAACACCGATGGTCACATTACATCATTTCTCTGATCCATTGTGGTTGTTTGAAATGGATGGATGGGAACATAAGGAAGTCGTATCTTTGTTTGAAAAATTTGTCCGGAAGACAGTGGGCGCGCTAAAAGAATATTGCACACTTTGGTGCACGATCAATGAACCGAATGCGTACGCGATTTTCACTTATGTGACAGGCGACTTTCCAAACAAGCATCGCGGTATCAACCTCGCTATGCAAGTGATGGCAAATATGCTGCGCGGCCATGCCGTAGCGTATCGTGCAATTCATCAAATCCAGCCTGAGGCGCGGGTGGGGTATGCTCATCATCACCGCCCCATGGTGACGAAACGTTCGTGGTCTCCACTGGATGCCCTGATGCGGAGGATTTATCATCAGGGTTTCAATACAGTGTTTCCATCCGGAATCAGCACGGGAATCATGAGAACACCGATCGGAAAGTTTCAGGTGCCTGAGGCGAAGGGCACGCAGGATTATCTGGGACTTAACTATTATTCGGTGGATACGGTTAGTTTTCATCTGTGGAAACCTAGCAAACTTTTCTCACATAGAGAGTATCCCCCAGATGCTGACTTGAGCGACAACAAATTTATTGCAAATATTCCTGAGGGTTTTTTCAATACCATCAAATGGGCAGTGCGGACTTACCCGAACCTGCCCATCATCATCACCGAAAACGGCATAGAAGATTCGGATGATCATATCCGCCGACGCTACATCGCTCAACATATTCATCAGATGTGGCGTGCGGTCAATTTCAATTGGCCCGTCAAGGGATACTTCCATTGGACGCTAGTAGATAATTTCGAGTGGGAACGTGGCTGGACACAGCGCTTCGGACTCTGGGGACTCGATGTTGAGACCCAAAAGCGGATCAAACGCCCCTCAGCCGATCTATACGCCGAAATCTGCAAAGAAAACGGGCTTTCTTCTGAAATGGTGCAGAAGTATTGTCCTGAAGTATTTGATAAGTTGTTTCCTGTGTAGTTCCTATATAATTGCTGAACAAACATCAATGCTAACGAAGGAGTATAGGGTATGGACGTTCAATTGCAGTTATCAGGTTTGAATGAGTTGCTTGCAGTCATTTATGGTAATAATATGCGCCTCAGCATATTGCTGCGCGAACTAGGATTTGAACAACCCCAGATCGAACAATTGCAAGATGGACATCTTGAGATTGCTGTTACCCAATTTTTAGAAGTGATCCATAAACGCCTTACCAGCGACTCAGGCAAGGATACCTATTATCAAATTCTCAGTCGCCGTTATGGATTGGATGGCGAGCCGCATCAGCAACTCTCAGCCATTGCAGAGAAGCATGGCTTTAGCCCTGAATATCTTCGTCAATTATTCGAGGAAATCATTCACAGATGTCAAAGTAAAACGTGGCAAACAGAGCTCAAGAAAAGCCTGAAATACATTATCGTCATTCAGCTTGGGAAAATGCATGAACGTCCCACCCATGAATATGTTACTGAGAAACTGGAGCGATTATCCAATTTACGCAATGCAGCAGAGTTCACTCGATTGATTTATGAAACCAAGCGGACAGAAATTCTGAAGCAGATCCAATCTGAACTGAATGAACTCGACGCCGAATACAAGCCCACACTCGAAGCTGCCGAAGATAATATCGCTGCATTGGAAAATGAGATCAAAACCGACGTGCTGTTATATGGTGAAAGCGTTTCTGGCGGGATGTATCGCGCCTCTTATACTCAAGGACGCGTCTCTTGGGATAACGAAGGCATGGTGAAGTACGCAACATCACATCCTGATGTCCTTCAATTTCGCAAGCAGGGACAACCAATCGTTTCTCTACGTGTGGTGAGTAAAGATTGAATCTACCTATAGAATTTGTCCGTAACATCGAAGGTGTATTTGGTGAGGACGGCAAGCAATTCCTAGCCAATCTGCCCACGTTGGTTGAGGAAGCCTCCACGCGCTGGGACTTGACTGATGTTCAGCCTGCTCCAAATCTTTCCTATAACTTCCTAGCATTTGCGAATCGTGGTGACGACCAAGTGGTATTGAAAATGATCGTGCCAAATCTCGAGCTAAAAAGTGAAATGGCGACACTGCGTCTCTTCAATGGTGAAGGCGCTTGCAGGTTAATTGAATATGATGAAGAAAAATATTGGATGCTTCTCGAACGCTTGAAGCCTGGTGCGATGCTGTCCACAGTGGAAGACGACGAAGAGGCAACACACATCGCCGCGGAGCTAATGCAAAAGATTTGGAGACCTTTGGACTCACAGGAGCATACCCCTGCGGGGCATCTGGTACTCCAACAATTTATTCGATTATCCGATTGGTTCGATGGATTGAAAAAACTGCGTCTGATGTTCAACAGTGGGACAGGTCCACTCAACGCGGAATTAGTTGACCGAGTGGAACATTCGGTAAAGGATTTCTTTGTTGAGAATCATAAACCTGTGCTCATGCATGGTGACTTCCATCATTTCAATATTTTGTCCTCAGAGCGCGGCTGGTTAGTGATCGACCCAAAGGGAGTCATTGGGCCCGCGGGTTACGAGGTGGGGCCGTTCCTGATCAATCCATGGGGCGATCTATTAAACAGGAACGACTATCGGCTGATAACAAAAAGGCGGATCGATATCCTGCATGAGCGGCTAGGGTTCGAGCGTGAACGCATCCTTGAATGGGGATTGGCACACGCGGTCCTCTCTGTATGGTGGAGCATTGAGGATCATGGAGATTGGGAATATGCCATGCAATGTGCGGAATTATTTGCGACCTTAAAATGATACAGCCTCTCGTGCGAGAGGCTGTATCCAAAACAGCGACCTCTTACCTACCGATGAAGGTAAAGACCGCGGCGCCGAGGGCAAAGATCGCAGCCAGCACACCAAAGAAGGTCATACTTGATAGGAAATACGCTAGACCATAACACAAGAAGAACAACACAGTACACCAGGCGGCAATCGATTTAGGCATCATCATTTCACACTCTCCTTTAGAAACTAATTTGAGGCTCCGCGAGCCTACTACTTAAGTAAACACGAGCGTGATTGGCACGTTACGAGCTTTATAGCCTTCTCACAAAACCAGCTTGTGTGGGATGGTAGAATCGGCATCTATGGCTACGATTGCCCCCACTGAATTTTCCATGCAACGCTCACATATTTCTGACCAAACCAGCCCCGTGAGATGGGTGTGGTCACACGCGCGCCGTCATTGGTGGATCATTATCATGATGGTGATCGGTGCGATTGGGAACGCGGGTCTCGCGGCAGTGGTGCCGGTGTTGACCGGGGACGCGTTTAATGCAATGCTCAAGCCCACGCCAGATACGAGCGTGTTGATTCCGCTAGCCTTGATCATCGGTGTTACGCAGATCATACGTGGTGTCTTGCAACTGGGGCGCAACTTTGGCGCTGAATTGCTTGCCCAAAAGATAGAACGCTCCGTGCGGGATGAGTTGTATCTATCCTTGCTTGGAAAGAGCATGACCTTTCATAACCTGCAGCCTGTGGGCGATACGATGGCGCGCGCGACGAACGACGTGCGTGAGGTCAATTATATGTTCAGTCCTGGCGTCAATCTTGTAGTAGGATCATTCATCTTTTTATTGGTGCCGATCTTTGTTGCGGGACGTTATCACCCAACGCTTCTGTTTGTTCCTGTTGTTTACATCTTCGTCTATTTTGTTACTCTTGCCCGTTATTTAAGAACGCTCGCGCCAGTCACTGATGAAGTCCGCTCCACGTTTGGTGTGATGAATACGCACCTCTCCGAATCACTGGATGGCGTAGAAGTGGTGAAGGGTGCGTCGCAGGAAGATGCAGAGGTGGATCGCTTTGTGATGAATGCCCGACGCGTGCGCGATGCGTTTGTAAGACAAGGAGATCTTGAAGGACGTTATGTGGCAATGCTGTTACTTGGCTCTGCCTACGCTTTTGGCCTGTTCCATGCGCTTCTGCTGTTTCGTAGTGGACAGCTTAACCTCGGCGAGGTAGTAGGGTATTTTGGTCTGTTGCGGTTGCTGGATTTTCCTACGTTCGTATCCACGTTTGCCTATTCACAGATTTCGTTGGGCTTGTCGAGCGCGCGTCGCATTTTAGAGTTGATCAACCGTGAGACGAACCTCGACCAGAATACGCAGGGCTATGCAGATGTGATGAGAGGTGAAGTGGAGTTTCGGAATGTGAGCTTCACCTACGCGCTGAGCGGAGCGACCCACCAGGGGAGCGAAGACGAAGCGCATGTTGATACAAACGGTCCTCTGTCTCCATTCACTATGCCTCGTTCCGCTCAGGACGAAGTTCTTCAAAACATTTCCTTCAAAGTGAAACGTGGTCAGACAGTCGCAATCGTCGGACAAACAGGAGCAGGTAAAACATCTCTGGTCAGGCTCATCAATCGAATATACGATGTCACGCAGGGCCAGGTCCTTGTGGATGGCGTAGATGTGCGTGATTGGAATCTCGCCGCGCTCCGTTCGCAGATTTCCATGATCGAGCAAGATATTTTTCTATTTTCGCGATCAGTGAGCGATAATGTCGCTTTTGGGAAACCAGAAGCAACTCAAAGTGAGGTCGAGATGGCAGCGAAGTCCGCGCAGGCAGATGATTTCATTCAAACCTTTGATAAGGGATATTCTACTGTTGTGGGTGAAAGAGGCGTCACGCTTTCAGGTGGACAACGCCAACGTATTGCGTTAGCGCGCGCCTTCCTGACCGATCCACACATTTTGATTCTGGATGACTCCACGTCCGCGATTGATTCGGCAACGGAGGACAAGATCCAGCGTGCCATCGCAAACGCGGCCCGCGGTCGGACGACATTTATCATCACACATCGCTTATCTCAAATCCGCTGGGCAGATTTGATCATCGTGTTGCGCAAAGGCAAGATCGTGGCCATCGGCGCGCATGATGAATTGATGAAAACATCTGAAGCATATTCGAGGATATTTAGAGAATAAATTTTCTGTCATTGCGAGCCCGCAGGGCGAAGCAATCCCCTAATTTATGAGGAGATTGCTTCAATCGCTTCGCTCCCTCGCAATGACAATGTAAAAGAGGATTATGGGTTTCTTTGCTGGATTAAACGACGAAAAATATGACCGCCAGTATACGGACCGTGAACTGGTGCGTCGCATGCTGGAATATTTCAAATCACAAAAGGCGCGGCTCGTGTGGGTGCTTGTGCTTGTCGTTATGCTAGCGGGCATCGGCGCGGCATTACCTGTCCTAGTTGCGCGCATGGTGGATTTGCTAAAAGAACAACCGTCGCTGGGAGCTATCAGCCTGGTTGGTCTTGCCATGCTATTAATCGGGATTGGGTTGTGGGGCTTGAACTGGGCGCGGCGTAGTCTGGTAATACGCGCAGTGGGAGATGTGGTACTTGACTTGCGGACACGCGCGTTCCGAGCTGCGGCGGAGCATGATCTTTCGTTTTACGATCAATTCTCTTCTGGGCGTATCGTCTCGCGTATCACGTCAGATACAAACGATTTCGGTCAGTTAATTATTATCGTCACAGATGTTGGTTCGCAGATCGTTCAAGCAATCATCCTGGGCGTTGTATTATTCCGGACGGATCTGAAATTATCATTGTTGTTGATGGCTTTCCTGCCCGTGATCTTCGCCGTTGCAGCAGGTTTCCGTACATTGGCACGACGCGTCACCAAACGTGGCATGAAAGCGATGGCAGATGTGAATGCCGCGATCAAGGAAACCATCAGTGGGATTTCAATTGCGAAGAACTTCCGCCAAGAGGAAAGTGTTTTCAAGTCGTTCGATGAATCGAACCAGCAATCATATCGCGTCAATGTGCAACGCGGTTTTGTGCTTTCGCTAGTCTTTCCTACGCTCAATGCACTGGGCGGCATCTTTGTTGGCATTCTCATTTATTTCGGTGGCTTGAGCGCGGCACAGGGAGTAGTTTCCGTCGGTGCGTGGTATCTGTTTATCATAAGTCTCGATCAATTCTTTTTCCCTGTGCTCAACCTTTCCGCATTCTGGGCGCAAATTCAGGCGGGACTCTCGGCTGCCGAGCGCGCCTTCGCGTTGATTGATGCTGACCCGAACGTCATTCAAACTGACCGACGGAACGTGCCTCCATTAAAGGGAATGATTCACTTCGATGAAATTCATTTCCGTTACGTGGAGCATGAACCGATTCTGACTCACTTCAACCTGCTCGTACAGCCCGGAGAGACTCTTGCCCTGGTCGGTCACACTGGTGCAGGGAAGTCATCTATTGCGAAGTTGATCGCCCGCTTCTATGAATTTCAACAAGGACGTTTGTTGATCGATGGTCACGACATTCGCACGTTTGACTTAGCACAGTATCGTCGTCAGTTGGGGATCGTCTCACAAGCCCCTTTCCTGTTTTCGGGTACCGTAGCAGATAACATCCGTTATGCCGCGCCGGATGTGACCGATAAGGAAATGCTGAGCATGGCGCGCAAAATTGGAGACGGTGAATGGCTGGAAACGCTTCCAAACGGCATACAAACTGAGGTTGGAGAAAGAGGTGGGCGTCTCTCCATGGGGCAGCGTCAACTTGTGGCGCTAATGCGAGTCTTGATGCAGAAGCCGGCTATCTTCATTCTCGATGAAGCGACTGCCAGCATTGATCCATTCACCGAGTGGCAAATCCAACAGGCACTAAATCTCATCTTGAGAAATTCGACGAGCATTCTGATCGCGCACCGTCTTTCGACAGTAAAAGCCGCAGATCGAATCGTTGTGATGGAAAAGGGAAGAATTATCGAAGAAGGGAATCACAATGGCTTGCTTGCGCAAGGTGGGCATTACGCAACACTATATAACGCATACTTCAGGCATCAGTCACTGGATTACAAACCACCAGGTGTAGAAGAACTTCTTGCGTATAAATCTGAATTGTCTTAAGTAGTCCTCCATCCCTCCAGATGAAAAACACGCGCAAGCCTATCACTTAGCAATGGCGCGAAGACATTGATGTAATATAAAAGCTTGGCCTGCGGAGGAACGATTACGATAGGTCTTCTTCTCCTAATGGCATCAACAATGCTAAGAGCGACTGTTTCGGATGAAATCTTTGGTGAAATCCACGAAAATTGAAGATCATCAATCATGGGTGTATCCACTCGCCCGGGCAGTACATTGGTCACAGAAATTCCGCTGTTCTTCAATTCCTGTCTAAGAACTTCACAAAACCCGGTTAAAGCAAATTTTGCTGAAACATAGGGAGCATCTGGTGGCAACCCAATTTTGCCATCCATACTTGTCACGACCACGATATGGCCGCTTTTTTGATTGAGCATATGTGGGAGGACAGCCTTGATGCAATATACGCCGCCAAAAAAATTAACATCTAATGACCGTTGAATGTCAGCCGGATCCAGATCTATGATTGGCGCTTGAATATATTCTCCGGCATTCGATACTAGGATATCTATCCGACCCCATTGAGCGAGAACCCCTCGAACCATCTGCTCCACTTGTTCTCTCTGGGTGACATCGGTTGGAATAACAATGACATTTCTTCCTTGACGTTTAATTTCTTCGGCGATTTTAAGTAAAACATCTCCGCTTCGAGCAGCTAAAGCTACAGATGCACCAAGCTTTGCCAGCGCCAATGCAGTGTCCCGTCCAATTCCTGATGAAGCGCCTGTGACGATGGTAACTTTATTCAGAAAGGAATTACTCTTCATCTGCGACGGGAGTTTCAAGATTTATGGAGTTGGTGTTGCTTACAATAGTGGAGCGTTGCCCGCTGGTCTCGAGTAGAAATGGACCTTGGGGAATATAGTTCGTGATTTCAATATCCTTATGATCCATGGCTTCCCATATCGCTTGGAAAGCCTGTTTCCCTTCAACCCACTTTTCCACAATTACAAGGCCATGTCCGGGCAGAACAGTGAATACAATTTGACGGGGATCTCCTGGGTTTTGCAGAGCAGAGGAACTTGAAAACGCCTCTTGAACCGCACGATATTGAGCATCGGTCGAACAAGATACCGGATAGTGGAGATAACTTTCTGGCACAGAAACATATTCGACACAATTCCGGTCAAAAGACCGAACACCTCGATGTCCATGCAGCTTCGATCGGATGACAGGAACCTGCGCGCCGTTCCGCAAGGAAATTTTAGGCAAGTGCATATCCATCCCAATCATTTCAACCGCTTCTGAGGAGGGTGGGTAATTCGGATGCCCTTGAACTTTTCTGATCAATGCGCCATCATGTTTCGGTTTAATACCGGCGATCACAGCTAGGTCTTTATCTGTAATGTTTTCTTTCCGTACAGGTCTAGCGCTTCCCGTGATCGTTGTCAACAAACCATTGATCTGTGCATCCCAGGTAGCGAAACACCCTTCGCTATACTGTTGTGAAATCGCGTCACTGAAGCCAGGAATCTCCGCTACATCAGAAACATGAATCATTTCCGTGAAGAAATCTCTTTTGCCAAGCTCCTGACTTGCCTGGGTCATTTCCTGAATGGTAGAGAGACTATTCCACTCCTCTCGCTTAATCTCGGGCTCTATAGTCTGATGCTTTGTGATCTCCTCTGTACTGGCTGCTGTCATAATACGGGTGGCAATATCCTGATAAAAGGTCTGCGGATTTTCAAATTTAATCTGTGGATGCGCGCCTACCATGTCAAACAAAAATGCTGACGTAGGTTCATCTTTACCGATAATGAGCAACACACGAATGCTCTTGGTCTGGATCTGGATGACCCTCAGCAAATACATGATGGTGCCACCTCGTTTGCCTTGCCGATATAAAGTTTTATGGGCAGTTTCAGGGATACCGGCGAACCCGGGTCTCATCTCCACGCCACTCTTCAATAATTCTTCGATCTTAGCCATCCATTCACTGAATTGTTCAGGCCCTGCCTGAACAATGGTAAACACTGTCGGAGTATGTTTCAATTTATATCGGCGCCGGGCGGTAAACATAAGTGCTTCGCGCCAGCCCAGAGGCTCTCCCAATCTGGCAGTGGTCAAGATAACATTGGTTTCGATGGATGGAACTTCTTGGGTTGTATGCCCTTCGTGCTGAAAATAATCCATGAGGTCTGAGGCAACGCGATTTGCTAGGCCTGTAGACGGCCCAGAAACATAAGCTATGCTTAACTGTTTAAGCCAGGAGTGAATCGGAGTATGAATTAACATATAAAATCTCTATGTTTAAAAATTTTTAGCTCCCGCAATGCATATTGAGACACATTTTATTTGTTCTCTCAAAGTATTACAGAAGCGTTTGAACAAACGCCAATTATTTTACCCTTTTTGGTCTCAACTTACTAACTGTTTTGGTGAGGGATTTACAATCGTACATAGCTAACAATTAGATATGTCGAAAAGATTGGTTTGTAAAGACTAACGAAAATGGATGCTTAGCGCTGTCCGCTTTTTATATATGCCGGGTGCTGCGCGGGTCTAAAGCATCACGCAAACCATCACCGACAAAGTTGATACACAACACTGTTAGCATAATGAGCAAGCCAGGGAAGATCCACAGCTACGGGCGCCTTGAATATATTTTACCGAACTATCAAAGATATTCCCCCAACTCGCAGTTGGCGCCTGAACACCTAGACCTAGGAAACTGACATACGCCTCGCTCAAAATAGAATTGGCAACCCCGAGTGTAGTTGTCATAATGATCGGGGCAATCCGTTGAAGTAAACCTAGCAGATCTTACTCACTAATCGTCCATTCGTGTGCATTCCAGAAAGGAGTCGCGCCGGAGAATCTAACCCCTTGCAGGCGGTTGCTCACAGACCAGAGATCAGGATCCTTCCACAGCCCGACCCAGACCAGATCGTCATACATAATCTTCTCGATCTGATAATAAATTTGCTTGCGCGCCTCAGGATCAATAGTGGTTGCCTGTTGTTCAAATAACTTGTCGAGTTCGGGATTGCAATATCCTTGCCAGTTCCAGCCTTCCGGATTATCTGCACTGACCACTTCCGAGCATGTCCAGTAGATAGAATTCTCAGGATCGGGGAAACTGCCCACGTTGGAGTATTCGGAAACATCATACTGGCCCGTTGCCTGAGGACCGCTATCGGCGAAACCATTGAAGAAATCATCGCCATAGTTCTTCAAGTCTGCACCGATACCCACTTGTGCCCACATCTGCTGCACAATAGCTTGTACATCCTTGCGCAGTTGGCGCTGGTTGGCAACATAGCGTAGCACCAGCTCTTTTCCATCCTTGTCGCGGGTGCCATCCCCGTTGGAATCCACCCAGCCTGCCTCATCCAGCAGACGTTTCGCTTCCTCTGGATCATAAGGATAGGGTTTCAGGCTTGGGTCGCCGAAGGGTGGCGTGCTGTCCCAAAACGTTGCTGGTACTACGGTCAGCCCACCAAGGAGATCTTTTACGATCTTATTACGGTCAGTCGCCAGGACGATCGCCTTACGGACATTCGCATCTGACATTGCAGGATGTGCTGTCTTGGGGTCGAAATTCATGTACCAACCTTCGTCATAGCCGGAAGGTTGTGTTGTGAATTTCGCTTTACCACTATTGTTAATTGCCTCCGATTGAGACCAATCGAGGGATGTGCCGATATCGGTATCACCTGCTAAGATGGCAACTCCCTGTTCAGCATCATCCGTTATACGGATGAAAATTTGCTTCAGCTTAGGCGGGCGGATCCAATTTGGATTCGCCTCAAAGATTATGTGACTATCGGGTTCCCACTCTTTGAATACAAACGGTCCAACACCGACCTTGGGAGCGTGATTCCATTCTGCATTATCGAGAGTCCCATCCTCATCGAACACGGGCTGTAGAATATGCTCGGGAAGGACACCGTTGGTAAAGAGTGAAGTCTGCCATGCTGCAAATGGCTCTTTAAAATGGATAACCAGTGTGGTATCGTCGGGAGCCTCTATACTCTCCACATAATCTTCGTAAGGGTAGCGACTACTGACAATATTCTTGTCCGACATGAACATATCATAGGTGAAGACAAAATCTTGCGCGGTGACCGGTTCGCCATCGCTCCACTTCACATCGTCACGCAGCTTCACAGTGAGAGTCAAGCCATCTGCGCTCAACCCACCATTATCCAGCGTGGGGATTTCAGCAGCGATCTCCGGTACAGGTTTATTATCTGGGCTAAATGACCATAAACTCTTGAGCCAGAATTGAGTAGTGATCGTCGAGAACCACTGTTCGGCGTAGAGTGGACTCAGAGTAGTTGGCTGTTCCACAAAAGTGATGATCGCAGTTCCGCTGTCCGTTGGTTGTCCGGTGGGCGGAGCCTCGGTAGCAGGGGCTTGTGTTGTGGCTGGTGACTGAGTTACCGGAACGTTCCCACCACACGCTGTCAAAATCATGCTTACTAAGATGGCGAGCGACACCAAAGGGTATAGGTTACGTTTCACGGTTCTCCTCCTGAGAGAATAGGTTGAATATCAACATCTGGGGAAATCGGAGAATGCTGAAACGCCAAGCGTTCGTTTTGATACCTTCAAAATCGCGTTTGTCCTGTTTCATGCTCCAGGACAGGCTTATCGCAAACAGAAAGTATTCGGGTTATTCTCGGGCAAATCCTGAGTCCCTCGCCTCATATGGTCTCGCCACTCACGCACACTCTCTGGCGGTGCTAGAGAGTATAAGTGTACTGTTCTGAAAAGTGAATAAACTTGCTAATAAGATATATCCAAATCCATGCCATCGTAGAGATGAGCGACTTGATCAGCATAACCATTGAACATCAGCGTAGGGCGACGTGCCAATTCACCGATGCGCCGCTCTGATACCTGCAACCAGCGCGGGTGTGGGTGATTGGGGTTCACGTTGGCATAGAAACCGTATTCCTTCGCATTAACATTTGTCCAAAACGTGTCGGGCTGTTTATCCACCAGTTCGATTTTAACAATAGACTTGATGGACTTGAATCCATATTTCCACGGCACAACCAAGCGGATGGGTGCACCATCTGAATTCGGTAATGGCTGACCATATAAACCTGTCGCCAAAATTGTCAAATTGTGCATAGCTTCATCCAGGCGCAATCCTTCTTGATAGGGCCAGGGATAGAATTCGTTTCCCTCGCGTGGGAATTGTTTCTTATCCATGAGAGTTTCAAAGCGGACAAACTTCGCCGCTGAAGTTGGTTCAACTTCCTTCAAAAGGCTGGCTAGCGGAAATCCCATCCATGGGATGACCATGCTCCAGGCTTCCACGCAGCGCAGGCGATAAATACGTTCTTCCTGTGGGAATTTCTTAAGCAGATCTTCAATCGCATATTTCTTTGGGTTATTCACCAGCCCATAGACTTCCACCGTCCAGGGATGACTCTTGAAATCCTTTGAAAGTGGATTGACCGCTTCTTTGTTGCTACTAAACTCATAGAAATTGTTGTAATGAGTGATATCGTCGAATGAATTCGCGGGATCACCGAATTCATCTTTCTTAACTGGAAAAGCAGTCGCGTCACTTCCGGGTACGGCACTCCCGGTTGCCTTGGGCGCGCAGGCGGCTAACAGTGCGGACCCGGTCACAATGCCCGCGGCTTTGAGAAACTCGCGCCGTGAGAGATAAAGCGAGTGTGGGGTGATCTCTGAGGATTTGATAGGAACAGATTTATATTTGTTATTCATAGTCAGATATTCATTATGAAAAGTGCTTGGCCAGAAAACAAAAAGGAAATGCAGATTTTATTCAACGAATAATTTGCTCGCCTGTACAGAAAACCACAATTCCTTCTCAAGTTGTTTCATTCCATGGCCTCAGTGCTAGATAATTTTGGTTAATATGAATAACGTATTGATTTCATTAGGTGTACGACCTATCTGCCAACAATGTAATAAATTCTTTTCTGGAATTTCCACTCTTCACTTGGGGAAAATGTATGCCTATATGATTCCTAATATCTTCGTTAATAAAACCTGAGATGAGGATTAGGTAAATGTAAGTGGCCCAGGCAGCTTCGTTGCTTCGCTCCTGGATTAAGGTCTGGTCATCAGCTTTAATCTTTGATCGTTTGTCTGCTAAGTTTATGTTAAAAACGAAGAGAGTTGATTATTAATGATCAAGAAAGGCGAAGGACAGTACTGTCTTTTGATTTTTATAAATGCCGCGTGCTGCGGGGGTCGAATGCGTCGCGCAAGCCGTCACCCATTAGGTTGATACACAGTATGGTAAAAATGATGAATAGGCTGGGGAAAACCCACATCCACCAGGCGCCTCGGATAATAAAGGACTGGGCCTGCTGCATCATATTACCCCAGGTAGCGGTGGGAGGCTGGACACCAAGCCCTAGAAACGAAACATAGGCTTCAGTGAGAATGGCATTAGCCAAACCCAGGGTGGCTGCCACAATGATAGCACCTAGGGTGTTGGGCACCAAATGGCTGAAGAATATACGGGCAGAATTGGACCCAAGCGCCCTGGCAGCTGTGATGTAATCCAGTTCCTTTAAGGAGAGCACATTGGCACGCACAATACGGGCAAGATACATCCAAGAAGTTAACCCAATGACTAAGATGACGATGCCTATGCTGCCGCTGAAGTTCCGCCCCAGAAATTTAATGGTTGGTATATTACGGCCAAGGAATTTTGCCAAAACGATGAGCAGAAATAAGGATGGAATGGCCAGCATCGCTTCAGTGAAACGCATCAACAGGGTATCCACCCAGCCACCAAAATAGGCGGCTGTAGCACCGATCACAGTGCCGAGGCTGACCTCCAAAATCACAGCTAGAATCCCAATGAAGAGGGAAATTTGACCTCCATAGATGATGCGATTGAATACATCACGCCCGGTACTATCCGTACCCAAAGGATGGCCTGCCATGGGTGGGCTTAAACGGACCAACAGATCCCCTACATTGGCGCTTTTCTCAGGCACAAGGAAGGAACCTATAAGGATAAAGACCAGGAGCAAAATGGTGCCGATCCCACCTAACAAAGCCATGCGGTGCTTGCGGAAGCGCCGCCAAATTAGCTGGCTGGGCGTAAGAGCCACTTTGCTTTCTGCTCTTACAAAGTCTACGGAGTCAACAGTTGTCGGTTCAGCAATATCAGGATTAATAGTCATGGCAAACTCTCCTAGCTCAGTTGAATACGCGGGTCAACGATTGTATATGCTAGGTCAACAATAATTGTAAAGAATACGACGGCGCTGGAGGTCAGCAGAAGCACACCTAGCACCACGGGGTAATCGCCACGTTCCGCGTACTCCCAAAACAACCGTCCCATGCCTGGCCAGGCAAAGACCGATTCCGTAACCAGCGCGCCACCCAGCAGGAAAGGAATATCAAGTCCAACAACAGTCACGAAAGGCAAGATTGCATTGCGCAAAGCGTGCTTGAAAAGCACTGTGCGTCTGCTCAGACCTTTGGCATGTGCAGTGCGGACGTAATCCATGCCCAAAATTTCCAAAATGCTGGAGCGCAGGTAACGGGAATAACCTGCCGTCTGGATCGCCACCAGGCAGAAAACCGGCAGGACGAGATGGCGCGCCAGGGCGATGGGATCCTTGGGATTCCAAATATCGGCGCCGGTTGGCAGATAGGGCAGACCCCAAAGTTTGAATTGCACAGCAAAAATCTCAATGCAAGCCAAAGCGATGAAGAAAATAGGCATGGAGAATCCGATGAATGAGAAAGAAGTAATTAGATTGTCTAAAAATGAGTACTGTTTGAGAGCTGAAACCAGGCCGAGGATAAGCGCGAAGATGACAATGAAAACTTCTGAGGTGCCCATAAGGATAAGGGTGAGGGGTAGGCGCTGCCGAATAAGGAGGAGCACCGACTGGTGTGAGAAAAAGGATGCGCCCAAGTCCCCATGCAAAGCAAGACTCAGCCATTTAACATACTGGATGGGAATGGGCTGATCCAAGCCGAGACGTGCACGAATCTCTTCTCGATCTTTCGCGGTCATATTCGGATGGTTGGCATATTGCGCCATGGGGTCTGAAGAAAGCCGTGTCAGCACGAAACA
>Ga0137365_10001547_pt1 | contig 17960 bp, 16 predicted proteins | sample SagtaG_9_FD_104799 | JGI IMG/M metagenome (GOLD analysis project Ga0137365, IMG submission 104799) | Vadose zone soil microbial communities from Sagehorn Ranch, Mendocino, California, USA - Sage1_L_40_16 metaG | ecosystem: Environmental > Terrestrial > Soil > Vadose zone | place: USA...
CTGGGGGAGTGGCCGATCCCACGGCCGTACTCCCAGGTCGACCGCTCGGCAGGTAGGCCGAGGGCGTCGAGGTAGACCGCGATGTCGTGCCATGGCCCGTTGAACAGGACCAGCTTGGTCACGTCGGCGATGCCGATGCCGGCCTCGTCCAGCGCGCGCATGGTCACCTCGACCACGGCCTTGACCATCCGGATGGCCGTGTCCACCCCGAGGCCGCCGCTAAGGATGAACGCCTCGCTGCGCTTCTGGAAAGAGGTCGGCCGACCCGTTACGACGTTGGAGGGATGCAGCGGCTCGTCCCCGCGGTGCATTCCCTCCAACTCGGCGATGGTGGTCGAGGTGACCGAGCCAAGCCGGGCGAAGCCGGGCGTCCGGCTCAGCACCAGCGCCGTGGCGCCGTCGCCCATGCAGTAGCCGTTGAGCGCGGTCCACCTGTCGAGCAGCGAGGAGTCGACGTTGTCCGCGGTCGTGATCACCGCGGCCTTCCCGGCAGGCAGCGCGGCCAGGTGGCCGGCCGCCAGTTCCAGTGCGCCGAATAGGCCGTTGCAGCCCTGGCGTATGCCCGCGGCGAGGACATGCCCGCCGACCGCGTGCCGCTGCAGGTAGGAGTGTGGCAGCCAGGAGTCGGGACCCGGGTGGTTCACGTCCACGAATAGCAGCAGGGCGACCAGGTCGGTGCTCTGCCCCCACCGGTCCAGTGCCTGGCGGGTGGCGTCGAGTGCCATGGTCACCGCCGGCGTGTCGCCCGCGACCGCGGCGCCTGTCATCGCCCCGTCGTCAGGCGCCTCGGCGGGAACCAGTTCCGGCAGGTATGTGCCCAGCGAGTTGATGAAGATCCCGGATGTCTTCACGTCGGCCTGCTCACCAGGGCGCCACTCACTTGGCCATCGCGGCGGGCTCGGCCGCCGCGAGCCCGAAGCCGGCCCAGCCGCGCCGTTCGGCGTATTCGTGGTAGACGCCGGTGCAGGCCGGCCGCAGCGCGCAGCCCTCGCACGGCGGCCCGTACTCGCGGTGCACTTGCGCCATGTAGTCGTCGTAGTTGTCGGAGACGCCGCCTCGGTACATCATGCGGATGAACCGGGTGCCGTCTTCAATCGCCAGGTGCTCGTAGGGGTGCACGACGCAGAGCGGGAAGCCCTCAAGCGTGACCTTGACCGGATACTTGGTGGCCAGGTCGAGCACCGGGAGCAGGTACTGCTTGGCCTCGGCGACGGTTGGAGCCTGCATGTCCAGCGCGTAGTAGCCGCTGCCGACCGGGTGCAGATTCGAGATGTTGATGCGCTCGACGTCGAGGTCCAGGCACAAGCGGCAGATATTCTCGAGCTGTCCCATGTTCATCCGGGTGAGCACCGTGTTGGTGCTGACCGCGATGCCCGCCTTCCGCGCGTTGCGGATTCCCTCGATGGTCTCCTTGAACCCGCCTGGCGTCTGGGTGAGGCAGTCCTGGATGGTGGCCGTCGCGCCGTGCATCGAGACGATGCACAGCGTGACGCCGTGCGCGGCCAGCTTCTCGGTGAGCGCCAGGTTCTTCAGCCGCCGCGCGTTCGTCTGGATATGCGTTTCCGGGTAGCCGAGCATCTTGATCAGGTCGAGCAGCTGGAACAGGCGCGGATGGATCGTCGGCTCGCCGCCGTGCAAGTTGACGCTGTCGAACCCTTCATCGGCATTTTCCGCCAGGAACCGGACCAGATCTCCGTACACGACGCTGTCGGACTTCGCCAAGGGCGATCCCACGACGCAGAAGCCGCATTTCTCGTTGCAGAGGTCTGTGATGTGCATGCTGAGCTGTTTCACGTCAGGTCACTACCATTCCCATTCCGATGTGCTCGAGGGTCTCCGAAAACACAGTGGGTGTATCCGGCAGCGCGCGGACCTGGTCCGCGTACGCGAATTGCCTGGCGAGCGCTTGCGACCGGGTCGGCTGGTCGTACAGCAGCCGGGTCAGGCCGCCGGTCACGGCCTGTTCGTCGAGGATCTCGGCCTGCGAGACGGCCCCGGTGAAGGGATTGTCCGTCAGCAGCGGGGTCAGGAACTTGTAGTAGCTGAGCGGCCAGAGCCGGAATGGGTGCAGGGGCAGCGTGCCGGGCAGCTGCTCGCGTACCACCGGCGAGAACCCGCCGATCTCGACCTCGGCCTTCTCCGCGTCTTCCTGGTCCCTGATATCGAACCGGTTGCCCAGTACCATGGTCGGCACGCCAGCCATCACGGCCCGTGTCACCGTCGTGGCCGAGATGTTCAGAGACAGGATCGCGTCCGCCGCGCCGAGCAGGTTGCCGAACCGGTCGGGCAGGCACGGGGGCAGGCGGTGGATGCGGTCACCGGGCAGTTCAGCCAGCACCTCCGGTGCCTCCCCGGCCAGCAGGAAGTGCGTCCGCGGCGGCAGTTGCTGGAGGTAGTGCGCCAGGATGCGCGGCATGGCGTCCCGTACCGGGATCACCTGCTTCCGATGCCGTATTCCCTTGCCCAGCTGCCAGGCGGCCGTGGGCAGCAGGACGAGCTTGTCCTGCTTCTCCAGGCCGAGCGTGGTGCGCAGATGGCCCCGGGTCCGCGCGCTGACGCGGTCCTCGCGGTCCCAGACACGGAATGGCCGCGCCCGGCAGGTGCCGTCCGGCTCCAGGTGGGCCAGCGGCACCGGCCTGAGCTGCGCGGGCAGGTCACGGAAATGCTCGTTCACGTCGGAGTCGTCGTCGGTGGCGAGGTCGATGCTGTAGCCGGTCTTCTCCAGCTCCCAGATATCGATGGGGATCACCGGCAGCCCGGAGGACTCGATGAACCACGGATCGAGGTGGTACCTGCGGCTGAACGTCCGGCAGTGCGTGAGGTAGTCCGCGAGCACGATCGCGTCCGGGCGGAACGTGGCGATGACGTCGTCCACGAGGAGCTTGGCCAGCGGGCCCATCTGCGGTTCGAGGACAGTGTACTCATGGCCCGGGTGTTTCCGGGCCTGCACCAGCATCCGCAGCGCGTGCGGCTCGATGATGAAGTGGCTGGTCACCCCCAGCTTACGCAGCTGGTCGGCGAGGGAGACGCCGATGAGCGTCTCGCCGAAGCCGGTGGGACATACTGCCGAGAACAGCAGTCTCATTGCTGGCCCGCCTGTCCGGCCAGGGCGGGCGGCCTGGTGCCGGCCAGGCAGCGCCGCATGCCGTCCGGCGTGCCGATGTCGACGAACGAGCCGTCCCGGAACTCCAGCCCCACTACCCGCATCCCTTCGTGGATGGCCCGCTCGAAGACCTCGCCTAGCACCGGCTCACGCTCTCCGTCCCCACCGGTCCGGCTAGCGCCCGCGCTGTCATGCAGAAGGGCGGTGAAGGCGTCGTTCCAGATGCCCGCGGCCCAGGTGTTGGCGGCGGGCGGCACGGCCGGCTTGTCGAGCACCCGGGCGACCCGTCGCGCGTCCAGCACGACCGGCCCCAGCCGGTGCGGCTCCGAGGTCGGGAACACCGCCAGGGCCAGGTCTGCCCGTTCGTCGAGGTAGAGCGCGCGGAGGGTTCGCAGCGCGTCCCGCGGCTCGAAGATCGTATCGGGCAGCGCGAACACCGTATGGCAGCCATGGCACCACGGACTCGCCAGGTCGAGCGCGGGCGGCAGCCCGCGGGCGTCCTGCTGATAGAGATAGCCGACGTCGACGCCGAACCGGCTCCCGTCGCCGACATAGCTGACGATGTCCATCTTCCACGGGGCCACCACGAGCAGCACGTGGAGGACCTCGGCGAGCCGGATCGCCTCGATGGCGTACTCCGCGACCGCCCGCATCCGCATTCCGCCCGTGTCGTCGTGCTCATAGCTGATCGGCAGCAGTTCCTTGGGATAGCGAAGCGGCGCCAGTCGCCTGGCACGGCCCGCGGCCGGCAGCAGGCCGATGAAGGGCTTGTCCATGGCACCTACCGAGCCTCGCCGAGGCGGGTGGTCAGTACCGAGTCGATGAGCTCGCGGTTGAACGAGTCGTCGGTCCACTCCCCCAGCGCCTTCTTGCCCTTCTTGGTCAGCAGGACCCTGCAGCACAGGTCGCAGCCGCGGGTGAAGGTGCGCTCGCCGAAATGGGCGCGGAGGCTTTCCGATTGCTGGACGAGCCGGGCGACCCCCTGCGGACCGAAGGCGCGCAGGAACTGGTACTGGTAATTCTCCTCGGATCGCTTCACGATGTCGCTGAACGGCTCCCGGTGGAGATTGCCGAGGAAGTAAACCTCGTCGTCCAGCGACTGGTGCGCGCCCACCTTGGCGATATGGCAGGCAGCGAGATCGCCGTCCGGGTTTATGATCGGCGTCCTCAGGAAGCAGTCGACGCTGAAATTCGCCGCGATGGGCTTCAACTGCTGCTGCGGATGCGAGGTCTTGGTGAACTGACTCGGTATCACCCGGTCGATATGGAACATGAGCCGGTCGCCGTATCCCTGGTACAGCGTGCGGAACTGCTCCTCTTCCGCGTCTTCCGCTATTGTGACGCACAGCGTTATGTAGTCGATGCCGCGGCGGAGCGCCCCGTCGATGACGTTCATGACATACGCCGGCGGGACGCGTTCCTGGTGAAAGACGTCAGTGCTCAGATACAGGTGGGTCAGCCCGGGAAGCTGATCGAGAATCTGGTCAACTGCCTCGGGACTCTTCCCCCAGAAGCTGCTCGTGAACGACGAGATGCCGGGGTGGGACTCGTGCTCGTGCGCCGCGCGAACGCCTGCCTTCAGCAGGCGGAAACGCTGGAAGGGCTCACCGCCGGTGAATATGATGTCCGGAATGCCGTAGTCGCAAGCCTGCGTTACCCAGTCCGCGATCTGGTCCTCGGTTGCCTCTTTGCTGCGGGTGGAGCCAAGATAGCCACAGTGACGGCATCCGACGGTGCAGGATTCTGTTACGCTTACCAGCAGTGAAGTGTAATACACGGGATACCTCCCTTAGCAATTGCCAATTCCATGGTGGCTGAGCCATATGGCGCGCACATCCGCCAAGGTGGCGCATATGTGTCGATATCGGGATGGGTCGCTCTGCGCGGTGCGCGCATGCCCAGTCCGATGTGGCTTAGGTCAGTCGGCCGCATGGCGTAGGTCCTCTTATTCGCCGACCAGGATGCCGGCGTCCCTGGCGTGGGCCCGCACGGTGGCGCGCGCCTCGGCCAGGTCTTCCAGCGTCAGCCCGGGCATGAGTGCGAGGGCGTAGTCACTCATCGCCCGCTCTCGGTCGATCACGTCGAGGAACGCGTGCTCGCGTGCCACCCGGTGCCGGATGCGGTCATCCGCGATGGTGAGCCCGAGCCGCGCAGCGGCGTCGGTGGCGAGCGCGGGCCCGGTGAGGTACTGGTAGTCGCGCGACCCCGGCTCGGGAGACAGGACCTCGATGTCCACTGACGCGAGCCCGTCTTTCCCGTTGTCGATCAGCGTGCACATGGCCTCGGTGTTGAGCTTGAGCAGCTCGGGTGTCATGCCCAGATGTCCCACGACGAAGCCGGCCTTCAGGAACAGCCCCTCGTTCCTGGCGGCGTGCAACGCGTCGATGTTGTGCTGGAACATCCGTTCGGCCCGGCGGCGCGGGTCGGTGTCCTTCGCCGGGGCGAGAGGCTTGTTCAGGGCCGCGAGCGACAGCGGAGCCCCGGCGTCCAGGCCCACCATGAGGTACCGGATGTTCAGATCCCGCAGCATGGCCGCGTGCCTGGGGTTGGCGAGGCCGTCGGCCCTGGCGTACCCGGCCAGCAGCGGGCGCTCCGATTCGGCGGCGGTCCACCATCCGGGCCGGGTCCGGAGCATCTCCCGGAGCAGGGTGCCGAAGGTGAGCGGAAGCTCATCGGCCGTTACCGAGAGGTAGTCATAGCCCGCCTGGGTGGCGCGGCGCAGCATGTCCCACGCGTGATCGGGGTTCTTCAGGCTGTTGCGCCACATGCCGCCGTACTGGATGGAGCAGAAGGTGCAGGCGTCGTCGCGGCTGAACTTTATGCAGCCCCGGGCGAATTCCACCGGGACGCCGCTGCTCACGTCCGCTCCCATCAGCTCCCGCATGCGCGGCCCGACCCGGGCCCGGAAGTTGCGCGTGTAGTACTCCGAATGCGGGAAGACCGCGTCGATCAGCTCGTACCGCTGGCCGGTGAATACCGGCTCGGGCTGCTGCGGGGTCAGCACCACGCGGTCTCCGGCCCATGCCGCAAGGCCCGGGTAAGCCGCGGGGGAGCGCAGCCGGTCCCGGTACAGGTCGCCGATCAGGGCACGGAACGGCCCGACGACTTCGTTGCCCGCGAAGCCGTAATCGACGCAGTCGCGATGGTGCGTGAGGCAGGTTTCGGCGAGCGCGGTGAAGTGGTCGTTGCCCAGGATCGTCCAGGCCCGCGGCTGGACCTGCTTGACATGCTGGAGCAGCTCGAGGCCGGCCTCGTAGCTCGCAGTCAGCGCGCTGACCCCGACGGCGAAGATGTCCGCCGCGTTCTCGGCTATGTATCCGAGCAGCTCGTGCCAGGGAACGACGGTCCCGTCCAGGTACACCGGGGTGATACCGGGGATGTCCGTCAGGGCCGACGCCAGTGTGAGCGCACCCAGGCTCGGCACGTTCGCCCAGTCGGTGAGCTCATCTGGATGCGTCACCGTACAGGCCACGGTGTCCATCACGCTGCTCGAGTTGGGCGGGTTGATGATGAGAACCTGTGCCATTACGCGAACCGGCCTTCCCCGCCCGCGTCGGCGACCGCCACCTGAAGGCCGAGCGCCTGGAGTGGTTCCAGGCCGACCGCCGCGCTGAGGTGCTCGGAGCGGGCGGCCGCGTGGTCGGAGAGTTCCCGCCGCGACGTGACTCCGAGCTTGGCGAAAACGTGCGACAGGTGGGTCTGCACCGTGCGCGGCGAGATGAACAGACGGCTGCCGATCTGGCGGTTAGTGAGCCCAGCGGCGGCCAGTCTGGCCACTTGGTCCTCGGACCGGGTTAGTCCGGCCCACCCGGCGGCCGCGCGTCGCCTGGGCCCGGACCGCCGCGCCAGCCAGGCGAGGGTATCGCCCAACGGCTCCTGCTGGCCCTGCGCGAACGCCTGCTCGACCTCCTGTCCGGCTCGAGCTGATCGGAGCAGGAGCAGGTCGGCGTCGTATTCACGCTGCTCGGCGCTGCCGCGGACTGTGCCGAGGTTCTGCCGGAGCCCGCACGCGGCGCCCATCATCCGGCCGGCCAGGTCGGCCCGGCCCTGCTCCGCGGCCAGCCCGCCGAGAGCCTCCAGGCAGACCGCGACCTCGGGCATCAAGCCGAGCTCGGCGCGCATCTCCAGGGATTCCCGCAGCATGGCCCGAGCTGCGGCGTGGTTGCCCCGACGTCGGGCGATGACCCCCAGCGCGTGGATGGCCCGTGCGGTAAGCGCCCGGTGGCCGGCGCGCTGGGCGACGGTCGCGGCCTCCTCGGCCAGCGAAGCCGCCTGGGACAGGCAGGCGCAGCTCAGGTCCGCCCGGCTGAGCCCGAGCAGCGCCGATGCGAGTTCCAGCGGCGTGGCAGCCTCACCCAGCGCGAGGACGTCACGGAAGCGTTTCCTCGCCTCGCTCAGCTCATCGTCGTCAAGCAGCACCGCCGCCAGCCCGTTCAGGCACGGCGCGAGGATCATCGGGGAATCCGTAGCCGTGGCGGCGGTCACAGCCTCGTCCAGCCACTGCCTGGCCTGCGCACGCTGTCCCTGGCTCGCGGCGAGCATGCCGAGCCCGTGCAGCGCCTGCACGATGCCGGCCACGTATCCCAGCTGCCGCGACAGGTCCAGGCCGTGGCGGAGCATCCGCGCGGCGTTCTCCAGGTCGCCCTGGTCCGCGCATACCCGGCCCAGAGCGATGAGGCCCGCCGCCATCCCGGCCGGATCGTTGGTCGCGGCGGCAGCCGTGTACGCGGCGCAAGCGCGTCGGGCGGCGGCCAGCCGATCGGAGTGCCACCGCGCGTACCCCATCATGGCGAGCGCGATCCCAGGGCACCATGAATCGCTGTCGCCCACCGCCGCGGCGAGGCGGTCGAGCATCCTTGTGCCGGATGCCACGCCGGTTGCCATGTCGATGTGCGCGAGCAGGAGGTGCGCCCGCGCCGTCCCGGCCGGATCCGCCGTGCTCTCGCACGCCTCCAGCGCCCGCTGGCCCGCTTCCCGCCCTGCATCGAATTCGCCGCGAGCGCACAGCAATGCGCCGTACTCGGCCAGCAGCCTGCCGGTCGCCGCGGATTCGCCCGCATCGTCGATCAGGGCATCACGCAGCAGTGCCGCGAGATGATCGCAGCCCTCGGTGAGGCGGCCGCGGACCAGCCAGAACCCGGCGAGCGCGGCGGCCAGGCGCCGTCCCTCGGTCATCCGTCCCTGGGTCTGGCACCAGGTCACCGCCGCCCGCAGGTCGTCCTGCCTGGCCTCGATCACGTCAAGCCTCGCGGCCAGGCCGGCCGCGCTGCCGGACTCGCACCGGCGTTCCGCGATGCCGGTGCACCACCGCACATACCGTAGCCACAGCGCGTCATCCCAGCGCGAACTGTCCACGGATCGCACGTACCGGCGAATCGCCCCGAGCAGTGCGTACCGGGTGCCGTGCTCGGAGATTTCGCATTCCAGCAGCGATTTCGAGATGAGGGTGGCGATGCCGTCGAGGGCGGCGGAGTGGCTGAGGCCGGGATCGGTGCAGACCTGCTCGACGTCCTCCAGGCAGAACGGGCCCGCGAAGATGGCGAGCCGGGCCAGCAGGTCGCGTTCGGAGCCGCCTAGCATCTCGCAGCTCCACTCGATTGCGGCGGCGAGGCTGTGCTGGCGTACCGGCGCGCTACGGTCGCCCCCGGCTAGTACGTCAATCCGCTCGTTCAGCCGCGCGGCGAGTTCGCTCGCGGACATGACCCCGGCACGCGCGGCGGCGAGCTCGACCGCGAGCGGCAGGCCATCCAACTGAGCGCAGATGAGCCTGAGCGGCCCGGCCGGCGCGTGGGCGACGCCGGGGTTGCGCTCGCCGGCCCGGGCCAGGAAAAGCTGGAGGGCGTCGGCGGCGCTCAGCGGGCCGAGCCGGTACGCGGTTTCGCCGCCGATGCGCAGCGCTTCCCGGCTGGTGACCAGCACCCGCAGCGCGGGGTTGTCGCGCAGGACTCGCGGCAGGATCCGCACGCAGGTATCGATGGCCCGGTCGCAGCCGTCGAGGATCAGCAGTTCCGGGCCGCTGAGGCTGACGGCCTCGGTCACGGCCGAGGTCAGCGCATCCGGGCCGGACTCGATGACGTCGAGGCACATCGCATCGGTCATCTCGCCGCGGGCGGCGAACTCAATGGCTACACGGGTCTTCCCCGAGCCGGGCGGCCCGGTCAGCGTGACCAGCCTGGAGCGGGCGAACAGCCGGGCTATGTCAGCGAGCTCGCGATCGCGGCCGACGAAGCAATCCGGAATCGCGGGGAACGACGCATGCGTGGCGAGCGAGGACCTAATCACGGCCGTTAGTCCACCAGTCGGCTGGTGAACGTCCGCACGGATGAGGCGGTCACCAGGAGGACGCCGCCGCCGAGCACGGCCAGCAGTACCCACAACGGCATGTGCAGGGTGCTCGGTGTCAGCGTGGCCCTCAAGGCCTCGCAGATGTAGACGAGCGGGTTGAACAGCGTGATGAACTGCAGCCAGCGCAGCGTGGAGAGTTCCGACCACGGGTAGTAGACGCAGCCGAGCAGCGTCATGGGCACGATGACGATGCTGATGATGATGCTCACCCGCCTGGGCTCGATGATGGTACCGAGCAGCAGGGCGAGCGCAGACGAGAACAGCGCAGCCAGCAGCACCACCGCGACCAGCAGCGGCCACTGGTGGAAGTCAATCGATGGCGCCTGCCCCTTAGCGTGGATGAGCATGACGAGGGGGAACACGACGACCGCGGCGAGCATGGCCTGGATCGCCCCGGCGATGATCTTCTCCACCGCCAGTACCCAGACCGGGATCGGCGCGAGCACCCGGTCTTCTATCTCGCGCGTGTACGATAATTCGAGCACCAGCGGTGCCGTCACCGCGGTCAGGCCCTGGAACAAGATGGCTGATGCGACCAAGCCGGGGACGAGGATCGTCGAGAACAGCGGCGCGCCGGGGGCGCTGCTCGTGGTCCTCCCGAACAAGCTGCCGATTCCGCCGCCGGCGCCAAGCTTCGGTATGACTACGGCGAATACGAACACGAACAGCGTCGGCTGAACCGTCACGCGCACCAGGAAGCCCGGTATATCCCGGTGGAGCACGCGGAAGTCGCGGGCGAGCAGCGCGCCCGTTGTGTGCAGCCAGGCCCGCGGACGGATGGCGCCTGGTGCCGTCGGCGCAGTCGCCGTCACTGCCGCTGGTGTGATGGTTGTCATTCGCGGTACTCCCTACCAGTCAAAGCGATGAAGACCGACTCGATACTCGGCGGGCGCAGTTCGAAGTCGCTCAGCGACAGCCCGGCGTCGACCGCGGCGGGTATGACCCGGGCGAGAGTCTGCTCGGCGTGCCGCGTCCGGATCCGCACCGCGTCGGAGTGGGCGAGGACCTCATCGGCGGCCTCGAATTCCCGGCGGATCCTGGAGATGTCCTGCTCGTCGCCGTTGAATCGCATGGTGAGCAGGGTGTCCGAGCCGGCTGTGCCCTTGAGCCCGTCTACGGTGTCACAGGCCAGCAGGCTGCCGTGGTCGATGATGCCGATGCGATCGCAGAGGTTTTCCGCCTCCTCCATGTAATGCGTGGTGAGCAGGATCGTCTGACCCTCCTCGCGCATCGTCCGCAGGATCTCCCACAGGCTGATCCTGGTCTGCGGGTCGAGACCGGACGTCGGCTCGTCGAGGAACAGCACGTCCGGCTTGTGGACGATCGCGCGGGCGATGAGCACACGCTGTGCCAGGCCTCCGGAGAGTCCCCCTACCCGGCCGCCGTCCCGGTCGCCCAGGCCGAAGATCTCCAGCAGCTCGCTGGCTCTGGCCCGCGCCTGCCGCGCGGACAGACCCGTGTACCGCCCGCGGAATTCCAGGTTCTCCCTGATCGTGAGCTGGCGGTCAAGGGTGTTGTGCTGGGTCACCACACCGATCCGCTCTTTCACCCCCACCGGGTGGCGACCGACGTCGATGCCGGCGACCATCGCCACCCCGCCGGTGGGCTTGATGCGGGTGGTAAGCATGCCCACCGTGGTGGACTTCCCCGCGCCGTTGGGGCCAAGCAGGCCGAACAGCTCTCCACGGTTGACCGTCAGGTAGAGCTTGTCCACCGCCACCACGTCCTGATGCGGTGCGTGATAAGTCTTGCTCAAGCCCGTGGCCTGTATCGCGGCTTCTTTTGACATGGCAGGGCCCACCCTCCAGAGCGGCTAGCCGCTCTGGAGGCCACCCGCTGGCGTTACCTACTCACCCCAGGGTTGAGGCCTGCCTGTTACTGGCTTAAAGATCCCCTACGTGCCCGCGGTCCTTACCCAACAGGACGCGGCAGGCTGCGGCTTTCGTGAGTTTCGTGCGCGGCCAGCTTGAGACTCCGCGCACTCAGTCAGCGAAACCCACCAACTGACTGAGACCGTCCAGCGACCCCGCCGATGACGACCCGGTCACTGGGCGGCCCGCTTCCCCGAACTTGGTCACCGGCGTGCAGACCACCCACGCGGCCGTCCCCGACGTGGCGATAACCGCACCTGTCCAGGACAGCCTGGAGTGCGCCCCCGGCTAGATCCACGAGGCCGCCTCCGCCGCCCGCGCGGCGCAGGACACCTAGCACCTGCTCCGCTTGAGTGCATAGCCCGCAGACCGCTAACGCCACGCGCCGGCGCCGAAGGCACCAGGTACGCCATGTCACCGGTATCCGCCCCGCGCTACCTCGGCTTGGACTGGACAAGATCCGCCTCAAGCACCTCACCGCCGCGAGGCACCTTCTAGGCCGCCGGGCCCCTGCGGCCAGTTCCGTGTACGGGAACGGGCCCTGCGCGTCAGTGCTCCAGTTCGGCGCCGGGAATCCAGGAGAAGCGGCGGGAGGCGATCAGGATCCCGCCGACACCCCAGGCCGCGAGCTCAAGGAACTGCAACGCGATGTGGCCGGGATGACCGGACGCGGGGGCGTACGCGTTCTGCACGCCCAGCGCGAGCGGCCGCACCGGGAACACCTGGGCTACATCCCGTACCCAGCCGGGCAACAGGGTCTCGGGGAAGTAGACACCGGAGATCGCGAACAGCAGGAACGTCACCAGCGTCACGCCAGGGCCGGCCGACTCGGCGGTCGGGATGAAGGTCGTGACCGCGAATCCGAGGGCGCACATCGCGGCGGTGCCGAGCAGCGTCGCGCCCGCCACCTCGGCCGTCTGCGCGGCGGTCAGATGCACCCCGTAGGCGAACCAGGAGATCAGGACCAGCGCGGCGACGATGGCCACCGCGGTGAGGATCGAGGTCGCGACCTCGCTGGTGATAAGCATCCAGGCACGCACTGGCGTGGCGCGCCGACGCTTGAGCGCGCCGTTCTCGCGCTTGGTGACGACGATGTATACCAGGTTTGTGAGCGCCGCTCCGGTGATGCCTTGGGCGATGATGCGCGGCACGAAGTAATCCCTGCCGCCGATCGCCTGCCCGCCGTCGCTGAACTTGCTGTTCCCGAAGATGGAGCAGTAGAGCAACAGCAGCAGGACGGGCATTACCAAGGTGAACACCCTGGCCGCGGGATCGCGGAGGAACACCCGCAGGTCGTACCTGATCTGGTGCGCGGTGATGGCTGGCGCGGTCACGAGGCATCCTCCGTAAGCCGTAGGTAGATATCCTCCAGGCTCGATCGGTCGACCGAGATGTCGGATAGCGGATAGCCGTGCCGTGCGGCCCAGGAAGACAGCACACCCAGCGCCGGCATCGGGTCCGGGGTGCTGATCTCCACCCGGCGGTCCCCGGACGCCGTCACCGTCCCGGCGACGGGCGGGACGCCCTCGGCCGTGACGTTCTCCGGGAGCGTGAACCGGATGATCGTGGCCGCTGAGGCACGGTCGCCGATCGTCTCGGACGTGCCGGACGCGACGATGCGCCCGGCGGCGAGGATCACGATGCGGTCGGCCAGGTACTCGGCTTCGTCCATGAAGTGCGTGGTCAGGAAGATGGTCTTACCCAGGCCGCGAAGGTCGCGGATCATGTTCCAGGCCATGTGCCTGGCCGAGGGGTCGAACCCGGTCGTCGGTTCGTCCAGGAAGACCAGTTCAGGATCGCCCACCAGCGCCAAGGCCACGTCGAGGCGGCGCTGCTGCCCGCCGGACAGCTTCTCGCACCGCTCGCCCGCCTTGTCCGTCATGCCCACGAGGTCCAGCGCGTAGTCGACATCGAGCGGTGCCGGATAGTAGCCAGCGTACAGCTCGAGGCATTCCCGCACTCTGAGCAGCCGCTCCGGCTTGGATGACTGGAGCACGATGCCCACCCGGGCGCGCCAGTCCGGTCCAGCGTGCTCTGGATCGGCGCCGAGCACGGACACTTCGCCCGCGCTGCGTTTGCGGAACCCTTCGAGGATCTCCACCGTAGTGGTCTTACCGGCGCCGTTGGGTCCGAGGAACGCCAGGATCTCGCCCCGGGCCACATCGAAGTCGATCCTGCGCACGGCCTGATGGTCGCCGTAGTTCCGGCGCAAGCCGCGGACGCGGATCGCAAGGCCGGTGTCAGCATCTCCGCCCGGTGACGAGACCGACGACGAGACAGTGGCAGGTGGGTGCGCCGTGACCGCGGCGACGTGCGCGGTGAGATCGTCCGCTCCTTGATTTGATTCAGCTATTGGCACGATGGACCCTCCGGTTTGCAGGGACGCGTCGGTATCGCGCGGCGGAGGTACCGCGACCGGCGCGTAGCCACACCGTCACATATCATATGAGTCGAATCGCACTATGAGAAGATATACGAAAACCGCGGGAAGGCACGGGACAATCCTTGGCAGGCGCACGTGACTGATCGCTCGCTCACCGGCTTCGAGCAGGTCCTGCTGGGTCTGATCATCGATGAGCCGTCGTCCGGATACGCGCTCAAGGCCTTCCTGACCACAACCCCGGCGTCGGTTTACCAGCCGAGTTCTGGCGCTCTTTACCCGGCGCTTAAGCGTCTGGAGCATCACGGCCTGCTCCGGTCGAGGCTTACCGTGGCGGCCGGCCGCCGCAAGCGGCGTGTCTATCACGCGACGGCGGTCGGCATCGCGGCGCACGTCGCCTGGGTCCGGCAGCCTGTCCAGCCCCAAACCGTCGCGCAGGATCTCGGCCTGCACCTGATGCGCTTCGTGTTCATAGTCGGGCTGCTGCCAAAGAACGAGGTACTCGTATTCCTCGACAGCCTCGCCGACGCGCTCGACGCGCTGGTCGGCGACCTGGAACGGTTCAGTGCCGCCGTGACGGCTGGCACGGCCACCGGTGCGGGAGACGCGGTTTACTCGGTGCTGGCGCTCGAGCACGGCATCGCGGTCCATCGCGCGAGCCTCGCCTGGGCGCGCCGCACCCGCCACGCGCTCACGCGGGGAGGACGCAACGAAGAAGGACCCGCGGGCGAAGGGCCCGCAGCGTAACCAGCAAGCGTCACCTAACCCTGGTAATTCACGCCGGTTCATGACAGGTCGGCGCGCCGGCCTAGGAAAGTGCTCCCGACCTGGGACGATTTGGGTTGCCTAGATCCATAACGGCCCGGATTGAGGAGCACTTGCAAGGTGAATTGCGACATGAGGCCGCTCGTGGTGAGTGGGTCCGCTGAGGGAGGCCGCTGATGGCGACGGCGTGATCCCGGGCCAGTGCCTGAGGCTCGTCCCCGCCCTGGCATGCGCGGCTGGGTCCGGCTGGGTGTGAAGCCCAGGGAAAGCCCAAGGGTTCTCGTTCCGTCCGAGGACTGCAGGTGAGGGGAATGGCCGGGAGGGGCGAACGCCAGTGAACCGTTGCTGATGCCCCGTTATTGAAGACATCCCGGGACGGGTCGTGGCACCGGGGTGACAGGGACCGGCCGTTGCAAGGCGGCAGGCGGCGGTTGCGGGATTCACACGTGGCCGTACAGGCACCGCCGTCCCCGGGGTACAGAGGGCGACCCCAGCCCCGGCCGCGTCTCACGCGTGCGGAACATGGAAACCCCGCTCGGGTCCGCGCCGCCTGTGGCGCGGTAGGCCGACCGTAAGGGGGGCGGAAGCCCCTGGCGGGACAGGATGCCCAAGAAGCGAATGCCGGTGGCCGAAAGGCAGCAGGAAAGCGGAACAGATGGCCGGCTCCTCCGCTGGCCGTCTCGTATAACTGGCCGGATACCGGGCCTGGTGCCCGGGCGCGAAAGCGCGCTGACGTGGGCAGGTGAGCCGTTGAAGCAAAGCGGCCAAATACCGCAGGAACCGAAGTCTTGGAGGCGGCGATCGCTGCGCTGCCGCCACCATACCGGCGGCGGCTGATGGTCACCAAAGTTATCTGTGGTTGGAACAAATTTTCGCTACGTTTTCCCAGGTCACGGCGGTCGCGTACGCGTCCGTGACGGTGGCTCGAGGGCGGCGCGTGCGAGTGCCTGGTGGCGTTGCTGGGCGGCCTGGCGGTCTTTGCAGCCGGGCCGGGCGGCGGTCGGCTGCCGGGTGGCTCCTGCGGCGCGGGCGTCGGCGATGAGCTGGTGCTCGCGGAGGCCGGGTTCGTGGCGCTGGGCGGTGATGGCGCCGAGGGCGGCCAGCGCGCGGCGGGCGGCCGCGGCTGTGGCGGGCGTCAACGGGATCTTGGCATCGAACAGCGGGGTGGTGTTGCCGAGCGGGTCAGTGCCGGGGCTGCCGTCACGATGTTTCCCGTGGCCCGGGATCGTGGGCTGTGGTGAGGCGGCGGCGCAGGATGAGGTTTTCACCGTGGGCGGCTTCCAGTTCGCGGCGCAGCCGTGTGATTTCCTCGCGGTGACGGCGTTTGAGGTCGGTTAGCTGCGCGGTGAGGGTGGCCACCACGCTGCTGGCGGTCTCCGGGCCGGTGACGCCGGCCGGGGCCTCGCCCGTGGTGTCGTGGCGTGAGGCAGCGCCGCTGAGCTGAGTGCGCTGCTGGTCGCGGAGCTGCTGGATGCGCTGCCGCAGCGTGGTGGTGGAGTACAGGAAGTCCAGGGAGATCCCGGCGTGGCGGGCCAGGCCGCGGAAGGTGACGGGCTGGCCGGTGCGGGCGACGACGCCGACGCCGCGAACGGCGCGCGATCCCGCGGACTACCTGGCCGACTGACCAGCATCGATGCGCGTGTTTGCCCGCCGCGAGCGCCCCCACCCCGGCACCCAGCTGACCCTGTTCGAAGCCGAAGACGGCTGGCGCTACAGCCTGTGGGTCACCAACCTGCCCGAGCGCACTCCCGGCTGGCGCGGGCAGAGCGCCTACATCGACCCCGCCCACCGCATCCACGCCCGCGTGGAGGACCTGGATCCGCACCGGCAAAGACACCGGCATCGGCAAGCTCCCCTCAACCAGGCCTGGCTGGCCGCCGCGCTGATCGCCGCCACCTTGCTGGCCTGGCTGCGGCTGCTGACCCTCGACGGCTCGCCAAGGCCGAGCCCAAGACCCTGCGCTACCGCATCCTCCACGCCGCCGCCTGGCCCTGGGCACCAGCGATCGTGACCGCCTGGGACCAGATCACCGCCCTGCCTCAAGCCCCCTGACCAGCGGCAAAGCGGTCCCTGCGATCAAGGAAAGAAACCTGGGGCCCGTGGAACCCCCGGCCACCAGGCCAGCGACGGAGTAGCGGGAATGATCAGGACTAACGCCGCACTACGCCATCTTGCTCACCGACTTACGCCGCTTGCCATCCGCATATACGTCATGGTTGCGGATGCAACTCCCAGTGCGCCATCCAACAATGAGAAGTGCGAATCAACGTGGAGGTGGGATATTTTACGCCTCGCTGCTGGTCAGGGTGACCGATGACGGTACCAGACGGTACAGCTTCCCGGCCTCATCTCATTGCATCACGCGCAAATACCCCACCGTTCCGCAGGAAGCGCCCAGGTCGAACGCGGACCATCTCTGAGGAGGCCCTTTGCCTATGAAAAGCAGACGGCGCGGGCTCGCCCTTATGGGAGCGGGCTTGCTGATAGTGGCCGGATGCTCCAGCAGCGCTTTCGCGTTCAGCGTGAACTACGTGAGTTCGACCGCTACCGCGCCGGTGGCGTGCACGGCGGCGCAGTCGGTGGCGGCGCTGAAATACGAACAGGCGAGGATGCTGCAGGAACTCGCACCATTCCGGGTGCTGCATAACCCGGAAGACCTCGCTGCGCTCGCCTTCCCGAACGCCGTGACAGGCGTCTCCTACAGCATCCTGACTCACATGTACAACAGCCTCGGAAACATGGGCTTCACCGTCGCCAGCCTGCAGGGCCTCTCCGGAGGGCAGCCGGTAGCTGGCCAGCCCACGCTCCTGTTGTACCGCCCGAACGCGGCGGACGGGAGCCCCACCGACGCGTCCAAGCCTGACTTCCCCTACACGCTCGTCGGGTGGGGCTACACCGCCCCCTATGTCCCTGGGCACCCGCCCACGTTCGGCAACGATGCGGGCCTGAAGTGCATCAAGCCAAGCCAGTGGCTGGTCCACGAGCAGGGCGTGCACCCGGGCACCAACTGGCAGTACATACCCGTGCCGCCGAAAGAGAACTGGCACGGTCAGGCCGCCGGGAAGACCGTCCCCACCGCGGCCATGTGCCACTGCGTCATCGGCTTCGCCCACCCCAGGGCGTGGGACCTGCACATCTTCCTCGGCAGCAACGGCATCCCGACGGTGTCGATGTTCAACCCCGGCAAACCCATCCCTGGCTTCAACACCGGAGGAGGCGTCGCGTTCTTCTACCCGGCCCACACTCCGTCGAGCTGACAGCAACGGGGCTATTCCGGAACCATCGCGAGGGATGACAAGTGGTGGCAGATGACTCGTAATGTCAAGCTCATCGGGTTCCTCCTGCTGCTGGTCGCGATGTTCGTCGGTGCGCACGTGGCCGGGGCGGCTCTGGGCCCGGTGACCACCGGCCATTCGCAAGTGCGCTACACCGATACGGGCGGCACCGGCGGGGGCACGGACATGGGCGGCCCATGAGCGAGCAGCAGGACGTGACC